>Ga0208485_1000192_pt1 | contig 19544 bp, 18 predicted proteins | sample LakMenEpi27Jul12_FD_150707 | JGI IMG/M metagenome (GOLD analysis project Ga0208485, IMG submission 150707) | Freshwater microbial communities from Lake Mendota, WI - 17JUL2012 deep hole epilimnion (SPAdes) | ecosystem: Environmental > Aquatic > Freshwater > Lentic | place: Lake Mendota, Madison... | reverse complement strand
TAATTCACACTATGCACACAACTGCAAAGGTTAAAAATTTAAATTTAGCTCAAGGAGAAAAACCAGAGCCACAAATTAGAGCAATTGGTGAGGAGCAGGTGGTAAAGGCTGCAACTGGCTTAATTGCTAATACCGATGCTGAGGCGGCATCATTAGTATCGTTGTATGAGGCTTGCCCAGATAATGTTTTTGTAGTTGCCCCTGGGGTTGATTTAACAACTTACAACCCAGCAGATGGCAAAGCTAATGCTAGAGACAGATTAAATATTGCACCAGATGCCATTATGTTGAGCTTTGTCGGCCGAATTCAGCCACATAAAGGCCCAGATGTATTACTTAGAGCTGCTGCCCAAATGGTTGAACACTCACCGTATCTTCGAGCAAAGCTTGCGGTAGTAATTATGGGTGGAGCCTCTGGGGGCGGTGTTAATGAGTTGGATAATTTAAAGGGGTTAGCTAAGTTTTTAAAGATTGATGATGTGGTGCACTTTATTGCCCCAGTAGCACACCTTGGTTTAGCAGATTGGTATCGGGCAAGTGATTTAGTATGCGTGCCAAGTTATAGTGAATCATTTGGTTTAGTCGCTCTTGAAGCTCAAGCTTGTGGCACACCAGTGGTAGCAACAGCTATTGGCGGACTTAGAACTGCAGTCTCAGATGGTATCTCTGGCTCATTAGTAGATGGTCATGATCCAAAGGCCTGGTCTGCTGTGATCTCTAGATTAATAACTGAGCCACAGCGCAGATTACTTTTATCTATGGGAGCGATTGAGCATGCATCCCACTTTGGTTGGGAGAAGACAGCTAGAAAAACTTTAGATGTTTATGACTGGGCCTTATCTAAAAAGAGCAGCAAAGGTAATTTAAGTAGATTGAACTTAGCGTAAGGATGATTGAGCCAGCTGCAATTATTGATGATTTTTTGCAATCACATGATTTAGATTATGACCAAAAGGATGAAGCTACCTACCTAATTACCCTGCCAGGACAAACCAAGCAGCAGACCCATTGCGCATTGATAATTGGTGATCACTCCTTGAGTATTAATGCCTTTGTAATTAGAAAACCTGATGAAAATAAGGTGGGCGTCTATGAGTATTTATTAAAGAAAAATGCGGCGATGTACTCAGTAGCTTTTGCAGTAAATGAGTTAGGCGATATCTACCTAGTAGGCAGATTACCCTTAGAGGCTGTTACAGAGCGGGAGGTTGATCGAATCCTAGGTGAGGTATTGCAGTACGCCGACTCCTCCTTCAATCCCTTACTTGAGTTAGGTTTTTCATCCGCTATACGTAGGGAGTGGGCTTGGCGAGTATCTAGGGGTGAATCTTTGGCAAATTTGAAGGCTTTTGAGCATCTGATCTAGATTTTTCTTCTTGATTTACTTAAAATAAATCCTATGCGTAATCGGATTAAATTACTTATACTCTTACTAACAATTTCCTTATCAATTCCTTCAGTAGCTAATGCCAATACATTATCTGCTACCACCTCAACTATTGCTGGGGCAAAGTTTGAAGCACTACCACTAGATGCTTCAGCACCACCGGGAGTATCTCCTGAGGTTTACTTTGAAGAGGGCTCAAAGACATATTATTTGTATACCACTGCAGAAATTACCAAGATTTACACCTCAAAAGATGGTTTAGTTTGGAGTGAGGCAAGTAATTATCGCCTACCAAATGGTTTTGATTGGTCGATAGTTAAGCTGGGCGATAATAATTACCGCCTTTACTACGCATCGATAATGCCAGGAGTTGCAAGTACTGTTAAATGCACTCAACAGAAAAAATCTCTCTTTTATGCCACCTCAACTGATTTACTAAATTGGAGCGCGCAACCTGGACCAATATTTGATGATGTTGGCTGTGGTGTACCACATGTATTAAAGAAAAAAGATGGCAAGTATCTGCTTTATTACAACACCGTTACCTCTATGCATGGCATGCATATTGCTAGCTCAGATGATGGCATTAAGTGGAGTTCAATACCGGGTGTGATCTCAAATAATCAATCGTTGGTAGATCCAGCACCAATTGAGATGCCAGATGGCACATTTTTAATGGTGGCATCTACAACTGGTAATCCACAAAAAAATGAGTTACAAGAGCTTCAGATATTAAGTTCAAAGGATGGAATTAATTGGGATCATCGTAAATCTTCCCTGTATGCCCCATCTGGCTACAGCGTTTTAGATCCAGCACTTAAATTATTAGATGGCAAGCTCCGCATCTGGCATGGCTATACCCAAGGTATGGATCACAATAAATCCAAAATTGCCACTGGAAATTTAACCCTAGTAGCAGCTGCAGTTAGCAATCCGGTAAAGCCAAAATCAGTAATTACCTATTGTGTAAAGGGGAAGCAACAGCGGGTTACTGAGACTGGTAAATGTCGAAAGGGTTGGAAAGTAAATAAAGTTAAATTGTAATTAATTTTTACTTGCAGTAGTTAGGCGGATAAATCACTTACAAGTATTTATTAATAATTAGGTAATTAACTACCTACTGTGGCAGGATTTAGACCATGGCTTATAACCTGATTCTGCTCCGTCATGGTGAGAGTGTGTGGAATGCTAAAAATCTCTTTACTGGTTGGGTTGATGTTGAGTTATCAGATAAGGGAAGGCAAGAGGCAGCCCGTGGTGGTCAATTACTAAAAGAGGCAAACCTTTTGCCTGATGTATTACACACATCCCTGCTTAAGCGAGCAATAAATACAGCTGATATTGCCTTAGAAAATGCTGGTGTTAAAGATATTCCAATTAAACGTAGCTGGCGATTAAATGAGCGCCATTATGGAGCGCTGCAAGGAAAAGATAAGGCGCAGACCTTAGAGCAGTACGGAGCAGAACAGTTTGCTCTGTGGCGCAGATCCTTTGATACCCCACCTCCTGCAATTGCCGATGATGATCAATACTCACAAAAAAATGATCCAAAGTATTCAGGTATTAAAGATCAACTACCAAAGACTGAGTGCTTAAAGGATGTAATTACTAGAGTGCTGCCATATTTAACTGGTGAGATCTATAGTGATTTAAAAACAAATCGTAATGTCTTAGTTACCGCCCATGGTAATTCCATTAGAGCAATAGTTAAGTATTTAGATGAGATCTCTGATATTGATATTGCCTCAGTTAATATCCCAACTGGAATTCCGTTGCTATATGAGTTGGATGAAAACCTCAAACCAATTTCTAAGGGTGGTAGGTACTTAGATCCAGTTGCAGCCAAAGCTGCGATTGACGCAGTTGCTAATCAGGGTAAGAAAGGTTAATCAGATTTAATTTGAATCGGTTTTGTAGCTGCCGGTAACTAAGAAGTAAACCCGACGGGCAATAGAGACAGCGTGATCGGCACACCGCTCGTAATATCGACCAAGCAATGTCATATCAATTGCTGTCTCCACCCCATGGGTCCACTTTGGATCTAGCAGAGTTTGAATGATCTTTCGATGTAGGGCGTCAATCTCATCATCATCTTTTTCCACCTCAAGGGCGCGCTCGGCATCACGATTTTGTAAAACTAGCGCCACCTTTTCAATAATCTTTACACACACCCGTCCCATATCCTCAATGGTTAATGCCAGCTCTGGTGGCACCGCGGTTGCTGGATATCGCATCCGAGCAGATTTTGAAATATGGTGGGCTAAATCTCCCATTCGCTCTAAATCTGCACTCATCCGAAGTGAGGTAACTAAGGTTCTAAGATCGGAGGCAACTGGACCTTGGCGAGCGATCAAATTAATAGTTCGAGCATCTAACTCATGTTGCATATCATCAATAATTGAATCATCGGCAATTACTTTTTCCGCCAAGGTTAGATCTGCAGTTAAGAGCGCGGTGGTGGCATGCTCCATGGCAACCTTAACCAACCCTGCCATTTGAACTAGTGTGGCACTAACACCATCTAGCTCCTCTTGAAATTGCTCACGCATTGGCTAAAGGTAGTAGGTAATCGCCCGGTATGCGGGGAGGCGGGTGAACAGGTCTTTAATAATTGGTTAAAACTGAGAATAGCTTGGGTTCTACTTAAGAAGTGGTTAACTAAACCACCCTAAAACTCCTACGATTAGGGGGTGATTTGGGGATTTAAAGAAAAGCTTAAAGAAAAGCAAAGTGTTAGTAACGCCAACCTTAAAATTCAAACCGATCTATCCACCCAAAGTTTTGATCTACTGCGAGCAATTGATGCTGAATCAATCGTAGTAAATGTTAGTGATTTGGTAATTTACTATTCAAATGGAATTAACACCTTTAATATTATTAAAGATGAGCGCATTCAAAATAAGGAGCTAAATAATTTAGTTAGAGCGGTCAGAAGATCAGGTGCCCAACAAGATGCCACTATCGCCCTGCCAAGAGGTCCAATTGGCGCTGGTACCCATGATCTATTGGTAAGAGTTTGCGCCATTGGCGATGCCGGACTAATTGCGATTTTAATCTTTGATGATAGTGAGATGCGCAGATTAGATGCTATCAGGCGAGATTTTGTAGCCAATATTTCACATGAGTTAAAGACACCAATTGGCGCCTTATCTATCTTAAGTGAGGCGGTATTAGATGCAGCTAATGATCCAGAAGCGATCTCTAAATTTGCCTCCCGGATGCAGGCTGAAAGTAAGCGCTTATCTGAGTTGGTACAAGAGATTATAAATCTATCTAGATTACAAGATGATGATCCACTTAAAAATGGTAAGTTAATAAAATTACCAGAAGTAATCACTGAGGCACTTGATCAATCAAGATTAAATGCTGAAAAGCGAAAGATCACATTATTTTTTGAAGCATTAGATGAGGCACAGATCTTAGGGGATCGAAATCAGGTAACTATGGCGGTAAATAACTTAATTGAGAATGCGATCAACTACTCACCAGATAACACCAGAGTAACAATTACCTTAAAGGTGGTAGATAAGTTAGCTGAGGTGGCAGTTTCAGATCAAGGTATTGGCATTCCAGAGAAAGATCTCGAGCGAATCTTTGAGCGGTTTTATCGAGTAGATCCAGCTAGATCTCGACTTACTGGTGGTACCGGGCTTGGCTTATCAATTGTCAAACATATTGCAAGTAATCATGGCGGAGATGTCTCACTGTGGTCGGTAGAAAATGCTGGCTCTACCTTCACGATTCGCTTTCCAATTGCAACAGATGAGATCGTAGATAGTTTAAAAAGTGAAGGATTAATGTGACCAAGATATTGGTAGTTGAAGATGAAGCATCATTTTCTGACGCACTCTCCTATGTACTTACTAAGGAGGGGTATGAGGTGGTGGTGGCAGATACTGGTGATGGCGCGATTGCCATCTTTGATAAAGGGGGGGCTGATTTAGTTTTACTAGATCTTATGTTGCCTGGGCTTTCTGGTACTGAGGTTTGCCGGCAACTTAGAAGTAGATCTAATGTGCCGATCATTATGTTAACCGCTAAAGATACTGAGGTAGATAAGGTAGTTGGACTTGAGTTAGGCGCAGATGATTATGTAACCAAGCCATACTCAAAGGCTGAGTTAATCGCCAGAATTAAGGCGGTCTTGCGCCGGCAAAGTGATCTACCAGAATCTATAGATCCGATATTAGTAGCCGGGCCAGTTCGCATAGATGTGGAGCGGCATCAGGTAAATGTAAATAATGAAAGTATCTCCCTACCACTAAAGGAGTTTGAGTTATTAGAGTATTTAGTAAGAAACTCTGGCCGAGTGTTAACTAGAGCTCAATTAATTGATCGAGTTTGGGGCTCTGATTACTTTGGGGATACTAAAACTTTAGATGTTCATGTTAAGCGACTAAGAGCTAAGATTGAAACAGATCCAGCAAATCCAGTATTCATCCAAACCATTAGAGGCTTAGGTTATAAGTTTGAAGGTTAGTTAGCCTCTTGCGGTATTGCAGTGGTAGCTACTTGGTTATATCGGTTTAACACCTCATAAATACCATCACCATTAACTATTAATGTATCTAGGGTTACTGGGGCAGCGCTAGCAAAGGTGAAGGTAACTGGGATTCGGTAGCCAGGCTCTTTATCTAGGGTTTGGATATAAGCATCAGCATTTGCAATATCACCGACAAAGGTAATTGGCTTATTTCTTAATAACTCTGAGCTTTTTGCGGTATAGATCGCAGGTTGATTATTAATTGTTACCGAAGTTATTTGATCACTTGTATCTGACCAATTTACTAATGTGCCAATTAAAACACCAGAGCCAGTTGAGGTTTTAATTACCTTAACATTTCGTAATCTAATCTCATCTGTCTGTGCTTCCACACCATCTGTTACCTGCTTAATTAAACGAGTTTGCGCCATCTGGCCTGAACCACAACCGGTAACAGTGGCAGCAATTGCGATAGTTGCAATTACTTTTTTAATATTGCTACTCATGGATAAAGGTTATCTATATGTGGTTATTTCTTGAAAATTAAGGCCAATTTATGGGGGTGAATTGGGTCGCAAAATGCTGGTATTATTGGCTCCTAGCGAAAGGCCTGATCCCCAGATGACATTTAAAGTCGGCGAAACCGTTGTATATCCCCACCATGGCGCAGCACAGATCGAGGCGATCGAAAAGCGCACAATCAAAGGTGAAGAGAAGATCTACCTGGTATTAAAGGTAGCTCAAGGAGATTTAACTGTCAGAGTTCCAGCCGAAAACATAGATTTAGTAGGTGTTAGAGATGTGGTCGATAGCGCAGGCTTAGATCGAGTATTTAATGTATTACGCCAGCCATACACCGAGGAGCCAACCAACTGGTCACGCCGGTATAAGGCAAATGTCGAAAAGCTAGCCTCCGGAGATGTAATTAAGGTAGCTGAGGTGGTTAGAGATTTATACCGCAGAGATTTAGATCGCGGCCTATCTGCTGGTGAGAAGCGAATGTTGGCAAAGGCAAAACAAATTTTAGTTTCCGAGTTAGCTCTAGCTGAGCGAACCGATGAAGAAAAAGCAGCCACCTTGCTTGATGAGGTACTGGCCTCTTAACTGGCAGTAATTTCTACTGTCATGATTAATAAAACTGCAGCAATTATTGCAGCTGCTGGCATGGGCCATCGCTTAGGAGCAAATCTTCCTAAATCCTTAGTGAAATTAATTGATAAAACATTATTAGAGCATGCAGTTGCCAATTTAGCGCCAGTTGCCCAATTACTAATTGTTACCGCTCCAGCTGGTTATGAAGCTGAGTATAAAAAATTGCTGGGAGAAGAGGTTGAGGTGATCACCGGCGGCGTTCTGCGAAGTGACAGCATTAGAATTGCGATTGCAAAGATTCCAAATAATTATGAGTATGTTTTGGTGCATGATGCAGCAAGGGCGCTTGCCTCAACTAGATTAGCTAGTGAGGTAATAAATCAATTAATTAGAGGGCAGCAGGCGGTAATTCCAACTCTTGAGGTAATCGATACGATTAAAGAGGTGGATAACCAAGGTTATGTTAGAAACACATTAAATAGAGCTGCGCTAAAGATTGTGCAAACCCCACAAGGCTTTAATAGATCAGTGCTGGAGCGGGCCCACCAGGCCTCAGAGGATGCCACCGATGATGCCGCCTTAGTTGAGGCGTTAGGAATAAAGGTAAAAACAATTGCTGGTGAGGATCAAGCATTTAAGATAACTACTAAAGGTGATATTAAAACTGCAATTAACTTTCTGCTGCCAGATAATCAAAAACAATTACGAGTTGGTATTGGAGTTGATGCCCATGCCTTTAGCCAGGATAAAGATCGCAAGTTAGCTTTAGCTGGATTAATTTGGCCAGATGAGATTGGTTTAGATGGCCACTCAGATGGTGATGTGGCAGCACATGCAATCTGTGACGCGCTTTTATCGGCGGCAGATTTAGGAGATCTAGGAAGTAATTTCGGTGTTTCAGATAGTAAGTACAAAGGTGCCACCGGTGCGCAGATGTTAAGTGAGACATTGATTAAGGTAGCAGCAGCTGGCTTTGAGATTGAAAATGTATCGGTGCAGATTGTTGGTAATCGACCAAAGATTGCGCCAAAGAGAGCGCAAGCAATATCTGCCCTATCTAAAGCATTAGCTGGCGCCAAAGTATCACTTTCTGCCACCTCAACTGATGGCTTGGGCTTTACTGGTGAGGGCAAGGGCTTATCGGCAATTGCCACTGCATTATTGATAAGTAAATCAAGTTAAGTAGATAAAAAGAGTTTAAGGGTAAAATTCAACTAATGAGTGAGCTAAAACTATACGATACTAAAACTCGGCAAACTTTAGAGTTTAAGCCAATTAAAAAAGGTGAGGTAGGTATCTATCTTTGTGGTGCCACTGTGCAAGCACCTCCCCATATTGGTCATATTCGAAGTGGAGTTAACTTTGATATTTTGCGCCGCTGGTTAATCGCCTCAGGTTTTAAGGTTACATTTGTTAGAAATGTAACTGATATTGATGACAAGATTTTGCACAAAGCTGTCCATGAAGAGATTCCTTGGTGGCAGGTAGCAATGAAGTATGAGCGAGCCTTTACCGATGCTTATAACGCGCTAAATGTTATGCCCCCTACCTATGAGCCAAGAGCAACTGGGCATATCACCCAGATGATTGAGCTAATGCAAAAATTAATTGAAAATGGTTCAGCATACGCACCAGGTAATGGCGATGTTTATTTAGAGGTAAGAAAGTTAACGGAGTACTTAACCTTATCTAATCAAAAATTAGATGATCTGCAATCTAGTGAAGAGACAGATTCAACTTACAAAAAAGATCCAAAGGATTTTGCACTTTGGAAAGCTGCGAAAAAAGGTGATCCATCTTGGCCAACACCATGGGGGCAAGGTCGACCTGGTTGGCATCTTGAGTGCTCTGCTATGGCGCATGCATATTTGGGGGAGGAGTTTGATATTCATGGCGGGGGCCTAGATTTAATTTTTCCCCATCATGAAAATGAGATCGCCCAATCAAATGCTGCTGGTTATAAATTTGCCCGCAGCTGGATGCATAACGCTTGGGTGACGACAAGTGGTGAGAAGATGAGTAAATCATTGGGTAACTCACTGCAGGTAGTTGAGATTTTAAAAAAGGTGCGCGGAATTGAACTTAGATGGTATTTAGCAAGTGCGCATTACCGATCAATGTTGGAGTTTTCATTTGAGGCGCTAGCTGAATCTGCTACTGCATTTAAAAGAGTTGAGGCATTTTTAAGTAGGGCAAAGGCATTAGTTGGTGAAGATATTGAAACTTTGATTTCAGATGAGTTTAAGGCTGCGATGAATGATGATTTAGCGGTGCCACAATCTTTAGCGTTAATCGCTGAGTATATGCGGATTGGAAATTCAGCTGGGGAGGATAAAAAAGTATTAGCAAAAACAGCTGGTCAAATTAGAGGAATTCTTTCTATCTTAGGTTGTGATCCATTTGATCCACACTTTACGGTGAGTAAATCAAATGATGCTGCCCTAGATGGCTTAATCAAATTAGCACTCGATCAGCGCCAAGCTGCTAGAGATCGAAAAGATTTTAAAGCAGCTGATGAAATTAGAGATCAAATCGCCGCCCTTGGCATTACAGTGGAAGATACAACTAATGGTCCAAGGTGGAGCTACTAATGAAGCCAGGTAAGGGTAGAAAAGATCGACCAAAGGGTGTTAAATCTTTTGGCAGATCAGCTGGTAAAAAGATTGAACGATCTGCAGTAGCTCGTCCTGAGCGGCGAGATAACCGGCGCGATGATCGAGATAGTGATAAAAGATTTAATAGATCTGATGGTAGAAAATCAGATACTAGAAAATCAGATACTAGAAAATCAGATACTAGAAAATCAGATACTAGAAAATCAGATAGACGAGATAGCAAGCCAGCATTTGATAAGCGAGATAAAGATTTTAAGCGACCAGATCGCGGTGAGAAAAGATATGAGCGGCGCGGTGCTGCCCAAGATGCAGTGGCTGGTAAAAACTCAGTAGTTGAAGCACTTCGGGCAAAGATTCCAGCCAAAGAGTTAGTAGTTGCTTTAAAGACTGAGATTGATGAGAAGATATCTGAGGCGATTAGATTAGCTAAGAATTTAGATCTGCCAATTAAAGAGATGCCACGTAGAGCGCTTGATGATTTAACCGGTAGTGCTAACCATCAAGGGATTGCGCTGGTAATTAAGCCGTTTAATTACTCAGAGTTTTCTACCATTTTAAGTAGTGCTAAAAAGCCAATGATGTTAATTGGGGTAGATGGCATTACCGATCCCCATAACTTAGGTGCCATCGTTAGATCAGCGGCTGCCTTTGGCGCAGATGGAGTAATAATTCCAGAGCGGCGAAATGCGGCGATGACCGGATCGGCGTGGAAGGCATCAGCTGGCGCTGCTGCTCGGATGCCAATCTCGCAGGTAACAAATTTAGTTAGAAGTATAGGTGAGGCTAAGAAGGCTGGTTGTTTTGTAATTGGCTTAGATGCCGATGGTGATCAAGTGGTATCAAAGATGAATCTAGCTAGTGAATCAATATTTATTATTGTTGGCAGTGAAGGAAAAGGCTTATCTAGATTAGTTAGAGAAAATTGTGATCTAGTACTTTCTATTCCAATGCAATCAGATGTTGAATCACTTAATGCAAGTGTGGCAACGGCAATAGTTATGCATTGGGTGGCAACGGAGCGAAATAAGTAAGATGCAATTCACCCGCTTTATAGCACTCGGTGATTCCATGACTGAGGGTATGAGTGATGAGTTAATCAATGGCAAGTATCGCGGGTGGGCAGATCGGGTAGCAGATAAGTTAGCCAAAGATAATCCAGATTTTACCTATATGAATTTAGCGGTTAGAGGAAAATTATTAAAGCAGGTTGTAGAGGATCAAATTCCAGTTGCAGTTAAGTTTGTGGACGGGCCCCAAACTTTAATCTCATTTCACGCCGGTGCTAATGATGTTTTGCGCCCTAATTACAAGCCAGAGATCTCACTGCCTGAGTATGAAAAAGGGGTTAAGCAGTTAACCGAATCTGGGGCGACGGTAATAATTTTCACCGTAGTCGATAAGGTTGAAGGCGAGGGAAAGACGGCAAAGCTTTGGCATCAAAGATTTAGTGCATTTAATGAAAATATTAGAATGGTGGCAGGAAAGTATCCAGCAATTTTATTTGAAGGCAAAAAGGCGGAGTTTTTAAACACCAAAGCCTTTTTAGCCTTTGATCGATTACATATGAATTCCGAAGGGCACAAGCGATTAGCGAATGCGGTTTTAGAAGGACTTGGATTGCCATTTGATCCAAATTGGAAAGTTTTGCCGCCACCAGAGAAACCACAATCTAAATTAAAAAAGAATTTAGGCAACCTTGCTTGGGTTTTAGTATTTGTGCTGCCTTGGATTTGGCGCAGGTTACGCGGAAAATCCTCTGGTGATGGCCGAAGTGCAAAATATATTGAGCCAACTAGGTGGTCTGCACGCTGAGTTAGCCGTTAGATTACCTGTTGTTAACCTTAATAAAGCAATATAGGAACATGAGCAGTCATTTAATCTCTACTAATCCCAGGCAGCGATTAATTGATCGAGAGTTAAGTTGGCTAGATTTTAATGAACGGGTGTTGCAGTTAGCTGAAGATAAAAGTATTCCATTACTTGAGAGATGTCGCTTCTTAGCAATCTTCTCTTCAAATCTCGATGATTTTTACATGATCCGAGTTGCAACCTTAAAACGCAAAATTGAAAACTCAGTGACTAAACAAAATACTGCTGGTTATACCCCACTAGAGTTAATGAAAGATATCTCTAAGAAGACTAACGAATTAATTTCTAGAATGGTCAGTTGCTACCATGATGATCTACTACCAAAGTTGGCCGATAGTGGAGTTGAAATGGTTGATTGGTCGCAACTAACTCAAGATGAAAAGCAATATATAAGTAAGATTTTTGATAATAGAATCTTTCCAATTCTCACCCCACTAGCGGTGGATCCATCTCACCCCTTCCCATATATATCTGGGCTCTCACTAAACCTTGCTGTCTTACTAAAAAAACCAGATACTCATGAAGAGTTATTTGCCAGAGTTAAAGTTCCTGCCTCCTTGCCTAGATTTATGGAAACTACCGAGTTTGCTAGCACCAGATTTATTTCACTTGAGCAGGTGATCATTGCTAATTTACATCAATTATTTCCAGGAATGGAGATTGAGGATTACTACACATTTAGAATTACCAGAAATGCAGATTTAGAGTTAGAAGAGGAGGAATCGGAAGATCTTTTAGAATCTATGGAGCAGGAGTTATTAAGAAGAAAATTTGGTCCCCCGGTTAGATTAGAGGTAGCAAGTGATATCAAAGCTGATTTGGTCGATAGATTAAAATCTGAATTATCAATCCGTGAAGGTGATATCTCGCGGTACCAAGAGCCATTAGATTTAACTGGCTTAAATAAAATTGCAGATTTAGATCGGCCAGAGCTTAAGTTTCGTCCATTTAAAAATCAGATCGCAAAACCACTTCGAGATATTGATCTTGAGTCTAATGAAGAGTTTTTTTCAGCTATTAAAAAAGGTGAGATTTTATTGCACCATCCTTATGACTCATTTAACTCCTCCGTGGTTAGATTTTTAGAGGCAGCAGCAACTGATCCACATGTATTAGCTATAAAGCAGACTTTGTATCGAACATCTGGTGATTCACCAATTGTGGATGCATTAATTGAAGCAGCCGAGGCGGGCAAGCAGGTGCTGGCCGTAATTGAGATTCGAGCTCGCTTTGATGAACAAGCAAATGTTAGATGGGCAAGAAAATTAGAGGATGTTGGTGTGCATGTGGTGTATGGCTTAGTGGGCTTTAAAACTCATGCCAAGTTATCGCTAATCGTAAGGGAGGAGGGAGATAAGGTCAGGCGCTACTGCCATGTTGGAACTGGAAATTACAATCCAAAGACAGCCAGAATGTATGAAGATTTAGGAATTTTAAGTGCAGATGAGAAATTAGGTGAGGACTTAAATAAATTGTTTAATCAATTATCTGGCTTTGCGCCCCAAGCCTCCTACAACCGATTACTAGTTGCCCCAAGAAGTATTCGCCCTGAGTTGCTAGCCAAAATTGATCGTGAGATTGAGAATAAAAAACAAAACAAACCTGCCTTTATTAGATTAAAACTAAACTCATTATTAGATGAGCAGTTTGTGGAGGCGCTCTATCTGGCCTCAATTGCTGGGGTAGAGGTAGATCTAGTGGTACGTGGCATCTGTGCCATTCGCCCTGGAATTGAAGGGCTTTCTGAAAATATTAGGGTCAAATCTATTTTAGGCAGATTTTTAGAGCACTCTCGAATATTTCACTTTGCAAACGGTGGGGATGATGAGATTTATATCGGAAGTGCTGATCTGATGGATCGAAATCTGAATCGAAGAGTTGAGTCCCTTGTACAAATTGTTGATGTCTCTCATAAGCAAGAGTTAATTAGAATTTTTAATCAGTACTTAGATCCACAGATTGCCAGATGGTTTTTAAAGCCAGATGGCACTTGGCAGCGAGTTAGCCAAACATCTGAAGGTGAGCCGCTAACAGATCTTCACACCCTAATGATTAATGCTTATAAGGAGCAGGTGTGAGCAAAACAATTATTGCAGCTGGCGCAGTGGTTTGGCGCAAAAGTGAATCAGGTCAGGTCGAAGTTGTTGTTATTCACCGTCCAAAATATGATGATTGGAGCTTTCCAAAAGGAAAAGCAGATATCGGCGAAGCAGTAATTGCTTGCGCACACCGCGAGGTATTAGAGGAGAGTAATTTAGAAACTCAATTTGGTCCTTACTTGGGCGATGTTGAGTATGAAACTATTGATGGTCCAAAGCGAGTTTACTTTTGGTCCGCTAAGGTAATAACAGCATATCCATTTACGCCAAATAGTGAGGTTGATAAATTAGAATGGCACTCCTTAAAGAGTGCTAAAAAGATATTAACTTTAGATTCTGATAAAGAGATTTTAAGTAAGTTTTCTAAACTTGATTTAGATACTAAACCATTTATTCTGCTGCGCCATGCAAAAGCTATAACTAGGGATGAGTGGCAAGGCGATGATGATGATCGACCCCTTGATTCTCTCGGTAGCTACCAGGCAGATAGATTAGTTCCGATATATGAAGTTTATAAATTAGAGCAGATCCACTCCTCCGATGCTATTCGCTGTTTTGACACCGTAAATTCATTAGCTAGAAAACTAAATATTACCCTCGAAGTTAGTGGTAAATTAAGTGAGAGTGCATATAAAAAAGATAAAGAGAAAGCATTTGATTATTGCAAGGATTTAATCAAAGCCGATAAAAGCATTTTGATTTGTAGCCATAACCCAATTTTGCCAAAACTATTTAATAAGTTGACCAAAAAAGCAGAGGTAGAGGCTGATGATGAGAAATTGCAACCAGCTGATAGTTGGGTGATTCACCGAAATGGTAAAGAGATTATTCAAGTAGATAGGCTTGATGCGCCAACAGCGTAAAGTTTTACGCCTCCATCCAATCCATCCACTTTAAAACTACACCCTCCCGTAAGGCCCATGGGCAAATCTCTAACTCAGCTAAATCTAAATTTCGCATCACACTCTCTGCCACAAAGGCGCCCGCCACAATTTGCGAGGCTCTATTTTCAGAAACACCAGGTAATTTTGCTCGCTCATCTGTACTCATCTCAGATAACTTAGAAGAGATTTTTCTAATGGCATCAGCTTTAATATTTTTGCCATTTCCATCAAACCAATCACCAGCTAATCTAGCTAAGGTGCGCAAAGTTTTACTAGTTGCAATCGCTCGATCTGAATCTTGGTGTTTAACTAGGGTGGGCAGAATTTGCTCTAATTTATTTTCAATATGATCTCGAAGAGCTCTAATACTTTTATCTGTGTATGGATCTCCTGATAAAAAATCTTTAGTCAATCTGGCAGCACCTAGCGGAAGTGAGGTGGCAATCTCCGGTGATTCATCCACCCCAGCTGCCATCTCTAAGGATCCGCCACCAATATCAATTACTAGCAATCTGCCACTAGACCAACCAAACCATCTGCGAGCTGCTAAGAAAGTTAACTTCGCCTCCTCTTCACCACTTAAAACCTGTAGATCAATATGAAAATCCTTATTAATTTTACTTATAACCTCTTCACCATTTATTGCCTCACGTAATGCCGATGTTGCAAATGGTAGTAACTCTTGAGTTTGCACTGAGGCAGATTGTTGAATCGCACGATTTATGCAAGCCCTTAACTTTTCTACCCCTTCATCTGAGATTTGATTATTCTCTTGGATGTATTGCGTAAGTTTTAACTCTTCCTTGTAATTAAAGGTTGGATTTGGTCTTGCCCCAGGTGAGGTATCAACTACTTGCAGGTGGACGGTATTTGAGCCCACATCTAATACACCAAGGCGCATACGGGCAACCTACATGATTTACTTGCTAAATTTGCTGCGGGATGTGTGGTGATTTATTCATGGCATAATTACGCCCGCAACACGCCTCTCTAGCTCAGTGGTAGAGCAGCCGCCTTGTAAGCGGCAGGTCGTCAGTTCAATCCTGACGGGGGGCTCCAGATTTATCTTCTACTCTTTCCATATCAATCAAAGTAGAGTTTTGTTATGGCTACTAGAGACTTTGATGTCGTAGTAATCGGCTCTGGCTTTGGCGGCTCAGTGGCAGCACTTCGCTTAACTGAAAAAAATTATAAAGTTGCCATCTTAGAGGCTGGCAAAAGATTTAGTGATAAAGATTTTCCTAAGACCTCTTGGCGATTACGCAAATTTTTATTTATGCCCCGACTTGGACTTAACGGTATTCAGCGAATTCATGTGCTGCCAGATGTTTTAGTTTTAGCTGGTGCTGGTGTTGGTGGTGGTTCATTAGTTTATGCAAACACCTTATATAAACCACCGGCCTCATACTTTGAAGATAAACAGTGGCGAGATATTACTAATTGGGATCAGGAGTTATCTCCATGGTATGACCAGGCATCTAGAATGTTAGGCGTTGCACAAAATCCATACTTTTCTGCCTCCGATAAAGCAATGAAGCAGGTGGCAGATCAAATGGGAGTAGGGCACACATTTAAGTTAGCCCCACTTGGGGTTTATTTTGGTGATGGTGTTGGGGTTAAATCTAAGGATCCATTTTTTGGTGGCGTAGGCCCAGATCGAAGTGGTTGTTTGCAATGTGGTGCATGTATGACTGGCTGCCGGCATAATGCCAAAAATACTCTGCCAAAAAATTACTTAGGGCTAGCAGAGTCTGCCGGGGCAAAGGTTTTCCCGGAGCACACAGTGACCAAGGTTGAACAATTAGCAGATGGCAGTTGGGTTGTTACTGCGCGCAAGAGCTCAGCTTGGTTTGGCAAAAAGCGAAAATTTACCGCCGCCAATGTGGTCATAGCAGCTGGCACATATAACACCCAAAAGTTATTACATAAGATGAAGACAACTGGAGTGCTTCCTAAGATTTCAGATTACCTAGGTAAATTATCTAGAACAAACTCTGAGGCCTTAACTGGCTCGATTATGCCTAAGGGTGGCACTGATTTTAGTAAGGGAAGTGCGATTACCTCCTCCTTTTTCCCAGATGATCACACACATGTTGAGCCAGTTAGATATGGCAAAGGTTCAAACTTTATGGGATTACTACAGACAGTAATGACAGACGGTGAGAAAATAAGAGATCGTAGAAAGCAATGGTTACGGCAGGTAGTAACAAAACCATCATTACTACTTAAGATATTAGATGTTAGGCAGTGGAGTGAGCGAACAGTTGTGGCATTAATAATGCAAAATGTGGACTCAGCTATCTCAGTTAGTAGCAAGCGCGGTCTATTTGGTTTTAGATTAACCTCAAAAAATGATTCACTCACTCCCAATGCCACATATATTCCAGCAGCTAATGAGGTGGCACGAAGAATTGCTGAAAATAATGGTGGTATTGCCGGTGGCCATATTGGCGATTTAGTTAACGCCCCATTTACCGCCCACTTTGTTGGTGGTTGTGTAATTGGTGAATCAATTCAAACCGGTGTGATCGATCCATACCATCGGGTTTATAACTACCCAACACTTCATATTGTTGATGGCGCCTCAGTTACGGCAAATCTTGGCGTTAATCCATCACTTACTATTACCGCCCAAGCAGAGCGGGCATTTTCGATGTGGCCAAATAAGGGTGAGAAAGATGAGCGCCCGGCACAAAACTCACCCTACAAAAAAGTAGCTGCGGTATTTCCAGTCAAGCCATTTGTGCCAAAGGGTGCGACCGGTGAGTTAAGAGTTTCTTAATATCTTTGCTTGTTGCTTTGCTCTTCGATTAGGCATCTTAGTAATTGGAAAATCTAAAGACTTATAGAAATCCTTAATAATCTCCTGCATTAACTTTGTCTTTTCATTTACTAAGTTATGACTTGCACCTGGAATTACTGCCAATCTACCATTGGGAATTGCCTCATACATCTGCCAGGTCATTTGGCTGGTAAATGGCTCATCATCGCCAGCTAATACTAAAACTGGGCACTTAATCTTTTTTAATTTAGATAGCTTTATATTTGGCTCACTCTGCCAAACTTGATACGCCTTTTTAATTATTTCAGGCAGTAGCTGTGGATCCTGCTTAGATAATTTAGCAAAGTTAGCTTTTTCCTCATCACTTACTGAGATATTATTTAAATCAAAGGAGAGACCGGCATCCCAGGTGTAATTCATACCAATACCAATTAAGGATTTAACTAAATCAGGGCGCTTAAGAGCGGTGAGTAATCCAATATTTCCACCATCACTCCACCCAATAATATGGGCTGGTTTTTTTACAACAGTTTCTAAGTAATTAATTAATTCATTTACCTGAAAATCAAAGTGCATATAACCCTTGCGCACCTTGGTTCTGCCATGAGCGGTGCGATCATAAGCAAATACCTCATGGGTTTTATAAACAGCTGGCAGCATTTGCCTCTCCCACTTTTGGGTGTGGCTTAAACCGCCATGCAGTAAGACAAGTGGTTGGCCATTTTTTTGCCACTTAACACACCAAAGTTGGTGCTTATCTACCTGGATAAACTTTCGATAAACCGGTTTTGGCATAGGTTAAATTCTTTTTAAGAATCCATAATATGGCGATTGCCACGATCAAAGGTTAGGTAATTCCAAGTCCAATCAGCCATGGTGCCAATCTTATTTCGACCACCTAATAAATAGAAAAGATGTAACCAAAGCCAAATTAACCAAGCAAGTGCGCCAGATATTTTTATCCCCTTTACCTGCACCACCGCTTTGTTTCTACCAATAGTTGCCATTGAGCCCTTATCTAAATACTTAAAGCTAGCTAATTTTTCGCTCTTGCTAACTCTGGCAATTTGTTTGGCGATAAATTTTCCTTGTTGAATTGCAACTGGGGCCACCATTGGTAGCTGATTGCCTTTTTTATCAACACCGGCTGCGATATCACCTAATGCCCAGATATATGGATAATTTTTTACCTGCATAGTTGGCTCAACTGCCACTCTGGTACCAGTAGTTGGCAGATTTAATTGCGCAATTGCATCATTGCCCTTTACCCCAGCTGCCCAAATAGTTATCTCAGAGGCGATGGTGCTGCCATCTTTTAACTTTATCTTTCTATGCTCTACCTCTTGCACCGCAGCATTTAACAAAACCTTTACCCCTAATTTTTCTAAATCTTTTTTAGTTCTGGCAGATAGGGAGGGTGCAAATGGTGGCAATAACCTTGGGCCAGCCTCAATTAGAGAGATACTTATATGCGAGGCAGCTTGGGCTTGATCTGATTTTAATGGTCCGCGAATTAACTCAGCGATCGCACCTGCCATCTCAACTCCAGTTGGTCCACCACCAATAACAGTGATAGATAATTTTGTATCATCTTCAAATCTACATAGATCTTCAAACCGTCGCATGATCTCAGCTCTGATATTTAACGCCTCTGCCACACTCTTCATTCCTAAGGTGAACTCACTAACTCCTGGGATACCAAAATCAGCGGTGACAGAACCTAGCGCCACAATTAAGTGATCAAATTTTAAAAGCTCTGAGCTATCTAACTTAACCTCTTTATTTTTATGATCAATTGAAATGGGAGAGCCCATCCGAAACTTAACTGGGGTTTTTCTTAACGCCCCCCTGATTGGATAAGCCACATGATCGGCGGCAAGTCCTGCGGTAGAAACCTGATACAACAGCGGTAGGAAGGTTTGGTAATTATGGCGATCAACCACTGTGACATCGGCTGCTTTATGCAGCGCACGAGCGGCGGCAAGGCCACCAAACCCGCCACCTAAGATCACTACCTTTGGTTTATTCATTGAATTAAGTCTACTGTTTTCACCATGAGCCAAGCGCGCAAAATTCTAGTCACCGGTGCCTCTGGGTATGTGGGCGGCCGGCTTGTTACTGCATTACTAGCAGATGGTGTGGATGTGCGGGTATTTGTGCGAGATGCCAATAAAGTGCAGAGCCACTCCTGGGCAAAAGAGGTTGAGATCTCAACTGGAAATGCATCAGATTTTGAATCTACTAAGGCTGCATTAACTGGTGTTCACACCGCTTACTACTTGTTGCACTCAATTAATTTAGGACCAAATTTTGATGAGATTGAATCTGCGATG
>Ga0208485_1000190_pt1 | contig 19650 bp, 15 predicted proteins | sample LakMenEpi27Jul12_FD_150707 | JGI IMG/M metagenome (GOLD analysis project Ga0208485, IMG submission 150707) | Freshwater microbial communities from Lake Mendota, WI - 17JUL2012 deep hole epilimnion (SPAdes) | ecosystem: Environmental > Aquatic > Freshwater > Lentic | place: Lake Mendota, Madison... | reverse complement strand
TAAATCATGTTGGTAGCCAAAAACTCAATATCGGCAAAACCCTTCTGGCTCCTAGTTTTTTTGCAAGGCGCCCTCATTGTCACTGGCGGTGCGGTGCGTCTTACTGGATCGGGCTTGGGTTGTCCCACATGGCCTGAATGCACTCCTGGTTCTTACACACCAGTGCCCAATCAAGTTGAAGGACAACTGCATGCTTGGATTGAATTTGGCAACAGGCTACTAACTTTCGTTCTCCTATTTACTGCTCTTGCTGTGGTAATTATTGCTTTTAGAAGCTCTAAGAACGCGGTTACAAAAAAGAGAGTACGAGGTCTTGCCGCCTTGCAGGTGCTTGGGATTTTAGGACAGGGAGTTCTAGGAGGAATCACGGTATTAACCGGTTTACATCCAGGAACAGTCGCCGCGCATTTCTTGTTGTCAATCTTTCTCATCTCAGGAGCTATTTCACTTCGATATGAAATGATTGGAATAATCAAACAACCTCCAACTGGGTTAATCGCATCTTTAATCCCGATCCAAATATGGCTGACATTATTTGTGATAATTGCTGGAACGATTGTTACAGGTAGTGGACCGCATGCAGGTGATGCAGATGCAGAAAGATTTGGACTCGACCCTAAAGCACTCTCCTGGCTTCATGCAGATCTTGTAATTGCTCTGCTTGTACTCACCACAATTCTTTGGCTACTGATTAAGCAAACAAGTGCCAAATTACTTTCTCGAAAGATTCAGATATTTCTTCTAATAAGCATTTCCCAGGGTTTAATCGGGTATATTCAGTATGTAACAGGTTTACCGGAATTGGTTGTGGGTTTTCACCTTCTTGGCGCTGCCCTAGTTTGGGGAAGTGCCTGGAGTTTTGTTAAGGTTGCAGGATCTGGATTTAGACTGAAGGGCTTTAATTGAAAATAAATCAATGGCAAGAGTTAGATGATAAAGCGGTTGCAGTAGCTCGGGCGTTAGCAATGGATGCAGCCCAAAAAGTTGGAAATGGACATCCAGGAACTGCAATGTCCTTGGCCCCAGTTGCATACACACTCTTTCAAAGAATTATGCGACATGATCCCGCCAATCCGAACTGGTTAGCACGCGATCGATTCATTCTTTCTTGTGGACATTCTTCGTTAACACTTTATATTCAACTTTACCTATCTGGTTATGGCGTTGAACTTGAGGATCTAAAAAGTTTTCGTACATTTAATGCTAAAACCCCGGGACACCCTGAGTATGGACATACATTAGGAGTTGAAACAACTACAGGTCCGCTCGGTCAGGGCGTTGCCAATGGTGTTGGTATGGCAATGGCCGCTAGATATGAAAAAGGATTGCTAGATCCACAAAATACAACTGATATTTTTGATCATGATATCTGGGTTATGTGTTCTGACGGAGATCTACAAGAAGGAGTGAGCGCTGAGGCTTCATCATTGGCTGGAACACAGCAACTTGGGAACTTGAAAGTGATTTACGATGATAATCGAATTTCAATTGAAGGTGATACACATATAACCTGCACAGAGGATATTGATGCCCGTTACCTTGCATATGGTTGGGAAGTAATTGTCGTAGCAAAGAAAGCTGATGGCGATATCGACCGTGAAAGTTTAGAGCGTGCGATGATATCGGCGGTTGCTCAAAAGAATAAACCAGTTTTAATACATATTCATACTGTAATTGCATGGCCTGCACCAAATGCTAAAGGCACTTCAAAAGCTCATGGCTCAGCCCTTGGTAATGATGAAATTAGTGCAACAAAGATTTTGTTAGGGTTAGACCCTTCCGAAACATTTATTGCTCCTACTGAAGTAATTAATCACGCTAGAGAGGTTAAACAGCGCGGAAGTGAAATGTATGCCCAGTGGCTTACCAAATTCCAAGCCTGGGAAAAAACCAATAGTCAATCAGCAGAGCTGCTGAAAAGATTGTTGAGTAAAAAACTTCCAGCAAATTTCGAAGATTCATTTCCAGCCTTTTCAAGTGAGAAGGAGATTTCAACCAGAGCAGCTTCTGGAAAAGTCATCCAAATGATTGCAAAAATATTGCCAGAATTTTGGGGCGGTTCAGCTGATTTAGCTGAAAGTAATAACACGACTATTGAAGGTAGTGCTTCATTTCTACCTGCAGCCAGTCAAATGGCGAATGCTGATCCATATGGGCGAGTAATACATTTTGGAATTCGCGAACATGCAATGGGAGCAATTTTAAATGGTATGGCTTTGCACGGCTTAGTGAAACCATTTGGTGGAACATTTCTAGTATTCAGTGATTACATGCGTGGCGCAGTACGTTTATCCGCTTTGATGCAGTTGCCAGTTACTTATGTTTGGACACATGACTCGATAGGTCTAGGAGAAGATGGGCCAACTCATCAACCAGTAGAACATCTTGCATCCCTACGAACCATCCCTGGTTTTTCGGTAATAAGGCCATGTGATGCAAACGAAGTTACTGTCGTTTGGCAAGAAATCATAAGAAGATTAAAACCATCAGGCTTAGTACTGTCACGACAAAACTTGCCAGTCATTGATAGAAGTAAATACTCCCCTGCTCAAGAAGCAGCAAAAGGTGCGTATGTTCTAGCCTACGGAAGTAGTAGTTCAAAAGATGACTGTGATGTCATTCTTATTGCAACTGGATCTGAAGTTTCACTAGCAATTCTTGCGCGAGAAAAACTCATTTCAGAGGGAATTAAAGCCAGATTAGTAAGTGTGCCCTGCTTGGAATGGTTTATGGAGCAATCTGAGAGTTATAGAAATGAAGTTCTACCAAAATCAATGAAAGCTAGAGTAAGTATCGAGGCAGGAGTTGCTCAGCCTTGGTATCGATTTATAGGCGATAGTGGCGTTGCCATTTCGGTTGAGAAATTCGGTGCCTCCGCAAGTGGTGAGATTTTGTTTAAAGAATATGGCTTTACGGTTGATAATATTATCTCTGCCGCTAAGGAAAGTATCAAAAAATCAAATGTCTGATGCACTTGCACAAATATCCAAGGCAGGTGTTGCAGTCTGCTTAGATGATTTGTCTCGTGATCGATTAAAGAGTGGATCATTAGCTAAACTGATAAAAGAAGATAGTGTCGTAGGAGTTACGACTAACCCAATCATTTTTGCATCAGCTATTAGTAAATCAGATCTTTATCGAAGTGATATCTTGCAGAATAAAGATAAAAGTATTGAAGAGATCATCACAAAAATAACAACTGATGATGTTAGAGAAGCTTGTGATCTGTTCTCAAACACTTTCAAGGAATCCAATGAGATAGATGGGAGGGTTTCCCTTGAAGTTGATCCCCGTTTTGCTCTTGATCCTGCTGCAACAATTAAGCAAGGAAAAGAACTTTGGAATATTGTCGATCGAAGAAATTTACTTATTAAGGTTCCCGGCACTATTGAGGGATTACCCGCAGTAACTGAGCTAATTGCGCAAGGAATTAGTGTCAATATAACTTTAATTTTCTCTATAGATAGATATAAGAAAGTTTTAGATGCGTTTGCTTCTGGTCTTGAAATGAGAGTAGAAAAGTCACAAGATATAAGCAATGTTCATTCTGTAGCATCTTTCTTTATAAGTAGAATCGATGTAGAAGTTGATACTCAATTGGGTAACCAACCGGATCTAAAGGGCCTTGCTGCCATCGCAAATGCGATTATGGCTTATGAGGCATATTTAGAATTTGAAAAAAGTGATCGCTGGCAAAAATTATTGGCCCACGGTGGAAGATTACAACGTCCCCTATGGGCATCAACTGGTGTAAAAGATCCTTCTTACGATAAAGCTCGCTATGTGATGTCGTTAGTGGCTCCCAATGTTATTAATACGATGCCAGAGGCAACATTAAACGCTGTAAAAACTTCAGGAAAATTTGCAGGTAACACAATTAGTCCAAATATAAAGAATGCAAAAGTTAATTTAGCAAAGATCGCTCTGGCTGGCGTGGATTTATCTAAAGTAGCTGAAGCTCTTGAAATTGATGGCATCGCAAAATTTGAATCGGCTTGGCTTGATCTAATGAGTTCAGTAAAGTCTGTAATTTCAGGATCTTAAATGAAGTTATCAGGGCAAATTCTTGCGAAAATTAATCCTGAAATAGTTAAACAGCTGTGTGAGATAGCGCCATTGGTGGCAAAAAAAGATTCCAGTCTTTGGCCGCTTGAACAAGAAACAATAAACAGACTTGGCTGGATCGATCTACCAACAAAATCGAGAGCTTTACTACCTGAATTAGATGCACTTTCAGCTTGGACTCGAAGTAATGGTTTAACAGAAATTGTCTTATGTGGAATGGGAGGATCCTCATTAGCTCCTGAAGTAATCGCATCAACTTATAAAAAATCGTTAACAATTCTAGATTCCACTGACCCAGTGCAGGTGAACAATTCAGTTCCCTCGGATTTGAATAAATCAGTTATCGTTATATCTTCTAAATCAGGAACGACAATTGAGACATTATCGCAATATGAGTTTTATGTAGGTAAGTTTAAACAGGCAAATCTAAATCCAACTGAACATATAGTGATAGTCACAGATCCTGGCACGCCACTTGATGTCATAGCTCGAAGTGAAGGGTATAAAGTTGTTAACGCCGATCCAAATGTCGGTGGTCGATTTAGTGCTCTATCTGCATTTGGCTTAGTTCCAGCCGCTCTTATTGGTGTAGATATTTCTTTACTTCTCGATGATGCGGAAAAGTTAAGTCCATCTCTTTCTTTAATAGACTCTCCTGCAATTAAAATCGCCGCCAGCCTATTCTCTTTATCCGACCAAGTAATAAACTTTTGTGATAAGAATTCAACGACTCCTGGACTTTCTTATTGGATAGAGCAACTAATCGCTGAATCAACGGGTAAGAATTCAAATGGCAGACTTCCGGTTGTAATTGAAGAATCAACAGAATCATTTTCGGGTATAACAGTTGGCTTCACGCCCGGTTCCTATGATTTAACTATCGAAGCCACCCTTGGCGAGCAATTCCTTCTGTGGGAGTGGGTCACCGCTTTACTTTGTTTTTTACTAAAAGTTAATCCCTTTAATCAGCCAAATGTCGCGGAGGCAAAAGATCGTACGTCGACAATTCTCTCTTCGTTGACTAACAATGGGGTTAACACTCCAACACCAACATATGAGGATAGTGATTACCTTATCTTTTCGTCTCAAAAAATCTCTAACCTTTCTGAATTTCTAAAATTGAAGGTTTCCTACTTTGCGATATTGGCATACCTAGATAGAGGTAGTGATGGAGAATTACTTAAAATTAGAGAATTAGTTGCTGCTAAGAGTAAAACAGCTACAACCTTTGGCTGGGGCCCTAGATATCTTCATTCAACAGGACAGATTCACAAAGGTGGGCAACAAAATGGTGCATTTATCGTGATAACTGGTGAAACAGAACTCGATGTGAAAATACCAAACAAGACTTATTCATTTTCGCAGTTAATTATGGCTCAAGCACTTGGAGACATTGAATCAATTTCTGAAAGGAATTTGCCTCTTATTAGAATTCATCTTAAGAATCGTAAAAAAGGTATTACTAAACTTATTTCTGAATTAGCCAAAAACTAATCATCTCCACGTAATTTTTTTAGAGCTATGTCTAAAACTTTGTTAGCTTCTGCTTCGGTTCTACGTTCTTTCACATATGCTAAGTGTGTTTTATAAGGTTCATTCTTCATTGGCATAGGTGGCTTATTTTTGTCTTGCCCAGCCGGAAAACCGCATCTAGGGCAATCCCATTCAGCTGGAACTTCTACTGTTCCGTCTTCAGCAAATGAAGGTTTGGTTTCATGTCCATTAGCACACCAATATGAAACTCTAAATCGAGCAATTGATTCTCCGCGCTCTGCTTCGCCCATAGGGCCAGCACCAACACGGCTACCGCGAATAGCACTTCCACCAGCCATTATTTACTCCTTTTTTAATTTTTCAGTAACAAGGAAAGTGCGATACCTGCGGCGAACCAAACACCGCCAACTACGATAGTAATTCGGTCTAGATTCTTCTCAACAACTGATGAGCCACCATATGTTGATGAAACTCCGCCACCGAAAAGATCTGATAAGCCAGATCCCTTACCTTTATGTAACAAAACTAAAATAATCATCAGGACACTTGAAAGTACCAAGATAATCGATAGAGCTAAAGTCATTTACTCGCCTTCATCTAAATTGAGCCCTCTTCTATTGGCTATCGGGAAAGGATACTATCTTTTTGCAAAATACACTTAATCGGCATAATTATGCCTTCTTCAACACCCTATGGAATTTGGATATCCGAGCAAATTCTTCAGGATCCAAAGATGCTCCTCCAACCAGGGCGCCATCAACATCTTCTTCCTTCATGATATCTAAGGTATTTATTGATTTAACCGAACCACCATAAAGAATTCTGCAGTTATCTGCAATTTCATCACTACCAATCTTTCTAAGTTCATTTCTAATTGCTAAACACACTTCCTGTGCATTTTCAGGAGTTGCAGTTTTACCAGTACCAATTGCCCAGACCGGCTCATATGCGATTACAATCTTTTTTAAATCAGGTTTATGAAAGCCTTTCAGAGCATTTCTCAACTGCTCTAGCACGTGAGGAATATGATTTCCAGCTTCCCTAACTGCTAGTTCTTCACCAACACAAAGAATAGGTTTGATCTCATTCGCAAATGCAGCTTTAATTTTCTTGTTAATTAGTTGATCATCCTCATTATGGTTAGCGCGTCGTTCACTATGACCAATTAACACATATGTACAACCAAGCTTAGAAAGCATTGACGCCGAAATATCTCCTGTGTGAGCACCTGAATCAGCTGCAGATAAATCCTGCGCTCCATAAAGAAGGCGCAAACGATCACCATCAACTAAAGTTTGAACAGATCTAATATCGGTAAACGGTGGAATAATTACAACCTCAACGGCGTCATAATCACGATCTTCTAGTGAGTAAGCTAATTTTTGAGTAACGGCTATCGCCTCTAGATGATTTAAATTCATCTTCCAATTTCCAGCAATTAAAGGTTTGCGCATTTTTATCTCTTTCTCTAACTTAGTGCAATTAGGCCGGGTAGTTCTTTACCTTCAAGGTATTCAAGAGATGCGCCACCACCAGTTGATATGTAACTAAAATCCTTATCCGCAAATCCTAGTTTACGAACTGCTGCTGCGGAATCTCCCCCGCCGACAACAGCCATTCCATCAACCTGAGTTAGTGCTTGTGCAATGGTCTTTGTACCAAAAGAGAAATTTTCAAATTCAAATACTCCCATTGGACCGTTCCAAAACACAGTTTTGCAAAGCTTAATTTCTGTTGCAAAATTCTCAGCACTTTTTGGCCCAATATCTAAGCCCATTTGATCTTGTGGAATTTGATCTGCATTAACTGTGGTGGGCTTTGATTGTGCTGAAAATTCAGGCGCCACTACGATATCGGTTGGAAGTAGGAATTTTACTCCCAGTTTTTCAGCTCGGATCATTAATTCTTTTACTGTATCAATTAAATCAGTTTCAACTAGAGATTTTCCAATCTCCTTACCTTGCGCTGCTAAGAAGGTAAAGACCATACCTCCACCAATTGCAATTAAATTTGCTTTGTCCAAGAAATTTGAGATAACACCAATTTTATCTGAGACTTTCGCGCCACCAAGTACTACTCCATAAGGGCGGTTAGGATTTTTAGTTAGTTGTTCTAAAATTGCTACTTCATCACTTATAAGATCACCAGCGGCATGAGGAAGTAATCTAGCTAGCTCATAAACTGAAGCGTGTTTACGATGAACAGCTCCAAAACCATCTCCTACATATATATCACCATATGTGGCGAGTTCGGTTGCTAGTTCAACGCGCTCAGACTCCTCTTTACTAGTTTCAGAAGCTAGGAAGCGAATATTTTCTAGCATTAAAATTTGGCCAGGTTTAAGTGATCTAGCTTTTTCAACCACCCCAGAAATATCTGGTGAAAATAGAACTTCCTGATTTAGCAATTCACCCAATTTTTTAGCAATGGGTGCAAGAGATAATTCAGGCTTTACCATTCCTTTTGGTCTACCCAAGTGTGCTAGCACGACAATCGAACAATTGGCAGCAAGCAGCTTTTTAATTGTTGATAATGATGCAATTATGCGGCCAGGATCACCAATCACTCCATCTTTAATGGGAACATTTAAATCACAACGCAAAATTACCTTTGCGTTTTGGGGATTTAACTGGGATAAAGTTTTAATACCCATCTAAATTATATGGACTTACCAATATACTGAATTAAGTCCACTAACCGATTTGAGTATCCCCACTCATTGTCATACCAACCCACAACTTTAACCGTTGTTCCAATTACCTTAGTGAGTCCGGCATCTAAAATACATGAGCTTGGATCAGTGACTATGTCAGCAGAAACAATAGGATCTTCGGTATAACTTAAATATCCTTTTAGAGAACCGTTGCTGGCTTTTTTAAGTGCAGAATTAATCTCTGCAACCGTTACCTCTTTTGCCAATTCAACAGTTAGATCTGTTGCAGAACCAGTGGGTACTGGAACTCTTAATGCATAGCCATCTAATTTACCTTTAAGTTCAGGAAGAACTAATGAGATCGCTTTCGCCGCACCTGTTGAAGTAGGAATAATTGATAGCGCTGCCGCTCTTGACCTACGTAGATCTTTGTGAGGGAAATCTAGAATTACCTGATCATTTGTGTATGCATGAATTGTGGTCATGAGACCTCTGACAATTCCAAATTCATCATTTAATACTTTAGCCATTGGAGCTAAGCAGTTAGTTGTACATGATGCGTTAGAAATAATATTGTGTTTAGCAGGATCATATTTTTCATGATTAACACCCATAACAATTGTTATGTCTTCATCTGTAGCTGGGGCTGAAATAATAACTTTCTTTGCGCCAGCATTTATGTGCTTTTGAGCATCAGCGGCTTTTGTAAAAATACCGGTTGACTCAACTACTACGTCAACGCCTAATTTTCCCCAAGGGATATTCGCTGGATCACGCTCTGCGCTAACTGAGATTGTCTTACCACCAACAGTAATAGTTGTATCTGTAAAAGTTACTGGTTGCTTAAGTCTGCCTAAGATTGAGTCGTACTTTAGTAAATGAGCCAGAGTCGCGTTATCTGTTAAATCATTAATTCCTACAATTTCAAAATTGGCACCAGATTCAAGTGATGCTCTTAGAAAATTTCTTCCGATTCGACCAAAACCATTAACTCCGACTTTAAGCATATTAACCCCATTTAGATTCTAAAATTTAACTTAAACCATCCACAACATTGTGAGATGCATATCTTAGCAGTTCGAAGCTAGTGGTTAATTCAATAAATCTGGGCTAATACTTGCCTCAGTATCAGGTACTCCCAATTCACGGGCCCGTTTATCTGCCATTGCTAGCAATCTTCTAATTCGCCCAGCAATTGCGTCTTTAGTCATAGGAGGAGTTGCAAGTGAACCTAACTCTTCCAAACTTGCTTGCCCATGATTAACCCGTAGTTCACCCGCCTCTTTTAGATGATCTGGGATCTCAGCACCGAGAATTTCCATAGCTCTTTGAACTCGAGCAGAAGCTGCAACAGCGGCTCTAGCTGATCTGCGTAAATTAGCATCATCAAAATTTGCTAATCGATTTGCAGTTGCTCTCACTTCTCGTCTCATCCTTCGCTCTTCCCAAGCTAGTACCGTTTCATGTGCACCTAATCTGGTAAGTAAGGCACCGATTGCATCACCATCTCGAATTACAACTCGATCAACACTTCGCACTTCACGAGCTTTTGCTGTAATTCCTAATCTCCTTGCTGCGCCAACTAATGCCAAGGCTGCTTCCGGCCCAGGACAAGTGATTTCAAGTGCTGAGGATCTGCCTGGTTCTGTAAGGGAACCATGAGCTAAAAATGCTCCCCGCCAAGCTGCCTCTGAATCACAAATAGCAGCAGAGACAACTTGAGGCGGCAGTCCTCTAATTGGTCGATTATTGGCATCTACTAATCCTGTTTGTCTTGCAAGTGCGTCACCATCTGCTAAAACTCTAACAATGTAGCGACTTCCCTTTCGAATACCACTTGAAGAAACTACTGACAATTCACTCTCATGACCGAATACCTCTGATATGTCTTTTCGCAGCCTGCGTGCACTTTGTGCTGTATCTAATTCCACCTCAATAATTATTTTTCCGGCCGCGATGTGTAGTCCACCCGCAAACCTAAGTAAGGAGGAAACCTCTGCTTTTCGGCAACATGGTTTAGTTATTGAGAGTCTGCTTAACTCATCTTTAACCGCTTCTGTCATTGCCATCTGTTCTCCCTTAATCTTCTAATGGGGTTATCTAAGCAGGTCTTAACCAAAAATGTGGCTGAAAGCCAAACTTAATTTTTGCTTATCATGGTGGAAAGTTTGCTTACTATCTGCTAGGTCAAAACCCATTACCTCTCCCCCACACGTTTCCACGAGAGAGTTAAATCCGGGCTCTGATTGAGCAAGGGCTTTATCGACTAGAGCAACATCTAAATTAAGATCTGGGATGTGATCTAAAACTAATTGTAAATGAGCTTCGAGTGAAAAACCTGAGTATTCATCGGAAATATTTTTATCGGGTAGATTAAATACCATAATCTTTTTAGCTTTACTTCTTTGAATTTTCTCTGCTTGTTTGCCAAGCAAGAAGTGCGGCATAACACTGGAAAGCCATGATCCTGGCCCAATTGTGATCCAATCTGCATTTTCAATGGCTTTAAGAGCCTCCGGCGTTGGCTCTGGTTGATTTGGAATTAATTTAAGTTCAGTAACTTCACCTATCGCCTGCGATACCTCAACCTGACCTCTTACTATTTCAATTCCTTTTTTTGTCTTGAAACTTCCTTGAATATCAAGAGGTTCTAAAGCCATTGGTAGAACCCTGCCGACTACTTTCAATAATTGACCAACTCGGTCTAAACCTTTTACTGGATCAGCATCTCGATCCCAAAGCGCGGTCAGAAGGAGATTGCCTACGGCATGATTATCCATCTCACCACTACTTGTAAATCTGTACTGCATGATTTCAGCCCAGCTTCTACCCCACTCATCATCAGCGCATAATGCTGCTAGCGCCATTCGAAGATCACCTGGGGGTAAGGAATTAAATTCAGAGCGCAATCGGCCAGAAGAGCCACCATTATCTGCAACTGTTACGACCGCAGTAACTTGATTAGTAAGAGTTCGCATTGCACCAAGTGTTGCCGCTAGTCCGTGTCCACCACCTAGGCAAACAACCTTTGGATTCTTAGTCATTCTATATTTCTCGACCCAAATCTCTATGCATTACCTGTGTATCAATCTTATATTTTGACAATTCTTCTCCACTTTTTAATCTTGAAACTAACTCTTCTGCTACCGCTACCGATCGGTGTTTACCACCGGTGCAACCGATCGCAAGTGTTAGAAACTTTCTACCTTCAGAGATAAAACCTAATGCCATAGTTTCAAAAAGTGCCTGATACCTAGTTAAGAATTCCATCACACTGTCACTACCCAACACTGCATCACTTACCGACTTATCCAACCCCGTTAAAGGTCTTAGGTGTGGCACCCAATGAGGGTTTGAGATAAATCTACAATCAACAACTAAATCTGCATCTACAGGTATTCCATACTTATAGCCAAATGAAAGAATATTAACTCTAAGATCTGAACCAGATTCTTCATGAAAATAATCTGAAATCTTCTTCTCAAGTTGATGAATATTTAAAGCAGATGAATCAATGATTAGGTCTGCAGAATCTCTAACCTCACGAAGTCTCTCTCGCTCCTTAGCAATTCCATCAAGAATACGATCAGCGCCTTGTAATGGATGAGGTCTACGAGTCGACTCAAATCTTCGAACCAGTGAATCATCTGCTGCATCGACAAAAAGGATTTTTCGAGAAATTCCAAGATCTGCCAATTCAGCCAAAGATTTAGTTAGATCATCAAAGAAAGCTCTGCCCCTGACATCAATCACGACCGCTACTTTCTTAACCGAAGTAGAAACTAACTCAAGTAAATTTCCCAGTAATGCTGGTGGCAAATTATCAACTACATACCAACCAAGGTCTTCTAATCTGTGGGCGATCGTAGATCTTCCAGCACCACTCATACCACTTATAACAAGTATCTCGGTATCACTCTTCATGGCAATATCCTCCTACACATGTCAAGCATCTAAAATTTCACCACTTTGCATATCAACGCTGACTTGCTCTGGCTGACTTTTAATCTGATCAATGATTGTTTGAGCCATTTTTTCACCAATACCTGGCACAGCTGATAACTCTAAAAGAGTCGCTGATTTCAAGGCAGTCACCGATCCAAAATGAGCCAGTAATGATTTTCTTCTAACTTCACCTAACCCTGAAATTTGATCAAGTAATGACTCCAACATAACTTTTGAGCGTTTACTGCGGTGAAAATTAATAGCAAATCGATGTGCTTCATCTCTAATTTTCTGCAATAAATATAGAGCCTCACTATGGCGAGGGAAGATAATTGGCTCACTATTATTAGGTAGCCATATTTCTTCAAGCCTTTTCGCAAGACCACATAAGGCAACATCTGTTATTCCTAGTTCACGTAACGCCTTAGCAGCAGCATTTACTTGAGGCTTTCCACCATCTACAACTACCAACTGTGGCGGGTATGCAAATTTCGGTCGGCTACCACCTTGCGCAGTTGCCTCTGCAACATCTATATCCTTCTCCTCTAAATATCTCTTAAATCTTCTTGTTATAACATGATGCATAGCCCTTGTGTCATCAAAGCCAGCATCATCATCAATTGAAAATCTTCGATAATCACTCTTTTTCGGTTGCCCATCCTCAAAGACCACCATTGAAGCAACCATGCTTGTTCCTTGAATATTTGAAATATCAAAGCATTCGATTCGTAGCGGTAATTCCGCAAGTTCTAACTGTTCAGCAATTTCAGCTAAAGCACTTCCACTTACAGCAGCATCATTGGCTCTTTTACTTAAATACTGAATAAGCGCTTGATTAGCATTTCTCTTTACGGTTTGGACTATCTCATATTTTTCCCCCCGAGCAGGTTGAATTAGAGAGACAGACTTACCTCTTTGCTCAGTGAGCCAATGCTCTAATAACTCGGAATCTTGAGGTAATTGATCCACGATAACTTCAGGTGGTGGCTTGCTGTCAGCATAAATTTTCCCTAGCATCGCAGAAATTATGCTCTCATCCTCCAATAAATTTGCTCTATCAATTACCCAGGATCTAGAGCCTGTGATTCTGCCTGCAACTATATTAAATTGAGAAAGTGATGCATGTGTTATTTCTTCATGTATAGCAAGCACATCGGCATCAATATTCTCATTTAAAAATCTATCGGTAGATTCATAAGCTTTATTAATTGCCTCTAGTTGATCTCGTAGTTTTGCAGCTTTCTCATACTCTTGTGCCTGCGATGCTTCTTGCATCTCCTTTTCAATTCTTACTGAAATCTCTTCAGGTGATTTCTCTAAAAAACTTACTAAATCGGTCGCGAGTTTTTTATGCTCATCTTGAGTAACCCAATTAACACAAGGGGCAGCACATTTACCTATATCCCCCAGCAAACACTGGCGTTTACTACGTACTGCTGAGGCAAAATTTGATTCACTACATGTGCGTACCGGGTATATCTTGATTAACGTTTCAAAAGTACTACGAAGAGCCCACGCATGTGAGTACGGCCCAAAATAGCGAACACCTGGAATCTTTTTTGAACGAGATATGAATAGTCTAGGAAATTCAGATTTTAGATCTATAGCCAAATAAGGATAGGACTTATCATCTTTGAATTGAACATTAAAATCTGGGTTGTACTGTTTAATCCAAGTAAACTCAAGCTGTAACGCTTCAACTTCAGTTTTTACCAAAGTCCAGTCGACTCGGACAGCAGTATTAACCATCCGCCTTGTTTTAATTTGCAGATTATTGCCAAAGTATGAATTTAACCTATTTTTTATATTCTTTGCTTTACCTACATATATTACTTTTTCATCTTTATCGAAGAATCTATAGACACCAGGATCACTTGGTAGGTTAGTTGGCCGATAACTTTGTGGATCAGCCATGGCTACTTCTTTAATACTGGAGCTAAGTACTTGCCAGTGTAACTCTTTTGATTTTTTACAATCTCTTCTGGTCTACCTTCAGCGACAACTAATCCCCCACCAGAACCACCCTCTGGCCCAAGATCAATTACCCAGTCCGCTGATTTAATAACATCAAGATTGTGCTCAATCACAATCACAGTATTTCCGGTATCCACTAATCTATTGAGAACTAGTAAAAGCTTGCGCACATCTTCAAAATGTAATCCAGTTGTTGGCTCATCTAGAACATAAATAGTTCGACCAGTTGATCTACGTTGAAGTTCAGTAGCAAGCTTTACTCGCTGAGCTTCACCACCAGATAAAGTTGGTGCTGATTGCCCAAGGCGCACATAACCAAGTCCAACGTCACAAAGTGTCTTTAGAAATCTGGATATTGCAGGCACAGATTCAAAAAAGCTATTAGCTTCCTCAATCGACATGTCTAACACTTGCGCAATTGTTTTGCCCTTGTAGTGAACCTCAAGTGTCTCCCTGTTATACCTTGCGCCATGACACACTTCGCACGGAACATAAACATCAGGTAAGAAGTTCATTTCAATCGTAATAGTTCCATCACCCGAACAGTTCTCGCATCTACCACCTTTAACATTGAAGGAGAATCTTCCCTGCTGATAACCTCTTACTTTTGCTTCACTTGTTTCAGCAAAAAGCGCACGCACTTTATCAAAAACCCCAGTATAAGTTGCAGGATTTGATCGTGGAGTTCGACCAATAGGTGACTGATCAACATGCACAACTTTGTCTAATTGATCTAAACCAGTAATAGTCCGGTGACGACCTGGAACAATTCTTGCTCCATTTAATTTGTTCGCTAGAACTGAGTACAAAATATCATTTACTAATGTTGATTTGCCAGAACCGCTAACACCGGTGACTGCAATAAATGCTGCAAGTGGGAAAGTGACATCAATATTTTGCAGATTGTTCTCTTTTGCAGCTTTTACCACTAATACTTTTTTTGTATCAATTGGTCTACGTTTTTTAGGAATTTCAATTACAGACTTACCAGAAAGATAGGCACCGGTTATCGAATCTTTTGCCGCTATTAGATCGGCATAACTTCCGGAGGAGACAACTTTTCCTCCATGCTCACCAGCTCCTGGGCCGATATCAACAATCCAATCTGCAGTTCTGATCGTATCCTCATCATGTTCAACAACAATTAAAGTGTTGCCAAGATCGCGCAATCTAGTAAGCGTTTCAATTAATTTACGATTATCACGTTGATGCAATCCAATACTCGGTTCATCTAGAACGTATAGAACTCCAGTTAATCCTGAACCAATCTGAGTTGCTAAGCGAATACGTTGAGCCTCTCCCCCAGAGAGAGTTGCAGCAGGTCGTGCAAGTGATAAGTAATCAAGTCCAACATCTAACAAAAATCCTAATCTGGCGTGTACTTCCTTTAGCACGCGTTCAGCAATTTTCTTTTCTCGAGCTGATAATGAAATATCTTTAAGGAAAACTGCGCACTCAGCAATTGAAAATTCGCATATTTGAGCGATGTTTTTTCCACCTAGTGTTACTGCAAGTACTTCAGGCTTAAGTCGACTTCCATTACAAACTGGACATGGCGTTTGTCTCATATAAGCCTCATATTTATCTCTACTAAAATCACTATCTGTTTCTGAATGTCGCCTATGAATAAATGGCACGACACCTTCAAACCCAGTTGTATAGTTTCGAACGCGGCCATACCTATTTTTATACTTTACATGAACTTCATAATCCCAGCCGTGCAAAATTGCATCCTTTACCTTTTCAGATAACTTCTTCCAAGGATTGTCTAATGAAAACTTTAAGTCAGTTGCAAGACCTTCTAGTAACCTTAAAAAATACTCAGAGGATTGGCCACCTGACCAAGGGGCAATTGCGCCTTCATATATTGAAATTGAATCATCAGGAATTAACAATTCCTCATCGACTTCAAGCTTTGTGCCAATTCCACTGCACTCTGGGCAGGCACCAAAGGGTGAATTAAATGAAAAGGACCTTGGTTCCAACTCTTCAAAAGAGATTTCACATTCATGACAAGCCATATGTTCACTGAAGGTTTTCTCTTTATCCGGTGAACCGGCTTTGGCGTCAACAAAATCTAAAATCACCAATCCACTTGCAAGCCTTAAAGCTGTTTCAATTGAGTCTGTGATGCGCGATTTACTTTCATTCTTAACACTTAATCGGTCAACGACTACCTCTATCGTGTGTTTCTCTTGTTTTTTTAGTTTTGGGACTTCAGATATCTGATACACATTTCCATCAATTCGAACTCGCGAATAACCTGCAGTTGTAAAATCTTTGAAAAGATCTATGAATTCACCTTTACGCGCTCTTATAACCGGAGCTAAAACTTGGAATTTACTTCCTTCTGGCATCTGCATAATCTGATCTACAATGTTTTGTGGAGTTTGTTTCGCGATAGCTTTGCCACATTTAGGACAGTGAGGTTTACCGGCTCGCGCGAAAAGTAAACGAAGATAATCATAAACTTCTGTAATTGTTCCAACTGTTGACCGCGGGTTACGGTTGGTAGATTTTTGATCAATAGAAACTGCCGGCGATAAGCCCTCAATAAAATCAACATCAGGTTTATCCATTTGCCCTAAGAATTGCCGGGCATAAGCAGAAAGTGACTCAACGTATCTTCTTTGGCCTTCAGCAAAAATAGTGTCAAAAGCTAAAGATGATTTTCCAGAGCCAGATAATCCAGTGAAAACAATAAGGGAGTTTCGAGGCATATCGAGTGAAACATTTTTAAGATTATGCTCGCGGGCACCTCGAACTATTAAACGATCATTCATTAGTTGCCGGCCTCCTGCATTCCTTTTAGTTCCCGCTTTAATTCTCGAATTTCATCACGTAACCTAGCCGCTAGCTCAAAACTCAATTCCGCTGCTGCTAATTTCATCTGGTCAGTAAGTGACTCAATTAGCGCTATGAGTTCCCTTCTTGGTAGTGAGTGAGCATTCTTACTATGAACACCACTAGTAAATCCAATTTTTTTGTTTGTAGCGGCTAAATCGTCTGTGTCATCTATCTCTTTTGCGATTAAATCAGTGATATCAGCAATCTTCTTCCTTAACGGTGTTGGATCTATCCCATGTTCGCTGTTGTAGGCGACCTGTTTGGCACGTCTGCGATTAGTCTCATCTATGGCCTTAGTCATTGATTTGGTCATGTTATCGGCATACATATGAACTTCACCAGAAACATTTCGCGCAGCTCGACCAATTGTTTGAATCAGTGAGGTGGCAGATCTTAAGAAGCCTTCCTTATCAGCATCTAGTATCGCAACGAGTGAAACTTCTGGTAAATCAAGTCCTTCTCGTAACAAGTTAATTCCAATTAATACGTCATATTCACCTGTTCTTAACTCACGTAGCAGCTCAACTCTTCGTAGAGTATCAACCTCAGAATGTAAATATCTTACTTTCACGCCAAGGCCTAACATGTAGTCAGTTAGGTCTTCCGACATTTTTTTAGTGAGCGTCGTAACTAAAACACGTTCGTTCTTTTCAGCTCTAATTTTTATCTCATTAACTAAATCATCAATCTGACCCTTAATTGGTTTAACTATAATCTTTGGATCAATTAATCCAGTAGGTCTTATCACCTGCTCAACAACACTATTGTTCGTTTTTTCTAACTCATATTTTCCAGGTGTAGCTGATAGATAAACTTTTTGACCACATCTTTCTAAAAATTCAGCAAACTTGAGCGGGCGGTTATCCATTGCACTTGGCAAGCGAAACCCATGCTCTACCAATGTCCGCTTTCTTGCAGCATCACCTTCATGCATAGCACCGATTTGTGGCACGGTGACATGTGATTCATCAATTACAACCAAAAAATCCTCTGGAAAGTAATCAAGTAAACAGTTTGGCGCTGAACCAGCGGCTCGTCCATCTAATTGTCTGGAGTAATTTTCGATCCCGGAGCAGAAGCCTAATTGCCTCATCATTTCTAGATCAAAGGTTGTTCTCATTTTAATTCGTTGAGCTTCAAGTAGTTTTCCTGCTCTCTCAAACTCATCTACTCTCTTTGCTAATTCAGCTTCAATTTCACCAATTGCACGTTCCATAGTTTCTGGGCCCGCGGCATAGTGAGTTGCCGGAAAGACATACATCTCACTTTCATCCCTGATGATTTCACCAGTCAGGGGATGAAGAGTCATTATTTTTTCAATTTCATCTCCAAACATTTGAATTCGAAGTGCTAATTCCTCATACATTGGAATGATCTCAATTGTGTCGCCCCTGACGCGGAATGTGCCCCGCTCAAAAGCCATATCGTTTCTTTTATATTGAATATCAACAAATTTACGGAGCAATTGATTTCGATCAATGAAATCACCAACCTTTAGCCGCACCATTCGATCTACATACTCTTGTGGAGTTCCCAATCCATAAATACAGGAAACTGTTGCAACCACAATTACATCTCTCCTAGTCAGCAGAGAATTAGTTGCAGAGTGCCGCAGTCTTTCTACCTCATCATTAACTGAAGAATCTTTCTCAATAAATGTATCGGTCTGAGGAACATATGCTTCAGGTTGATAGTAATCATAATAAGAAACGAAGTATTCGACCGCGTTATTTGGTAGCAGCTCTTTAAACTCATTTGCTAATTGAGCGGCTAGAGTTTTATTAGGCGCCATAACAAGTGTTGGACGCTGTACTTGTTCTATTAGCCAAGCAGTTGTAGCAGACTTACCGGTTCCCGTAGCTCCGAGTAAAACTACATCTTGCTCTCCATTAGCCAAGCGCTGCACTAGCTCTGCGATTGCAGTTGGTTGATCACCAGAGGGTATGTAATCACTTATAACTTGAAATGGTTCTACTCGCCTGGCCAAATCGGTTATTGGTCTCATTACTTACTCTTACTTTTGTTTTTAAGGTTTTCCCAAACTTTCTCCACCTGGGTGAATAAATCTTGTTCAGATCCATCATTTACTATTACATCATCTGCGATCGCTTCCCGCTGAGTATCTGTTGCTTGGGCCTTCATTCTTTGATCAATCTGAGTAAGTGTTAACCCTCGCTTTAGCAGACGTTCAGTTCGAGTTTTTTCAAGTGCAGAAATAGTAATTACATGATCAAATTTATAATCATGCATTGACTCAACAAGTAGTGGAATCTGATTGATAATTATTGAATCACTACCTGCAGAACTAACTATTTTTGCAAAGGATTGTCGAATAAGAGGGTGGGTAATCTCCTCTAATTTAGCGCGTTTTTTTGGGTCTTTAAATACTAAAGAGGCCAATGCAGCGCGATCTAAATCGCCATTTTTAAGAATCTCATCACCGAATTCGGTAACAATTAATTCAAAGCCCTTACTTCCTCGCTCAACAACTTCACGTGCTAGTTGATCTGAATCAACTACTAGCGCACCAAGATCAGCAAAAATCTCACCGACCATGGTTTTGCCTGAGCCGATTCCACCGGTTAAAGCGACTATTAACATAAGTTAAACCCTACACAATAAAAAAATGGCCCCAGTTTCCCGAGGCCAAATTTAAGTTAAACCTTACTCGC
>Ga0208485_1000188_pt1 | contig 19704 bp, 21 predicted proteins | sample LakMenEpi27Jul12_FD_150707 | JGI IMG/M metagenome (GOLD analysis project Ga0208485, IMG submission 150707) | Freshwater microbial communities from Lake Mendota, WI - 17JUL2012 deep hole epilimnion (SPAdes) | ecosystem: Environmental > Aquatic > Freshwater > Lentic | place: Lake Mendota, Madison... | reverse complement strand
ACACCTGAGCGAATTCGTGAAGGCGTTAAAGCTTTAGCTGGGGTAGTCAATCAAGAAATTTCCCGCCGCGGTGGAAATTTAGAACTTAACTCTTAATTTTTTTAATAATTCGTTGTAAATCTTCTCCACCGGAATACTCAATCACAATTTTTCCTTTAGTGGTTGAACCTTCTATTTTAACTCGGGTATCTAAGTAATCGCCAAGCTCTTCAGCGATTTCATTCAGCTCAGGATTGCCTTTACGGGTTTTGTGTTTAGTAGATTTTTTCCCGCTTCCGCCAGTTGCAATAATTTCTTCAACTGAACGTACCGATAAATTCTCGGCGACGATGCGATTTGCGAGTTTTTCTATTTCAGCTGCATTGGTTAAACCTAGAAGTGCGCGGGCGTGGCCCGCTGAGATTATTCCTAGAGCAACTCTTTTTTGAACTGCTTGTGGAAGTGTTAGTAAACGCATGGTGTTTGAAAGATGTGGGCGCGAACGACCAAGCTTGGTTGCTAATTCTTCATGAGTACAGTTGAAATCGCTCAGCAATTGAGCATACGCAGCGCCTTCTTCAAGTGGATTTAATTGACTGCGATGAATGTTTTCAATTAGCGCTTCACGCAATAATTCATTATCAGGAGTCTGTCTGATAATTACTGGAATGGTTTTTAGGCCGACTGCTTTTGCCGCGCGGTATCGACGTTCACCCATGATTAATTCATAGCGCCCACCGCTTACTTCACGAACTACTGGCGGTTGCAGAATTCCGATCTCTTTGATTGAAACCATTAAATCTTTTAAAGCAGCTTCATCAAAAACTGTGCGGGGTTGTTTTGGATTAGGTGAAATTAAGTTGATATCAATTTCATTTTGTTGACCAACCTCTTTGCCGCCAACTGTTAATGAAGTTGGAATAAGTGCATCAAGATTTGTGCCAAGGCCGCCACGTTTTGCCATTATTTCTTCTCCGCTATCTCTCTTGCTACTTGCATGTAGGCAACTGCGCCAGGTGATACTGGGTCATAAGTCATAATTGTTTGATTGTATGAAGGTGCCTCAGAAATTCGCACAGTTCTTGGGATTGGAATATTAATTAGCTCATTTGGAAAATGTTGACGCACGCTATCTGCAACATCATTAGCAAGTTTTGTTCTACTATCAAACATTGTCAGAATAATTGTTGATAAGTTTAAGCTGGGGTTTAACCGTTTTTTAACTAGTGAATATGTTTCTAACAACTGAGTTAGGCCTTCAAGAGCGTAGTACTCGCATTGAATCGGGATTAAGAGTTCTTTAGCTGCAGCGAATGCATTAATAGTTAGTAAACCTAAACTTGGCGGACAATCAATAAAAATGTAGTCATATCCGGTACCGGCTTCGACTTTAAACTTTATTAATTCTTCTATGGCATCTTTTAAACGCATTTCGCGAGCAACCATTGGAACTAAATTAATTTCTGCTTGTGCTAAACCAGTGTTAGATGGAATGCATTCCAGGTGAGCAAAACCAGCAACTTTCTGCACAACGTTTTGAATTTCAGCCGAACCCATTAATATTTCAAAAACTCCAGGGCTCTCTTTATGTTCAACTCCGAGCGCTGTGCTGGCATTGCCTTGAGGGTCTAAATCAATCACTAGAACTTTTAAGCCACCCATGGCTAGGGCTGCTGCGATATTTACCGTGCTGGTGGTTTTGCCTACCCCACCCTTTTGATTGGCTACGACAAAAACTCGGGTGCTGGCCGGTGCTGGTAAAGGTTGTTTAAGTTTGCGAATTCCAATGACTGTTTTGCTTACTCGCTCTGTTTCACGTGAATCAACAGTGCTCATGAGGGTAGTTAACTACCTTTGATGCGACGATGCCACCTTCACGATGCGGCCAAGCTCAAGTCCAAGCAGATTTACTTCAATTACCTCTGCGCCAGGCACAGTTTTTGCCTCTTCCGTAGCCGACTCCCCCTTCATGGCCAGAAGAGCGCCACCAGGTTTGATCATATGGGAGGTGATTTTCTTTAACTTTTCAAGCGGTGCAACAGCTCGAGCGGTCACATAATTGGCGCTCTTCTTCACATTCTCTGATTTTCCGCGAATGACTTCCACATTATCTATCCCCAAGAGCGCGACTGCCTCTTCTAGGAAATCCACCCGCCGTTGAAGCGGTTCAATCAGGGTAATTTTGAGGTCAGGCCTTGCCAGAGCAATTACTAAACCAGGCAGCCCGGCCCCTGAGCCGATATCAAATAAGAGAGAACCTTCCGGAATTAATGAAGAAACCGGTAAAGAGTTAAATATGTGGCGCTCCCAGATTCGCTCCCCTTCGCGAGGTCCGATTAAGCCACGCTCAATTCCTGGGCCAACTAGGAATTCGGCATACTTTTTGATCTCGTTCTGACGGGTTGGGAAATAGCGCTCAATTAGCTCTTCTCGGGAGAAGATTGTTTCACGTGAAACTTCCATTGTTTCGTTATTAGCTAGGGAAGATAACTACAAAGCGATCTGGGTCTTCGCCTTCAGATTCGCTGCTCAACCCAAGATCTTGGATCGTGTCATGGATGACTTTGCGCTCAAAAGCATTCATTGGCTCAAGGCGTATTTCTTCACCTGTTGATTTTGCTTTCTCGGCCATTTTCTCGGCAAGCTTCTTGAGTTCAGATTTACGTCCAGAGCGGAAACCTTCAATATCGAGCATTAAACGGCTGCGATCACCGGTTGAAGTTTGTACAGCTAGGCGGGTTAGCTCCTGTAGGGCGTCAAGTACTTCGCCGCCGTTGCCAACTAGGTGGTTGAGTTTGCCGCCAACAATTGCCACCGCTGCTCGGTCATTTTCCACATCAATATCAATGTCACCATCAAGGTCTGCAATATCAAGTAGGCCTTCTAGGTAGTCAGCGGCAATTTCGCCCTCTTCTTCTAGTTTGGCAATAGTTTTAGGGCTTTTTTGACCCGGTTTTTGCGCCTTTTCGGTGGTCTCGTCCACAACTGTCTCTGTCTCGCTCATAGTGAGTTTTCCTGTCCTATTTGTAGGTTTTTAATAGTATTTGTGGCTTTTGCCCTATTTATTTCTTCTTCTTTTTCTTTTTACTTGGTTGTTGGCGCTGACCTTTAACTTCTGGCTCAATTACTGAACCTTCTGTAGCGCCCTCAATATTTTCATTCGATGCTTTGGGGTCTTTAGCAGCACGTTTTTTTGCCAACTCTTCAAAAGCTGGTGAGCCGGGTGTTGGGTTTCTTTTAATTACGTAGTACTGCTGTCCCCAAGTCCAAAGGTTTGTTGTTGACCAATAAATTAAAACACCAATTGGAAAGTTAACACCGGATACTGCAAAAATAACTGGGAATAAATACAACATGATTTTCTGCTGCTGCAACATCATATTGTTTGAGGAATCCATTTTTGGCATTCCTTTAACCATTAATTGACGTTGTGTTGTAAATGTTGTTAGCGACATAAAAACAATCAATAAAACAGTTACTAGTTTTACGGTTCCATTAGATGAACCTAAGAAAGTTTCAGAGATGGGAGCGCCAAAGAATTTTGCTTGGGCGGCTGATTCTGCTTCTCCTACAGTTAAAACTCCATAAGGTTTTGGTGGATTTTTTCCGATTCCATTTAGAACTGTAAAGAGCGCAAAGAAGATTGGTGCTTGTGCCAAAATTGGAAAACATGATGCGAGCGGATTTGTTTTATGCTCTTTGTAGAGCTTCATCATCTCTTCTGATTGCTTCTGGCGATCATCTTTGTATTTCTTTTGAATCTCTTTGAGGTGCGGTTGTAGCGCAGTTAGAGCACGTTGACTTTTGATTTGTTTAACAAAAAGTGGAATTAAAATGATACGGATTAAAACAACCAAACCTATGATTGCAAGTGACCAAGAAACACCGCTTGCTTCGCCGAAGATTGGCGATAACAAGCCATGAAAAGTAGTAATAACCCAAGAAACCGCAATATATAAGGGGTTTAGGATGGTATTCATATATATAGCACCGGTGCTCTCTCGTGTGTTTTTTGCGTATTTGTCGGTACGCCTTTTACAAAATCAACGCCGCCATGCGACCAAGGGTTGCATCGCATAATTCGCCAAACACCCATTGTTATTCCTTTGAATCCGTAATTCACAATAGCTATTTCGGTGTAGGAAGAACAAGATGGATAATATTTACATCGCGGTCCTAAAACTGGTGAAATAAACTTTTGATAGAAATGGATTGGCGCGATCAATAGCTTTCTCAAGGTTTCACCGCGCTTTTTTGCTCAGCTTTTTTAACCAACTTTGAAATTAACTCATCGGCTTCAATTTTTAGGTTTGAAGAGTTTGCCGCCGGTAGTGCCCGTACTACAAAAAGTGAGCCAGCAGGCAGTGAAGCCAAGTTAGCTGCGATTATGTGGCGAATTTTTCGGGCAACACTATGTCTGACTACTGAGTTTCCAACACTTTTATTAATAATTAAACCGCACCGAGCAGGTTGGTTGGAGTTTGAGAGATGGAGGTATCCAACAAGGCTGTTAGTCGTTGAACGAAGTCCGCTCTTTGTAGCTTTAGCGAAATCTGCGCTGTTGGAAATACGAGCCGTTTTGGCCAGCATTAGAAAGTATTGACCTAACTTTAAATTTTGTTAGTAATTAAGCCGAAAGGCGTGTGCGTCCTTTTGCGCGGCGTGCTGCTAAAACAGCACGGCCTGCACGTGTAGCCATGCGAGCGCGGAAACCGTGCTTCTTGGCGCGACGACGAACGTTTGGCTGGAAAGTGCGCTTTGTCATGGGGACTCCTTGAAAATCTAACGGGGCTTTGCGTAGCTGCAAAGCGTGCTCAGGTAAGGAGGTAACGGTACGGGTCTGGGGATAAATCGGTCAAACTGGCTTTTTACCCCTGCCAAACTTTCAAGGTAGGGGATTTCTGTGGATAAGCAGTTGCTTTTATTCCAAATAGCCTCTACTTTTCGCTTCTATCCACAGGTGCTAATTGGAATAAAGGGTAAACCTCTCCTTTAGACCCACAGGCTGTGGATAAACATGTGGATTGTTTATAAGCGTTACGCAGGCTCTAATGACAGGTGGATTAAACGGTGGATGTAATAGATCTTGAGCTCACCGCCCTTTGGGGACGTGTAATTGATGCTGTCGCAATAGATGCTCCTCAACACCGTGCTTTTTTAACACTAACTAAACCACTTGGATTATTACCTGGTAATGGCGTAACAAATTTATTAGTGGCCGCTCCTAATGCTTTTGCAAAAGATGTTTTGGAAACCCGCCTTCGTTCTGTTTTGGGTGAAGTTTTATCTCGTGAACTCAATGAGCGGGCAAATATTGCAGTAACTATTGATGAGTCTCTTGAGGTTGTAAACAACCCAGCCGCGCCTGATGTTGAAATTGAGATCGCGGCTCCTAAATCTGGAACTGGTCGCGAAGATAACTCCATCACTTCAATAGCTGCTAGTAAAAGTTCTGAGCAATCACAATTAAACCCACGCTATATTTTTGAAACCTTCGTTATTGGTTCCTCTAACCGGTTCGCTCACGCTGCAGCTGTAGCTGTCGCTGAAGCACCCGCAAAAGCTTATAACCCGTTATTTATTTATGGAGATTCTGGTTTAGGAAAAACACACTTGCTGCACGCTATTGGCGCATACGCGAAAGAGTTATATGGCAATGTCCGTGTGCGTTATGTTTCATCTGAAGAATTTACCAATGATTTTATTAATTCAATCCGCGATGACAAAGCTTCGGCTTTCCAGCGCCGTTACCGCGATTTAGATATTTTGTTGGTTGATGATATTCAATTTTTAGAAAATAAAGAACGTACTCAAGAAGAGTTTTTCCATACTTTTAATACTTTATATAACGCTAATAAACAGATCGTTATTTCAAGTGATCGCCCACCAAAGCAGCTAACTACACTTGAAGATCGTTTACGTAGTCGGTTTGAGTGGGGTTTGATTACTGATATTCAACCACCAGAAATTGAAACCCGTATTGCAATTCTTCGTAAAAAAGCTGCCCAAGATAAATTGAATGCACCTGATGATGTTTTGGAATATATCGCTAGCAAAATCTCGACCAATATTCGCGAATTAGAAGGTGCTTTGATTCGTGTTACGGCTTTCGCGTCTTTAAGTCGCCAAGGTGTTGATTTAGGTTTGGCCGAAATTGTTTTGAAAGATTTGATGCCAAATGATGCAGCTCCAGAAATCACAGGCCAAGCCATCATGGCTCAAACTGCCGCTTATTTCAGTTTGACCCTGGAAGACCTTTGTGGCACTTCGCGTTCTCGGGTCTTGGTTAATGCCCGCCAGATCGCTATGTACTTATGTCGCGAGTTAACCGATCTCTCTTTGCCCAAGATTGGCCAAATGTTCGGCGGCCGTGACCACACAACGGTCATGCACGCAGATCGCAAGATTCGGCAGTTAATGGCTGAGCGTCGCTCGATCTATAACCAAGTCACTGAATTAACGAACAGGATTAAACAACAAGCTCAAAAATAGGTATTTGTCTGATTTGAGGGGAATTACCCCCAGATTGTGTATAAGTTGTGGATAACTGTGGAAAAGGAGGGGTTTTATGTGGGTAACTACTAACCCGGCTATTGAGGTCTTTAGCCCATTTTTAACCGCGCTTTTGTTTACCTCATTTACCCACAACCTTTCCCACAAGATAAAAGGTTTAAATTCGCCCCTGACGTGGGGTTATAGCGGTTTCCCACAGATAAACGGTCTGGTTACTACTACTACATATAACTATCTAAAAACACCTATGCGATTCCCGTCCGTTAATTTTTTTAATTACTCAATTATTAAAAGAAAAACTTGCAAAGTTTTACTACAGCGGGAAGGCTAATCAAATGAAATTCATTGTTGAACAGAGCGCACTAGCAGATTGCGTCAATTGGGTTTCTCGCAGTTTATCTACTCGTCCAATTAAAACCGAGCTACTTGGAATAGTTATCGATGCAACTGGATCAAACGTTGAACTTTCAGGTTCCGATTTAGAAACTTCCAGTAAAGCTAATTTTGCAGCTCAAATTATCGAGGCTGGAAAAGTTTTAGTTCCAGGTAAGTTGTTGGTAGAAATAACTAGATCGCTACCAAACAAGCCAATTACAATCACTTTAGACGGCACTAGAGTTTTGGTTACTTCCGGAAGCGCTAAATTTACTTTACCCACACTTTCAATTAACGAATATCCAAATTTGCCAGAACTTCCAGAGAGCACAGGCGTAATCGCTAGCGATACTTTTGCCACAGCGGTAGCCCAAGTAGCTATTGCTGCCGGTCGCGATGATTCACTACCCACCCTTACTGGCGTACATGTTGAAGTAACCGAAAACACCGTAACTTTGGCCGCAACCGACCGATATCGCTTAGCTGTACGCGAAATGCAGTGGCAACCATCAAAACCAGGCGTAGAAACCACCGCATTGTTGCGCGCTCGCACTTTAGCTGATGCCGCTAAATCACTAACTACCTCCAAAGAAGTTTCACTCTCACTTGGTTCCGCAGCCAGCCATGATCGTTTAGCCGGGTTCGCTGGCGAAGGTAAAACAATGACTTCACGCATGCTTGATGGAACTTTTCCACCGTACCGACATTTGTTACCTCAAGAAATAACCACAACTGCGATCGTCGAAGTAGTTCCATTTTTAGATTCAGTACGCCGCGTTGCTTTAGTTACCGATAAAACAGTTCCACTTCGCCTTGAATTTACTAACGGATCGCTTTCACTTGAAGCAGGTGCTGGCGAAGAAGCCCAAGCAACCGAATCAATTGAAATTTCCTTAACTGGCGAAGATATCTCAATTGCTTTCAACCCAGTCTTTTTAGCTGATGGTTTAAATGCCGTCGGCACCCCGTATGTCCAAATTTCGTTCACAGGTTCAAACAAACCAGCAATCTTAATGGGCCGCACCACACAAGATGGCGCAGCTATTGAAAACTATCGCTATTTATTAATGCCTATGCGTTATGCCTCTTAAGTAAATTTATCTAACTGAACAATAATTAAGATGCGCATTACAAAGTTAGCGCTTAAAGATTTTAGGTCTTATCAAAATTTAGAACTAAAACTTCAACCTGGTGTTAATACATTTATTGGCGATAACGGCAGCGGCAAAACAAATATCGCCGAGTCGCTAATTTATTTAAGTTTTTTATCTTCACACCGAGTCGCAAATAACCAACCACTAATTTCACTTGGTGCTACTCAAGCAATTATCCGTGCCGAAATCGAAAGAGATGATCGCACCCTACAAATTGATTTAGAAATAAATGTTAGTAAAGCGAACCGGGCACGAATAAATCAAAACCCAACCCGTAGTCAGCGCGAAATTTTAGGTGCGTGCCAAATAATTTATTTCTCCCCTGAAGATTTAGATCTAGTTCGGGGCGACCCCGGAAATCGGCGTGATTTCCTAGACCGGTTATTAATCACCCGCAGCCCACGTTTAGCGGGAGTTATTGCTGATTACGAACGTGTGGTAAAGCAACGCAATACGCTTCTAAAAACTAGATCAAATAGCGCCACCCTTCAATCTTGGAGTGAGCAACTAATTAATATCGGCGCAAATCTAACTGCTGAACGCATTTCATTGGTAACAGCACTAAATCCTTTTGTTGCCGAAAACTATCGCAACTTAAATGAAGTCAAACCAGCCAGCATCTCGTATAAATCAAGTACAGAGGGTTTAACTAGTGATGCGGTAAACAATGTTACGGTTTTAACTAATCGGTTAGAGGAAGTTCAGTATCAAGAGATTGAACGAGGCACAACTTTAATTGGGCCACATCGTGACGACTTAACTTTAACTATTGGTGACTTTCCAGCAAAAGGTTACGCCAGCCATGGCGAATCTTGGTCTATGGCAATCTCACTACGTATTGGCTCCTTTAATCTATTAAAAAAAGAGGGTTCCGACCCAATTTTAATTTTAGATGATGTATTCGCTGAGCTAGATACTTCTCGCAGATTGCAATTAGTAGCCGCAACCAAAATGGCAGAGCAAACAATAATTACAGCCGCGGTTGAAAGTGATTTACCCGCCGATTTAAATAGCACAAAATTTTATGTAACACCTGGCCATGTACGGGCAGGTAAATAAAATGTCTAAACGAGATCTAGCTAAAGACTTATTTATCTCTTACAAAACCGGCTATATAAAAAAACCGCGTGGTAAAAATAATAATTCAGGCCGAGAAGTAAATCTAAACCCGACCGATCCACAGTTAATAAGCGATGTATTAAAAAATTTAATTCAAGATCGCGAATGGCAAAGTGGCATCGCCGAAGGAAATCTATTTGCTAACTGGGAAAATATTGTCGGAGCCGAAATAGCTGAACACACCGAACCAATTGCGATTCTTGAAGGTGTTTTAACAATAAGAACTTCTTCGACAGCTTGGGCGACTCAATTAAATTTAATTAGCAACGATGTTTTAGCCTCACTCCAAGCCAGTGCGCCAGGAGCGTTAGTTGAAAAACTAGCCATAATTGGTCCCCAAGGACCAAATTGGAAGCGCGGCATACGGACAATCCGAGGCGCTCGAGGCCCTCGCGATACCTTCGGTTAAACCGAGAATAAAGCCACTTTTTACCTGTTTTCCAATAGGAACCCTAAATAGGCAGTTAAAGATCGCTTAAAACCTACCCACAGGGCGAATAACGGCTAGATCTACATCCTTTTTACCACTAAGATTCAGGCTATTGGTTATGGGATTTATCCCTAGCCGCCCCTAAGGGCGATTTTCATATATTGAAGGAGTTGTGCCAGTGGTCGAAAAGTCGGGTAATTACGACGCTAGCGCGATCACCGTCCTTGAAGGCCTCGAGGCGGTTCGCAAGCGCCCCGGCATGTATATCGGCTCAACAGGTGAACGCGGCCTCCACCACTTGGTTTATGAAGTTGTAGATAACTCAGTAGATGAAGCCCTAGCTGGGGTTTGTACTGAAATAAACGTCACCTTAATGGCTGATGGCAGTGTGAAAGTAATTGATAACGGGCGCGGAATTCCAGTTGATATGCACCCAGTTGAGAAAAAACCAGCTCTTGAGGTTGTTCTAACTGTTTTACACGCTGGTGGAAAATTCGGCGACGGTGGCTACTCGGTCTCTGGCGGTCTACACGGTGTTGGCATTTCAGTTGTAAATGCACTCAGCACAGATTTAGCTGTAACGGTTTTACGCGATGGTTCAACCTGGAGTCAATCTTATAAATTAGGAGTTCCAACCGCGCCAGTTGCTAAAGGCGCACCTGCGACAACGACTGGCACCACAGTTCAATTCTGGCCCTCAGTAGAAATCTTTGACACTACCGACTTCTCATTTGAAATTCTATCGACCCGCTTTCGCGAAATGGCATTTTTGAACCGTGGCCTAACTATTACTTTAACCGATGCGCGCACCGGACATGTTGATGAAAAAGGCGAACAACTACATGTCGTTTACAAATTCGACGGCGGAATCGCTGATTTTGTTAAACACTTAAACACCACTCGCGGCGAAACCCACAAATCAATTATCTTTATTGAAAACGAAGATAAAAAAGCGCGCATGTCATTAGAAATTGCGATGCAGTGGAATGCTGGTTTTTCAGAATCTGTTTACACTTTTGCTAACACAATTAATACCCACGAAGGTGGAGCCCACGAAGAAGGTTTCCGCACTGCGTTAACTTCAGTCGTAAATAAATTTAGCGAAGACCAAGGATTTATTAAAAAGAAAGAAGATCGTCTAACTGGCGATGATGTTCGCGAAGGTTTAACCGCCATCGTTTCAATTAAATTAGCCGAGCCACAGTTTGAAGGCCAAACCAAAACCAAACTTGGCAACACCGAAGCTAAGTCTTTTACTCAGAAGTGCGTAAACGAAGCGTTAACCGCTTGGTTTGAGCAGAATCCAGCCGAAGGCAAAGAGATTGTTCGTAAAAGTATTGATGCCGCAGCAGCACGTGTTGCCGCACGTAAAGCGCGCGATCTATCGCGCAGCCGCAAAGGTTTATTAGAAGGTCGCGGCATGCCTGGCAAGTTAGCTGATTGCCAATGGACTGATCCCGAAAAGTGCGAGCTATACATTGTTGAAGGTGACTCGGCTGGCGGCTCAACTAAAGGTGGTCGTGACTCACGCAATCAAGCAGTTCTACCTATTCGTGGAAAAATTCTAAATGTTGAGAAAGCTCGCATTGATCGCGTGCTACAAAATAATGAAGTTCAAGCTTTAATTACTGCGCTCGGCACCGGAATTCACGATGACTTCGATGTTGCAAACTTGCGCTACCACAAGATTATCTTGATGGCCGATGCTGATGTCGACGGTCAACATATCCGCACCCTATTATTAACACTTCTTTTCCGATTTATGAAACCACTAATTGAAGGTGGCTTTGTGTACTTAGCTCAACCACCACTTTATAAATTAAAATGGGGCGGTAAAGAGCCAGTGCAATATGCATTCTCCGATCGCGAGCGCGATGGCATGATTAAGATCGGTATCGATGCAGGTAAACGTTTACCGAAAGAAGACGGCATTCAACGCTTCAAAGGTTTAGGCGAAATGCCAGCTAAAGAACTTTGGGACACCACCATGGACCCAGAGCATCGCGTGTTAATCAAGGTGACTCTCGATGATGCGGCAGCAGCCGATGATTTATTCTCAGTGTTAATGGGTGAAGAAGTCGAACCACGTCGCTCATTCATTCAACGCAACGCCAAAGACGTTAGATTTTTGGATATTTAAATGGATGAAATAAGAAAAGATTACGATCGTCAAGAGACCGTCGACCTGCAGGTCGAGATGGCGCGCTCTTATTTAGATTATGCAATGTCGGTTATTGTTGGCCGCGCACTGCCAGATATCCGCGATGGGTTAAAACCAGTTCATCGCCGTGTTCTATACGCAATGTACGACGCTGGTTATCGCCCAGATAAGGGTTACTACAAGTCTTCTCGCATCGTCGGTGATGTCATGGGTAATTACCACCCTCACGGTGACACCGCTATTTACGACGCAGTTGTTCGCTTAGCTCAACACTGGTCACTTCGTTATCCATTAGTAGATGGCAATGGAAACTTCGGTTCTCCTGGTAACGACCCAGCGGCTGCAATGCGTTATACCGAAGCTCGACTTTCACCTATCGCCATGGAAATGATGCGCGATATCGATGAAGACACTGTTGATTTTTCACCAAACTACGACGGCCGCTCACAAGAGCCAAATGTCTTACCTTCACGTTTCCCAAATTTATTAGTTAACGGTAGTGCTGGTATTGCAGTTGGTATGGCTACAAATATTCCGCCGCACAACTTGCGCGAAATTGGCGAAGGTGTGGCCTGGGCGCTTGCTCACCCAGAAGCAAAATCTGATGAACTACTAGAGCAATTAATGAAAATTGTTAAAGGTCCTGACTTTCCAACTAAAGCACTCATTGTTGGTCGCACCGGCATTGAATCTGCCTATCGCACCGGCCGCGGCTCAATTACGATGCGCGCAGTTGTACAAGTCGAAGAAATCAATAAGCGCACTTGTTTGGTTGTGACTGAACTTCCTTATCAAGTTAACCCAGATAACTTAGCTTTGAAAATTGCCGAACTAGTTAAAGATGGAAAAATCAAAGGCATCGCTGATGTGCGCGATGAAGGTAATGAGCGCCTTGGTCAACGACTAGTAATTGTTCTACAAAATAGTGCGATTCCTAAAGTTGTTTTAAATAACCTTTACAAGCAAACTCAACTACAAGATACTTTCGGCGCCAACATGCTTGCTCTAGTCGATGGTGTTCCACGCACGCTTCGTCTTGATGAATTTATCAAGTACTACATTGATCACCAGGTAGAAGTAATTGTTAGACGTACCAAATATCGCCTTGTCGAAAAAGAGCGTCGCGCACACATTCTGCAAGGTTATTTAAAAGCACTTGATGCCCTTGATGCGGTAATTGCTTTAATTCGCGCTTCAACTACCCCTGAAGAAGCCCGTACAGGCTTAATGAAGCTGCTTGATGTTGATGAAATTCAAGCTAATGCGATTCTCGATATGCAGTTGCGCCGCATCGCGGCTCTTGAACGTCAAAAAATTAACGATGAATACGACACGCTAATGGCTGAAATTATTGAGCTTAATGCGATTTTAATTAGCCCAGAAAAGCAGCGCCAAATAATCGCTACCGAGCTTGCTGAAGTTGTTACGAAATACGGCGATGACCGCCGTTCGCAGATTGTGGCCAGCGAAGGTGATTTCTCAGCCGAAGATTTAATTCCAGATCAAGATGTAGTTGTAACTATTACTCGTAGTGGTTACGCCAAACGAACTATGGCTGATTTATATCGCTCACAACGCCGCGGTGGCCGCGGGGTTAAAGGCGCCTCGCTTAAACAAGACGATGTAGTTGATCATTTCTTTGTGGCCTCAACTCACGACTGGTTGTTATTCTTTACTAATCAAGGTCGGGTATATCGCGCGAAAGTTCACGAACTACCTGATGCTGGGCGCGATGCCCGCGGTCAACATGTTGCCAACTTGTTGGCATTTAAACCTGAAGAAAAAATTGCGCAAGTTCTTTCAATTAAGGATTACTTAGCCGCACCTCATTTAGTTCTAGCAACCAAAGCTGGCTTAGTTAAAAAAAGCGCATTACTTGAATACGATTCACCACGAGCCGGTGGCTTAATTGCGATCGCACTTAAAGGCGACGACGAAGTTGTCAGCGCAGCTCTAGTCGATGCTGGCGATGAATTACTACTAGTTTCTAAAAAAGCGATGTCAGTTCGTTTTGCCGTCGATGATGAATCACTTCGCCCTATGGGACGTTCAACAAGCGGTGTAATCGGAATGAAGTTCCGTGCCGATGATGAACTTTTAACAATGGCGCGCATTACTGCCCAGCATGTTGGCGACACGTTTGTATTCACCGCAACCGATGGTGGTTACGGCAAGAAAACCCCACTCGATGAATATCGCTTACAAGGTCGCGGCGGTATCGGAATTAAGGCTGCCAAAATTGATGAAAACTCCCGTGGTTCACTAGTCAGCGCACTTGTTCTGCGCAATGAAGATGAAATCCTGGCGATCACATCTGGTGGCACAGTTATGCGCACTCCAGCTGCTGAGGTTCGCCAAACCGGCCGCGATTCCATGGGAGTTCGCCTAGTGAACCTCGACGATGGGGCTCAACTCTTATCAGTGACTTGCAACCCTGAAGAAACAGGGGCGACTTCTGGTTCAGAACCTGCTTAGATACGCACGAGTTTTGGTTAAGTAGCGACTTCGGGGTAACCTTTGGCGCTTACCGCAGATAAATCCATTATTTGCGGGCCTATAGCTCAGCCTGGTTAGAGCGCTTCCCTGATAAGGAAGAGGTCGATGGTTCGAGTCCATCTAGGCCCACCCCCCGCTCAACACGGGGACCTAGCTCAATTGGTAGAGCACCGCCTTTGCAAGGCGGGGGTTAGGGGTTCGATTCCCCTGGTCTCCACTCAAGTAACACTTTCCCGCACCCATTTATAAAAACGAAAAGGAAAAATAAAATGACAACAGCAACACTGCACACAACTATGGGCGACATTGTTGTAGAACTTTTTCCTGATCATGCACCGAAGACCGTTGCTAACTTTGTAGAACTTGCAACAGGTGCGCGCGAATGGGTTGACCCACGCACTGGCGAGAAATCAACTGCCAATCTTTACGACGGCACAGTTTTTCACCGCGTTATCGATGGCTTCATGATTCAAGGCGGCGACCCACTAGGTCAAGGCACTGGCGGCCCAGGTTACAAATTTGCGGACGAATTCCATGGCGAATTAACTTTTGATCGCCCATACATTCTTGCGATGGCTAACTCTGGCCCAGGCACCAATGGCTCACAGTTCTTCATCACAGTCGCTCCAACAACTTGGTTAAACCGCAAACACAGCATCTTTGGTGAAGTTAAAGATGCCGCAAGCCAGGCTGTGGTAGATGCGATTGGTTCAACAAAGACTGGCGCGCAAGATCGCCCAGTGACACCGATCAAAATTAATTCAATTACAGTCGCTTAATCAACTGAAATTGCTTTAATAGCCGCCCGTGTTAAAAAAAGGCACCGCAACCAATGCGTTAATTTTAATTATCTGTGCTGCTTATTTAACCCAACAACTAATTCCTGATCTACAAAGTCAATTACTTTTGCCTGGTTTAGATTATCTGCAGTACACCAACGAGTGGTATCGATTGATTACAGTTGCGCTAACCCATGGCGGATTAATGCACCTTGGATTTAATATGTATTCGCTCTACATATTAGGGACTCCAATAGAATCTGCTTATGGCAGAAATAAGTTCTTAGTTATTTTCACTCTTTCACTTTTAACGGGATCGCTCGCATCAGTATTTTTAAATACCGGAAACTTTGCATCCGTCGGAGCATCCGGTGCAGTCTTTGGTTTATTTGGAGCTTTCTTAGTTGTCGGAAAAACTATCGGGGTCAATATTCGCGAAATTGCCATAATTATTGGCTTGAACTTTGTAGTTGGTTTTGTCTTGGGCGGCGTTGACTGGCGGGCACACCTGGGTGGCCTATTTGGTGGGGCGCTGGCTGCGCAATTGATTCTGGCCCGCCGCCGTTAATTGCCGACCTAATTACATGGCTGTAATTCTCCACATCTGTGGAGATCTTTGTGGATAACCGCTTAAAAAATAAGAATTAACGCCACTTGGTGGCTAACGAGAAGCCAAAAGCGATAAATGCGAAGCCAACCAACATGTTCCAAGCGCCAATATTAGGAATTGGGTATTGAGTCTGACTGACGTAGAAAGTTACGATCCAGAGAAGACCAACCAAAAAAGAGCCAACCATTGTTGGGGCTAGCCAAGATGGGCTCTCTAGTGGACCTTGTGGTGTGTGGTCAACAAGCTCTTGGTCGTGAGCATGCTGCTCTTGAACCTTCTTACGCAATTTCGATTTAGGCATGTCGCCAAGGGTAACAGGGCGGGGCAAAATATCAACCGCGTCAGCGCTGCGAGTAGGCCAGAATTGCCCCATGAGCAGCCAGGCCACCAAGATCCTTGTCATTGATAACTATGACTCTTTTGTTTTCAACTTGGTGCAGTACTTAGGCCAACTAGGCGCCGAAACTACAGTTGTCAGAAATGATGAAATTTCAGTTGAGGCAGCAAGCGATTATGACGGTGTCTTAATTTCACCAGGGCCCGGAACACCAGAGGCAGCCGGCATCAGTATTCCAATGATCAAGTTCTGCGCAGAGAAAAGAATTCCGTTATTTGGTGTTTGTTTAGGACATCAAGCGATCGGTGTTGCATTTGGCGCCACTGTTTCGCGCGCACCAGAGCTAATGCATGGAAAAACTTCAGAAATAATTCATAATCGCGACGGCGTGTATGCAAATCTACCTTCGCCCTTTACCGCAACTCGTTATCACTCATTAGCAATTGAACGCGGTACCGTGCCAAATGAATTACAAATTACTGGTGAAACTGAAGCCGGCATTGTTATGTCGGTTCGACACAAGTCACTGCCAATTGAAGGCGTTCAATTTCACCCAGAATCAGTTTTAACTGAACATGGTCATACGATGTTAGCTAACTGGTTAACCGAATGTGGAGATAAGAACGCACAAACCAAAGCAATTGGTTTATCACCAGTTATCGGCACTCGCGGCTAGTTAAGGCGCTTTATTAATGGTAATTGTTACCGATTCACCAATAGTGCGAGTTGCGCCAGCTTCTGGGAATTGGCGAATTACAACACCAATAGCTTGAAGTGGATCATAATCATTAAATTCTTTAATTAAGAAATTTGAATTAATCAAAATTGCGCGAGCTTGAATTGCTTCAACCCCAATTAAGTCCGGAATCTCAACTTGACCATTTGCGATAGTCAAAACCACACCGGTACCGGCGGTAATAGTCGAACCCATTTCTGGACTAACTGCCAAAACCGTTCCTTGTGGTTTATCCGATGGCGAGACTTCAGTACGAGCAACGACTAACCCAACCGAGGTAAGTACTGCGCGCGCATCACCAAGTGACAAGCCGATTAACCCGTCTGGAACAAGCACATCGCCGGGCCCATCAGAAATAGTGATTACTACCGCTGAACCGGGTTTGGCTTGAGCAGATGCGGCAGGTATTTGATTTGAAACTCGATCAACCGGGATTTGTGGATCATGAGCACGTTGAACGGTAATTACATAATCACCTAACTGTGCCCTTGCCTCAACTTCAGTTAATCCAATTACATTTGGCACGGAACTAGAAGGCCCACCAGTATTTGTAGTACCAGACAAATTCAATGAAAATGCCGCAGCACCACTAACAATTAACAGTCCAATCAAGCTAATTACGAGAGTTTTACGAGAGATCGGCTTGCGAGCGATTCTAGCTTTTACAACTTGACCACCATGAATACGAAATAAATCGTCAAGCATTAATCCAGCACTTTGATAACGATCAACTGGTCGCTTAGCTAGCGCAACTGAAAGCATGACATCAATACCTTCAGGCAAACCAGGCAAAACTGAACTTGGTAATGGAAATTCACCAGATACATGTTGATATGCAATCGATACCGGGGTGTCACCTGTAAATGGTGGCTGCCCAGTTATCACTTCATATAACAAGCAGCCTGCCGAGTAAATATCGCTACGAGCATCAGCTACTTCACCGACAGCTTGTTCAGGTGAAAGATATTGCGCAGTTCCAACAACGTTCCAAGTATTCGTAAGTGTTGCCGCTAAATCATCGAGAGCTCTGGCGATGCCAAAATCCATCACCTTAACGTCACCTTTATCGGTAATCATTACGTTTGCTGGTTTGATGTCACGGTGCACAATGCCGCGTTCATGCGAGTAATCCAGCGCCGCCAAGATTCCTTCGCCAATTTCTAAAGCGCGATCGAGCGGTAACCGCTCACCAGTACGAATAATCTCGCGCAGGGTTTTTCCAGAGACTAACTCCATCACAATATAAGGAGCAGGGTCTTCACCAGAGTCATAAACCGCAACTATGCCTGGATGGTTTAAGCCCGCGGCCGCAAGCGCTTCTTTCCGGAATCTAGTTACAAAAGAGGGATCTTTAGCTAAATCAGAACGGAGAATTTTTACCGCAACTTTGCGCGACAACCGTTCATCTTTAGCTTCGAAAACATCGGCCATGCCGCCAGTGCCGATCATGTCGCCAAGCCGGTAACGGCCGCCTAAAATCTGGTTCATTTGCTAGCTCCATGTAACTCTGTTTCAACCGTCAAGTCGGTTGCGATATCAGCGACAATAACGGTCACATTATCTGGTGCATCATTTATATAAGTGGCATCAACTAATGCTGCGACCACATCTTCGCGCTTATTTTTCTTCAAGAGTGACTTAATCTCTTTATTTGATAGCACGCTACTTAAACCATCACTACAAAGTAGATAACGATCGCCAGCTTTACGTTCATAAACCACCAGTACCGGATCAATATTTCCGGAGCCCATTAACACTTGAGTGAGCAGTGAGCGCTGTGGATGATCATGTGCTTCAGCAATAGTTAACTTTCCTTGATCAATCAACTCTTGAAGCACGGTGTGATCAAGACTTAACTGTTCAAGTTCACCATCTCGCAATCTATATGCGCGCGAGTCACCAATATGCATAAGTGCTACACGATCTTCGTGTAACAACAAAGCAGTCAAAGTTGTTCCCATTCCACGAAGCTCTGGATCATCATTTGCAACTCGGGCAATTTCTAAGTCAATATCTACCATCGCTTGTGCCAACAAATCTTCAATCGAGTCAGCGTCAATATGAATACTCTGTGAAATCGGAATTAACTTTGTTAACTCTTTAATAGCAATGGCTGATGCGACTTCGCCGCCAGCGTGTCCACCCATTCCATCGGCGACAGCGATTAAGTTTGCAGATGTGATAGCAGAGTCTTCGTTTCCGGAACGACGCAGGCCAATAGCGGATCGCGCAGCGAGTGCGAATACCGGTTGGCTCATATCCCCTAGCCTAACGCTGTTCGCTAAGTGATCAATGCCTAGACCACTCATTTATGCGCATCGCGGATCTTCATTTGATCATCCTGAAAATACCCGTGCTGCATTTATGGCGGCAATAGCCGATGGCGCCGATGGGTTTGAATGCGACTTGAGGCTCACCAAAGATAACCAAGTAATTATTTGGCACGATTCAAATATGTTGCGAATGGCAAACCATAAGGCGGTCGTAGCTCACACCGAGTACTCAGAATTAAAAGTTATTTATCCAGATCTAATGTTATTAACCGAGCTACTTGAAATTGCTAAAGAGCATAAGAAAGCCTTAGCGCTAGAAACAAAACATCCAGTTCCATCAGGCAACGAGGTTGAAACTAAAATTCTGGAACTGGTGAAACCATATAAAGAGCTAGAAATCGCGCTACTTAGTTTTAGTTGGTTAGCTTTAGAGAAAGTGGTTAGGTTAGAAACCGGTATAGAGACAGTTGCGTTAGTGAATGCACTAAATGCACCAATTATGAATCGCTTTTCATCTGCTAGATCTTTCGCCCCGGATATTGAAGAGATCAAAAATCACCCTGAAATGGTGGCTAAATATCAGAGCGAAGGTAAACGGGTTTTTGTTTGGACAGTAAATGAAGTAAATGATCTAAAACTATGCGCCCAGCTAGGTGTCGACGTTGTAATTACAGATATGCCGGCGCGAGCAGTAAGTGAGCTCGGGTATCCTTAACCAGTGAGCACATACGCCTATCTCGGT
>Ga0208485_1000187_pt1 | contig 19751 bp, 17 predicted proteins | sample LakMenEpi27Jul12_FD_150707 | JGI IMG/M metagenome (GOLD analysis project Ga0208485, IMG submission 150707) | Freshwater microbial communities from Lake Mendota, WI - 17JUL2012 deep hole epilimnion (SPAdes) | ecosystem: Environmental > Aquatic > Freshwater > Lentic | place: Lake Mendota, Madison... | reverse complement strand
TCGGCAATAGTTGCTGGGTTACGTGGGTCATCTTCTGGAATACCTTTTTCAACTTTACCTACTAGGTCAGCACCGACATCGGCTGCCTTTGTGAAGATACCGCCACCTACGCGCATAAACATCGCAAGCATTGCGGCACCAAAACCAAAACCTTCAAGAACTGCTGGGGCTTGATCACGGTAAATAATCACAACAAGTGAAGCGCCAACTAAACCAAGGCCAACTGTTGTCATACCGACAACGCCACCGGTGCGGAAAGCAATCTGCACTGCGCGCTCGGCATTCTTCTGACGAGCAGCTTCGGCAACACGCACGTTAGCGCGCACTGCTAGCCACATACCGTTGTATCCAACTAGTGCGCTAAAAGCTGCACCTAGCAGGAAGAAGATTGAGCGACCAATGCGAATATCAGCGTCTCCTGGGAGTGCAAAAAGAAGAACGAAAACAATCGCTACAAAGTAGGAAAGGGTGCGGAACTGACGAGCTAAATAAGCTGCAGCTCCTTCTTGAACTGCCCCGGCGATTTCCTTCATCTTCTCGGTGCCTTCACCCTGCGCCAAAACTTGAGCGCGAAGCGCATATGCGATTCCGAGTGCCACAAGTGAGATGGCTAGAACTACATAAACATAGGTGAGGTTATTTCCAGTTACTTGCACGATTGAGGCGCTTGACCGCATCTTGTCTCCTCCGTTGGAGAGTCATGGGGCGCTGATTGCCCACAAAGTTGTCTGAGTTTACGCATAGCCCCCTATTGATTGGCAAATACACCTATCTATTAGAGTGAGATTTACCCAACTAAGCCTGAACTATTGGAGCCGTGAGGCCAAGCGACTAGGGTTTATTCTCGTGAACGGTCTACTCCCATGAACCTCGGAACCCTCTTCGATGCCAATTCGGTAATTGCCACTTTGGGGTTGGTTGGCGTCTTAGGCATCATTTTTATGGAGACTGGTCTGCTAATTGGGTTAGTTTTCCCAGGCGGCGAGGTCGTTTTTCTAGCTGGCATGGCTGCCTCGAAAGCTGGCGCAGATATTTTGGGCGAAGCTAGGTTATCTGCCCCACTCTTATTTATTTTCGCCCCAATCGCAGCAATTATCGGCGGCGAAGTTGGTTATTGGTTTGGTAAAAAATATGGGCGGAAGTTTTTTGAGCGGCCAGATAGCAGATTCTTTAACCAAAAAATGGTTCGCACCGTTGAAAAGTGGCTAAATAAATATGGGCCCAGAAAAGCTTTGGTTTTTGGCCGCTTCATTCCGTTCGCCCGAACTCTATTAAATCCTACGTGCGGTGTTGTGCAGTTAGATCGAAAAGTATTCTCAACCTGGAATGCGATCGGGGGAATCATTTGGACCCAAGTGGCGATCGGGGTTGGTTACCTATTAGGCGATGCCCTTAGTGACTCAGCAAACTATTACTTATACGGTGTAGTTGGAATCATTGTTCTAATCTCATTGGTACCAATGGTTATTGAAATCTTTAGGGAATGGCGCACTAAGCACCATTTGTCCTAAACAATTCAAAAACTAAAGACCTAGGTCTGCTAACTGGTAAGCAGCGCGATACTCAAAACCAGCCTCATCAATTTTTGGTTTTGCGCCTCGTTCAACAATAACGGCAACGGCAACTACAATAGCACCTGCTTCTTGAAGTGCTTCAACGGCAGTTAAAACTGAACCGCCCGTGGTTGACGTATCTTCTACCGCTAAGACGCGACGTCCCTTAACATCAGGACCTTCGATACGACGTTGTAACCCATGTGCTTTTTCTGCTTTACGAACTACAAAAGAATCTAGTTTTCTTCCTTGTTGTGCCGCAACATGCATCATCGCAGTTGCAACTGGGTCAGCACCAAGAGTTAAACCACCAACTGCCTCATACTCAAGATCTTTAGTTAACTCAAGCATTACTGACCCAACTAATGGTGCTGCTACTGAATCAAGAGTCACGCGACGCAGGTCAACGTAGTAATCAGCCTCTTTTCCAGAAGACAAAATCACTTTTCCGTGTACAACGGCCTTGTTTAGGATCTCTTCTCGGAGAATTTCGTGTGAGTTCATGTCTGTACCTTACCTAACACTTCGAAATCATCTACATTCAACTTTATGGAAAATGACCGGTTAGAAATTGCGCGGCTATTTCACCGCTTTGGTTTTGGCCCTCGGCCAGGTGAATTTAAGGCTGCTTTAGTTAACGGCGTAACCGCAACAAAAACCGCATTATTGAGCGTTCCTGCCGTTGATTTAGGGCTCGCTCAGGTGGCAGACCCAAACATTGTAAATTTAGGCACTCGCCCTGGGCAAAAATCAAGTGAGATAATTGAATTCAGTATCGCACTGCGTCAGCAGGTAAAAGATTTGCCACTTTGGTGGCTTGATCGTATGGCCCTTTCAGATCACGGACTTACCGAACGTATGACTTGGTTCTGGCATGGTCATTGGGCTACTGCGATTGGGAAACTAAATCATGCCTATCCGATGTATATGCAGAACCAAACTTTGCGCAAGTACGCACTCGGCAACTTTGGTGAAATGACCTCTGCCATGTTAAATGATGGCGCACTACAGTTTTGGTTAGATGGCGGTGAGAATACTGCCAAATCTCCTAATGAAAATTTAGCCAGAGAGTTGATGGAGCTATTCGTTTTAGGAGTTAATCGTTATACCGAAACAGATGTCCGCGAACTATCGAGAGCTCTAACCGGGTATCAGATTGAACGCTCTTCTGGAAAGGTAACTTTCAATAACAAAAGACATGACTCTGGCGTGAAAACTATTTTAGGATCTTCAACTAATTTTAACGGTGCTAGCGCGAGTACACATTTAGTGGCTCAACCAGATTGCGCTAAATTTATTGTAGAACGAATCTGGTTCCGCTTTATCTCTAGCCAATTGCCGGTTGAATCTGCCGCCCAACTAGAGTCAGCGTTTACAACCCGAGATACCGCTAAGTTAATTACTGCAATCACTGACTCAAAAATCTTAAGTAACTCTAATTACGCCATTGTGAAAGCGCCTGTTGAATGGTTTATAGGTGTTGCTAGATTCTTGGATTTAACGCCTTCTGCTTTAAAAACTCCGGGGCAATTATTGTCCTACTTAGATAAATTGGCACAAGTACCATTTAACCCACCTAATGTTGGTGGCTGGCCAACCGATGAATCTTGGTTAAGTTCAGCTAGTGCGCAAACCCGCATTCAATTCGCGTCTTGGTTGATAAAACAGGCGAATTTAAGCGCTTTAGCCGCTATTGCACCAAATAAACGAATCGCTTGGTTGCAGGATGAATTAGGAATTCTGGCTTTTAGTAGTCGCACTCGAATAGCTCTAGATGGCGTTAAAAGTAGCCCCGCTCAATTACTGCAGTTAGCAATTTGCAGTCCGGAATATGTAGTTAGCGCATAGGAGACGCCCAATGGATACGTTAAGTCGACGCAAGTTCTTACAACTCTCCGGTGCCGCAGCAGTTGGTGCCGCTGCTCCACTATTAACGATGGAAGATATTGCTCACGCAGCGCAAACTCGACCTCTTCCGTTGGGTACGCCAATTTTAATTATGGTCACTCTCTATGGTGGCAACGATGGGCTTAATACCGTTGTCCCATATAACGATCCGCTTTACTTCTCAATGCGACCAGATATTTCTTACGAACCAGATAAAGTTTTGAAATTAGATGATCAATTAGGTTTAAACCCAGCTATGACTGGGATCAAAACAATGTGGGATCAAAATAAAGTTGCCATTGTGCGCGGTGTTGGATATCCAAAACCTGATCGCTCTCATTTCACATCTATGGCAATTTGGCAGAGTGGCGCACCAATTTCTAGGTTAAATAGTGGTTGGTTAGGACGTTGGGTTGAATCGCAAGAAGTAGATCCAATGTTGGCGATTAGTTTAGGTTCGGTACTGCCACCACTATTAGCGGGCGAGAAAAGATCTGGCTCTGCATTGCCATTAGGCGGTTTAGTAATTCCAACCGGAACATTTGCCAAAGACTGTCAGAAGCTAGCCAGAACTGCCTCGAGTGATAACAAACTTATGGCAGCCGCTGCAACATCAATGCGCACATTGTTTAGCGTTTCAAATACAGTAACGCCAGTACTAAAGATGCCAGCACCTGTTGCCGATGATCTGCCAACTGTAAATGGCGGCAATGCCGGTGGTGACTCAAATTTGGCACAGCAGTTAGATGTAGTCGCCAAACTCATTGCTGCAGGCTCTCCTACGCGGGTCTGGTCGGTTTCTCTGGGCGGTTTTGATACTCACGCGAATGAAGCAAATTCTCAAGCCGCCCTTCTTGGCACGGTTTCAGCTGCGCTTACAAGATTCGCAAGTCAGATGAAAAATACTCCCCGCGGTAAAGACATTGTCACAATGGTTTACTCTGAATTTGGTCGTCGTGTTAAAGGAAATGCTTCTCAAGGTACCGATCACGGCACTGCGGGCCCGGTATTTTTAATTGGCGATCGTGTAAAAGGCGGTTTCTATGGCGATCAACCATCATTATCAAATTTGATCAATGGTGACTTAGCTGTAACTACAGATTTCCGAGATATTTACGGTGGAGTATTGGAAGATGTTTTGAAAACTCCAGGTGAGAAAATTCTTAGTGGCTGGAAAAGTAAAGGCCAATACTTCTAATTACTTCTCTTCTTCATAGAGAATTACTGGTTTCTTTTTGACGGTTAATCCCTTGGGCGGGTTCGCTTCAATGAGGGCATCCACTTCGATTCGCAACTTAGCAACTTCAAGTGCCATGTTTGCCATCGCTGATTCGAGCTCAATAATTCGTTTAATACCTGCGTGATTGATTCCTTCGCCAACTAAACGCTGCACCATTCGAAGAGATGCAATATCGCGAAGTGAATATCTACGGTTTCGGCCAGAGGTGCGATCAGGTGAAACTAAACCCATACGATCATATTGACGTAGCGTTTGTGGATGCATGCCAGATAACTCAGCAGCTACTGAAATTACATAAACGCCTGCGGCATCATCTGGTTGGCTCTTCTCATTTTCAGCGTTCATGAATTTGCCTTACTGTTAAATTCAGCTCGCACATCTTCGCCTTCGGTTGCGCTCGCAAAATTCTTGAGTGCTTCTTCACTCTTTTGATCAAGGCGTTTTGGCACTTGAACTTCAACTGTTACTAATAGATCGCCAGTTGCGCCAGCCTTAGTAACCCCGCGGCCCTTCACGCGTAAAACTCGGCCATTTGAGGTGCCTGGCGCTAATCGCACAGTGACATCTTCGCTGGTAAGAGTTGGGACTTTAATATCTGCACCGAGCGCTGCTTCAGGAAAGGTGACTGGCAGGGTAATTGTTAAGTTCTCGCCCTTGCGAGCAAAAACAGAGTGGGGTTTTACATGCAATAAAATAAATAAATCTCCAGGGCCAGCTTCACCTGGGGCGCCTTTGCCTTTCACGCGAATCTTTGCGCCATCATTTACGCCAACCGGAACTCGAGCAGTGATGTTTTGGGCTGGACCACCATCAGTTGAAAGTCGAAGATCTAACGTGGTTCCGAAAATTGATTCTTTAAAAGTAATTGTGGCTTCGGTCTGTAAGTCTTGACCCTTGCGCGGCCCACGACGACCGCCACCAAACAGATTTGCAAAGATATCTTGCGGGTTACCGCCACCAAAAATGTCACCGAAATCGCCACCTTGGAAATTGCCGCCGCCCATAGGTGCGCGCATTCCACCTTTTTCATAAAGGGAACGAGCTTCATCGTACTCAGCGCGTTTTTTATCATCACCTAAAATGTCATAAGCCTCGGAAACAGCTTTGAACTGCTCTTCGAGTTTTACATCGCCTTTATTTTTATCTGGGTGTAACTCACGAGCAAGAGAGCGATACTTCTTTTTAATTTCATCGGCAGGTGCGTTTTTCGATACGCCCAGGATTTTATAGAAATCCTTTTCGTATAAATCACGCGCTGCCATTGATTACTCTCCTGCTGGATCTGTTACTGCAACGCTTGCTGGTCGCAAAATGCGTTCTTTGAATTTATAGCCTGATTGCAGAATCTTGCTAGCAGTTGGCACCAAGACATCAGCTGAAGTTTCATGCATAAGCGCATCGTGAATCTGTGGATCAAATTCAGTTCCGGCTTCGCCAAATTTTTCTAGCCCGATTCGTGAAGTTATAGAAGTTAACTGGTCAGCAATCGCCTTGAATCCGCCAGTTAGCTCTTCGTGCTCAGTTGCTCTATCAAGCCCATCTAATAGGGGTAATAGCTCATTTAGCACTGAGGCAATGGCGACTTCCGAAGCCACCGCACGATCTCGCTCGACTCGTTTGCGGTAATTCGCGTACTCGGCTTGAAGGCGCTGTAAGTCAGCAGTCATCACAGCAAGCGGGTCAATTTCTTGACCCGCCTCTGGATGCTCATAACCAACTTCTTCTAAAGCCGGCTCAATATTTTCTTGAGTTTCTGAAGTCAATTACTTTCCTTCATCCACTATTTCAGCATCTTCCACGCCATCTTCACTTGGTGTTGAATCACCTTGTGTCGCAGCGGTTGCTGCATAAAGTGCGGCGCCGAGTGCTTGGCTGACGGTTGCAACTTTTTCAGTTGCCGCCTTGATTGCCTCAAGATCGTTGCCTTCGAGTGCACTCTTAAGAACAGCAAGTTCGGTTTCAGTTTCAGCTTTCTTCTCTGCAGCTTCACCTTCAGTGAACTTATCTTCATTATCCTTTAAGAACTTCTCGGTCTGGTAAAGAAGTGAGTCGCCGTTGTTGCGGATCTCGGCTTCTTCTTTACGCTTACGATCTTCTTCAGCATGTGATTCAGCGTCCTTCATCATGCGATCAATCTCTTCTTTAGAAAGAGATGACCCGCCAGTGATCGTCATCTTCTGCTCTTTGCCGGTGCCCAGATCTTTAGCTGATACGTGCACGATGCCGTTAGCATCAATGTCGAAAGCAACTTCAATCTGTGGAACTCCGCGTGGAGCAGGTGGCAAGCCAGTTAGTTCGAACATGCCAAGCTTTTTGTTGTAAGCCGCCATTTCGCGTTCGCCCTGGAATACTTGAATCTGTACCGCTGGTTGATTGTCATCGGCTGTTGTAAAGATTTCGCTGCGCTTAGTTGGGATAGTTGTGTTGCGCTCGATTAACTTAGTCATAACGCCACCCTTGGTTTCGATACCAAGTGAAAGTGGTGTTACATCAAGAAGCAGAACATCTTTTACTTCGCCCTTTAGAACACCAGCTTGAAGCGCAGCTCCTACGGCTACAACTTCATCAGGGTTTACGCCCTTATTTGGCTCTTTTCCGCCGGTAAGTTCGCGAACTAAATCAACAACTGCTGGCATACGAGTTGAACCACCAACTAGAACAACGTGATCGATATCAGCAATTGGAATTCCAGCATCCTTAAGAACTGCTTGGAATGGCTTCTTGCATCGATCTAGCAGATCTGCTGTTAGTGATTGGAACTGTGCGCGAGTAATTGTTTCATCTAAGAACAGTGGATTCTTTTCGGCATCAACCGTGATGTATGGCAAATTGATTGAGGCTTGTTGTGATGATGAAAGTTCGATCTTGGCTTTTTCAGCTGCTTCGCGAACACGTTGCATCGCCATTTTATCTTTTGCTAAATCAATTCCTGATTGAGCTGCAAATGTCTTAACTAGGTGTTGCACAAGTGCGTCATCCCAATCATCGCCGCCTAGGTTGTTGTCACCATTGGTTGCTTTCACTTCAACAACGCCGTCGCCAATTTCAAGAAGTGATACGTCGAAAGTTCCGCCACCTAAGTCGAAAACGAGAATTGTTTGTTCTTGATCGCCTTTATCAAGACCGTATGCAAGTGCTGCAGATGTTGGCTCGTTAATAATACGAAGAACATTGAGGCCGGCAATTTCGCCAGCTTCTTTAGTTGCTTGACGCTGCGCATCGTTGAAATAAGCTGGCACAGTAATAACCGCATCGGTTACGGTTTCGCCAAGATATGCCTCAGCGTCGCGCTTTAGCTTCTGTAGTACACGTGCGGAAATTTCTTGTGCGGTGTATTTCTTGCCATCGATATCAATTGTCCAGTTAGTGCCCATGTGACGCTTTACTGAACGAATTGTGCGATCAACATTTGTTACTGATTGACGCTTAGCAACTTCACCAACTAGTACTTCGCCATTTTTAGCAAAAGCCACAATCGATGGAGTCGTACGTGCGCCTTCGGCATTAGCGATTACCGCTGGCTCGCCGCCTTCAAGAACGGAAACACAACTGTTGGTGGTTCCTAGGTCGATTCCTACTGCTCTGGCCATTTTTAGCTCCAATTTCTCTTATCTATCTACCCTTATTTGAGTCTGGATCGACCCTGGTTTGTTAGACAGGCTCCGCTTATCAGCGAGACATGAGTCGATCATACTCAAATACTTGAGTCGGGGCGACTCAGGTTTCCATAGGGTGTAACCCACAGCCCTAGAGACTTATTCCCGCCCATTTTTCCCTTTACCCTGAGCCTCATGACGCTAACGCTCGCCTTAATGATCGGTGCCTACGGCATCACGATCGCTGCCCTGACCTTGCTGGCAATTCGAGTTCGCCAATTAATAGGTATCTATAAAAAGGGTGCGGCTGACCCAACTCGAAGCGGTAATCGTGGAGCTCGCCTTAAAAATACTTTGAAAGAAACTCTTGGCCACACCAAGATGCTTAACTTCACTGCAACTGGAATCGCGCACTGGTTTGTCATGATTGGTTTTGGCGCTTTATTTGGAACTTTGATCCAAGCGTATTTTTTAATTCTTGATCCTAAATGGGCGCTACCGGTAATTGGTCACTTTTGGCCATATGAATATTTCGTTGAGTTAATTACTTGGCTCACTGGAATTGGAATTGTGACGCTAATTGGCATCCGGCAAGCAACACGCTTCTTTCATAAAGGGCGCACATCTCGTTTCTTAGGTTCTGGAAATTGGAAAGCGTATTACGTCGAAGTAACGATTCTGGCCATCGTATTCTGCGTGATCGCTTTACGTGGACTTGAAGGCGCTCTCTCCGAAGAAACAACTCGCAATCGCCATTACATAACTACTTGGTGGATTGCCGAAATGTTCAAGGAACTTTCTCTTGATCAAATCACAACCTCGATTCAGATAATCGCAGCGATTAAGATTTTTGTATCAATGCTCTGGTTCGTGGTAATTGCTTCAAACTTCACAATGGGTGTTGCGTGGCATCGATTCCTAGCGCCATTTAATATTTTCTTTAAGCGCAATGCCGATGGCAAGAATTCACTCGGCGCCTTGCCTGAAATGTTGTCACACGGAAAGCCAGTTAACTTTGAAGATCCGACTGAAGATGATGTCTTTGGTCTCGGAAATCGTGGCGACATTTCTTGGAAAGGTTTGCTCGACATGACTTCATGTACCGAGTGCGGACGTTGCCAATCGCAATGCCCTGCTTGGCACACTGATAAACCACTCTCCCCAAAGCTATTGATTATGGCTATGCGTGACCATGCCATGTCTAAAGTGGTTGAGAATGAAGTATTAGTTGGCGAGAATGCGCCAATTTCACTTGATGTGCTTTGGTCATGTACCACTTGCGGAGCTTGCGTAAATGAATGTCCAGTAGATATTGAACATGTTGATCACATTGTAAACATGCGTCGCTTCCAAGTCTTAGTTGAATCAGAATTTCCAACTGAACTTGGTGGCACTTTCCGTAATTTGGAAAAAGCTGGCAATCCTTGGGGTGCAAACCGTAGCGATCGTGAATCCTGGATTGCTGAATGTGATTTCCCAATTAGCGTTGTTGAAGGCGTGTTGCCAGATGACGTTGAATATTTATTCTGGGTTGGCTGCGCTGGCGCATACGAAGAACGTGCTAAGAAAACTACCAAGGCGGTCGCTGAGTTACTCCACATGGCTGGCGTTAGTTTTGCAGTTTTAGGTAAGCGCGAGACTTGTACCGGCGACCCTGCTCGTCGAAGTGGAAATGAATTCTTGTATCAGATCCTTTCTCGCGAAAACATCGACACCTTCAACGAAGTATTTGCTAACCGCGATGTTTCAAAAGGTAATAAGAAAATCGTTGTTACTTGCCCTCACTGCTTTACAACTATTGGTCGCGATTATGCCCAAAGTGGTTTCGAATTAACCATGATTCACCACACTCAATTGTTAAATCAATTAGTACGTGAGAAGAAATTGATTCCGGTTAACAAGGCAACCACCTCTCTTACTTATCATGATCCTTGTTATTTAGGCCGTCACAATGAGATCTACCAACCGCCACGCGAGTTGCTAAATGCAACTGGTGTGAAAGTTACTGAAATGCCTCGTAACCAAGAACGTTCTTTCTGTTGTGGGGCCGGTGGCGGTCGCATGTGGATGGAAGAAAAAATCGGCGAGCGCATCAATTTAAGTCGCGTTGATGAAGCTATAGCTACTGGCGTCGATGAAGTTGCTGTTGCTTGCCCGTTCTGCCGTGTGATGGTCACCGATGGTATGACTGCCCGCGAATCAGATGTTGAAGTCCTAGATGTCGCTCAGGCGCTCCTGCGAGCGGTAAAACCACAGCCTCAATCGAGTCTATCCTCAGATAATTCTCAGGTGTCCTAAGCATTCTTCTCTTAAGCCACATTGGGTGGCCCAGGAAAAATCAAGAGATCCTGGAAATTTAGAGAGGGAGTCATGAGTAAGGGCGAAAGCAATAACCAGCGAATTCTCGTAGTTGACGACGAATCAAGCATTAGCGATTTGATCTCAACCAGTCTTCGTTTTGTTGGTTTTGATGTGCGAACTGCAAGTAACGGTTCACAAGCTCTACTGGTTGCCGAAGAATTCAAACCACACGCAATGGTGCTCGATGTGATGATGCCTGGCATGGATGGCTTTGAAGTTTGTAAGCGAATTCGTAACGAAGGCCAAAATATTGGCGTTCTTTTCCTGACTGCTAAAGATGGCATGGAAGATAAAGTTGCTGGTTTAACTATCGGTGGCGATGACTACATGACCAAACCTTTTAGTCTTGAAGAACTTGTGGCGCGTTTACGCTCTCTGCTTCGCCGTACTGGAGCAACCACGACTCCGAATGATGAAGAGAAAATTCACTTTGCTGATCTTGAATTAGATGAAGCTACCCACGAAGTACACCGCGCCGGCAATCTAATTGACCTTTCCCCTACTGAATTTTTACTTCTTCGCTATCTAATGATTAATGCTGATCGCGTGGTTTCAAAATCTCAGATCCTTGATCATGTTTGGCAATACGATTTCCGTGGCGATGCCGGCATTGTTGAGACCTACGTTTCTTACTTGCGTAAGAAAATAGATATCTACGAACCAGCTTTAATTCATACTGTGCGTGGCGTTGGATACCGATTAAGAATTCCACCGAAATAATTGCTGAATGCAGAATCGAAACCCATTATCTAGTGCGAGCTTACGTAACCGACTTCTAGTCGGCATACTGCTTTTGTCGGCACTAGGTTTTACGGTTTCAGATTTTGTTGCCCAGAATGCGATGCAGAAGTTTCTGCTGCAACAAGTAGATCAACAATTAATCAGCGTAGCTGATGGCGCTTTGTTGCGCGTTGACCGTGCTGGAATTCAGGGTGACTCAGATGATGATTCGTCAGCAAAGGCTGCTGCCGCTGAAACTCCTTTACGCAGTGTTCCCAGCTCGGTTTCAATCACTTTGCTCGATCCATTCGGTAACTATGTAGGCGGCGTTGGTGGCGACTTAAACGCTCAAAAAATTACTGACTACCTGGTCGGAACTTTGCCAGCTAACGCTGCTAAATATGGAAATCAACCATTTACTTTAGAAATTCCAGGTTCTGATTTCCGAGTATTGGCTAAAGTGTTGCCATCTGCACTGGGTTCAGTCTTTGTAGCGCAGTCATTGGCTGGCGTAGATGAAACGTCTGCACGTTTGCGGGTTGTCTTCGTATTTATTGGTCTACTCGCTCTGCTTTTAATCGCGTTTGCTTCTCGAATGGTAATCAGAGTTGGCTTGAGGCCACTTGTTGCGGTAGAAGAAACAGCTGAAAAAATTGCAGCTGGTGATTTATCTGCGCGTTTGCCTGATGCTAAACCTGATACTGAAGTTGGCCGATTAGTTACTTCGCTTAACGCGATGCTCTCCCGAATTGAAGATTCTTTCGCAGCCCGCACAGCAAGTGAGAACAAGTTGCGTCGCTTTGTGGCAGACGCCAGCCACGAATTGCGCACACCACTTACGGCAATTCGTGGTTTCGCTGAACTACATCGTCAAGGTGCTGTTAAAGGTGAAGCTGCAACTTCTGAGTTGGTGGGTAGAATTGAAAATGAATCAGTGCGCATGGGTGCTTTGGTGGAAGATTTGTTAACGCTGGCTCGGTTAGACCAATCACGAGAGTTAGTCCTTGCGCCAATAAATCTAACTGAATTAGTAACCGAAGCTGTTGAGTCAGCCAAAGCAGCTGGCCCCGATCATCCAATTACTCTTGATTTACCTGAGGAATCTTTTATTTTGGGCGATTCCGGCAAAATTCACCAAGTTGTAGCAAATTTATTAGCTAACGCTCGAGTCCATACTCCGGTTGGCACTCCAATCTCGGTTTCGATTGAGAGCAATGAAGAAGGTACTTCTATCTCGATTGCCGACGCAGGACCTGGCTTATCGAAAGAGGATCAAGCCCGTATTTTTGAGCGTTTTTACCGCGCAGACCCATCACGAAACCGTGCTCGCGAAGAAGGAAGTGGGTTAGGGCTTTCAATCGTTGATTCAGTGATGCAGGCCCACGGTGGCAAAGTTATTGTGACTTCAAAGTTAGGTGAAGGCGCAACCTTTACAGTTTTCTTTCCACTAGCAGCTAGTTAAGCGACTCCATCGCACGAAGTGTTGCGATGCGTTCTTGAATCGGCGGGTGGGATGCAAACATTTTAGATACTGCTTTGGCATCTAGTGGTGACTCTATCCAGATATGTGCAACAGCTGTTGATTTCTGACGTACTACGGTGGAGTCAGCAGCCAGCACTTCAAGGGCGCTTCGAAGTCCGGCTGGGTTACGCGTAAAAGCAACGGCGGTTGCATCAGCTAAAGATTCGCGCTTTCGTGAAATCGCGGATTTCAACATCATGGCCGCAATTGGCGCCAAAATTAAAACGACAAGTGAAACAACCAGCATGATCGGGTTACCGTTGCTATCACGATCGCGACGACCGCCACCGAACCACATCATGCGCATCAATATGTCGCTGATCAGCGCAATAACACCTGCTGTTGTTGCCGCAACTGCTGAAACTAAAGTATCGCGATTTCCAACGTGCGCCATTTCGTGCGCGATCACGCCTTGCAATTGATCGCGATCCATCGCATCTAAAATTCCAGTAGTAAATGCAATCAGAGCATGTTCAGGATTTCGCCCTGTAGCAAACGCGTTTGGCGCACTATCTTCAACAATGGCTACTTTTGGCATTGGTAATCCGCTAGCGATAGTGATCTCTTGAACTAAGCCGAATAGTTTTGGGTTATCGCTCTCTTGAATTAGTTTTGCACCAGTCATGGTTAAAACTAATTTGTCTGAGCCGTAATAAGAGCCCCAGACCGAAAATAAAGTTAACCCAACTGCAAACGGAACAATCGCTGCGCTGCTTGTGCCCAGGTAGGTAAAGATTGATATGAGAACTAGCCAAGTTAAAGCGCCCATTACTCCTAAGAGAAAGAAGGTTTTGCGCTTATTCGAGCTTTGTGCTTCACGAAAAGAGAACGTTGCCATAGGCCTTTAAAAGCTTACGTTTGGAGCGTTTCGGTTAGTAGCTTCATCAACTTCGTAGAATTCGCGCTCATCTACTTTGGCAAATCCAGCAAAGAAATTGGTTGGAATAGTTTTAACTGCAGTATTTAGTAAGCGAACGCTGTCATTATAGAACTGGCGGGAGAACGCAACTTTGTTTTCAGTGGTAGAAAGTTCTTCTTGTAATGAGATGAAGTTGGCTGAAGCTTTTAGGTCAGGGTATGCCTCAGCAACTGCTAATAAACCGCGAAGTGCTTGAGTCAACATTCCATCAGCGGCAGAAACATCAGCGACAGTTGAGGCGGTTGTAGCTTTTGCTCGCGCAGTAATTACCGCATCAAAAGTTGATTGCTCGTGTGTTGCATAACCTTTAACCGTTTCAACTAAGTTTGGAATCAAATCAGCACGACGTTTTAGTTGCACTTCAATCTGGGCAAACGCTTCATCGACTGCAACATTTAATCTAATTAGTCGGTTGTACTGCGCAATAAAAAAGATAACGAGCAGAAGAACGATTCCGCCGACAATAAGAGTTGTCTCCATTTTGACTCCCTAATTACTTAATTATGGTTTGGTGAAAATTGATCCAAGAACGACTGGCGGTTGGCCCACGTTGTCCTTGATATCTTGAAGCATAGACGGCAGAACCGTAAGGATGCTCAGCCGGAGATGAGAGTTTGATTAGACAAAGTTGTCCAATCTTCATTCCGGGAAATAGTTTTACTGGCAAATTTGCTACATTTGAAAGCTCTAAAGTGATGTGGCCGGAAAAACCTGGGTCAATAAAGCCAGCAGTTGAGTGAGTTAGTAAACCAAGGCGACCAAGGGAAGATTTTCCTTCGAGGCGGCCGGCAATGTCGTCAGGCAAAGTAATAATTTCGTAAGTTGAAGCCAATACAAATTCACCTGGGTGCAGAATGAAATGTTCGTTTGGTTCAACAATAACTTCGCGGGTGAGTTCGGATTGCTCGATCGATGGATCAATTACCGAATACTTGTGGTTCTCAAAGACCCGAAAGAAACGATCTAGTCGAACATCAACGCTGGAAGGCTGAACCATCGACTCTGCAAACGGTTCAACCGCAACCCGGCCAGCAGTAATTTCAGCTCGAATATCGCGATCACTTAGTAGCACGAGTGGGAGCCTACCCCAGCAAACACGCCTATCTGCTCTAGCACTTGCCTAAGTTACTGATGGGTAGCATTATTTGCCCATGAGCCATTACATAGCCAATCTGCGCGATATTGAATTCTGCCTCTTTGACCTACTTGGTCGTGAAAAAGTCATGGGCACCGCTCCTTACGGAGATGTTGATCGTGACACCGCCGTCGGAATGCTTGAAGAGATGAAGCGTCTTTGCGAAAACGATCTTGCTGCTTCATTTGTTGAAGGCGATCGTGTTGGTGCAATTCTAAATAAAGAAACTGGCAACGTAACGTTGCCTGACAGTTTTAAAAAATCATACAAAGCATACGTCGATGGTGAATGGTGGCGTCTTGATGCACCAGTTGAACTAGGTGGCATGAAAGTTCCACCATCTGTTCGTTGGGCGATGGCTGAAATGGTTTTGGGATCAAACCCAGCTATTCATATTTATGCATCAGGTTACGCGTTCGCTCAAGTTGCTTACGTTTTAGGAACTGAACCACAGAAGAAGATGGCAAAGCACATGGTTGATAAGCACTGGGGTGCCACCATGCAACTTACTGAACCAGATGCTGGTTCTGACGTTGGCGCTGGTCGTACTAAAGCTGTTCAACAACCTGATGGAACTTGGCACATCACTGGTACCAAGCGTTACATCACATCAGGGGACGCGGATTTCTATGACAATGTAATGCACTTTGTGCTTGCTCGTCGTGAAGGTGGCGGACCTGGAACGAAGGGTCTTTCACTATTTTTAATTCCTAAATTTATGTTTGATTTAGAAACCGGCGAACTTGGAAAGCGCAATGGAGTTTTTGTAACCGCACTTGAAGACAAAATGGGACTTAATGTTTCTGCAACTTGCGAAGTTAATTTAGGTGAAAAAGAACCTGCAGTTGGTTATTTGCTAGGTGAGGTACATGAGGGTATTGCGCAAATGTTTAAAGTTATTGAGTTTGCGCGCATGATGGTTGGAACTAAAGCAATCGCCACACTTTCAGCTGGTTACCAACAAGCACTGCTCTATGCAAAGCAGCGCATTCAGGGCGGCGATATGAAAGTTATGAACGATAAAGCTAGCCCACGTGTAGAAATTATTCGCCACCCAGATGTACGTCGTTCGCTAATGGTGCAGAAGTCCTACAGCGAAGGCATGCGTGCGCTTGTTCTCTATACCGCTTCCATCCAAGATGATATTGAGCTCGCAGTAAAGGCTGGCAATACAGATCGCATTAAAGACATGGAAGCGCTTAATGATTTATTACTTCCAATTGTTAAAGGTTACGGCTCTGAAAAGTCATGGACACTTCTTGGAACCGAATCACTACAAACTTTTGGTGGCGCCGGATTTACTCGTGACTGGCCGCTAGAGCAATATGTGCGTGATGCCAAGATTGATACTTTGTATGAAGGCACAACTGCGATTCAAGGTCTTGACTTCTTCTTCCGTAAAATTGTTAAAGACGGTGGTCGCGCAATTGGCTTACTCGGCAAAGAAATTAAAACTTTCGCTGAAACCGGTGGTGCGCATGCCGCTGAGAAAGAAATGCTTTTAAAGGCACTTGGTGACTTAAATTCAATCATCGCCACTTTGGTTGCTCATGCTATGGAATCACAAACAGATCCCGAGAAGATTTACACCGTTGGCTTGAATACATCGCGCTGTTTAATGGCCGTCGGTGACATCATTACCGCTTGGTTACTACTGCGCCAGGCAGATATCGCTCTGGAAAAGATTCCAAATGCGGGCAAGGATCTTGAGTTCTACAACGGCAAGATCGCCTCGGCTAAGTTCTTTGTCACCAATTATCTGCCACACATCACAGCAGATCGCAAAATTGTCGAAGCAACCGACAATTCGATCATGAATATCTCAGACGCAGCCTTCTAAATCCTTCTAAAGGTAACCAATCGGTTACCCTTGCGAGATGTTCAAAACGCGGCGTAGCGAGATTCTCTTAACCCTTGCTGCTGTCATGTTCGCTTCAAACGGCATCGCCTCAAAACTGCTGCTTAATGATTACATTTCGGCCTGGCGATTAGCCCAAGTTCGTTCCATCTCAACCTTCATTATTCTCGCGGCCTATATCGCTTGGCGCGCACCAAAAACTTTACGTATCACTAGACGCGAAGTTCCCCGTTTGGCAGCACTTGGTGCTATCGGTATCGCGGCCGTAAATGGCGCCTATTTCTTAGCTATTTCCCGTATGCATGTGAGTATCGCGCTGCTTATCGAATTTACCGCGCCAGTCTGGATCGTGCTTTATCTCCGTTATGTTCGCAAGAAGCATGTTCCTAATGAAATGTGGGCCGCACTCTTCTTAGCGCTACTTGGTTTGGCATTCGTTGCCCAGGTTTGGCAAGGTCTAACGCTCGATGGAATTGGTGTGCTTGCCGCTCTTGGCGCGGCTTTTGCACTGGCTTTCTTCTTCTTAGCCGGCGAAGGAATCACTGCACATCGCGATATTCAATCAGTCACAATGTGGGGCTTTGGTTTCGCAGCTCTTACTTGGTCTTTGTTAATGCCGATCTGGACTTTCCCGTTTGACGTCTTTACCGTTTCAATTCCATTAGAAGGCGCACTTGATGGTTATAACGCTCCGGGTTGGGTGCTAATTCTTTATGTAGTTTTAATTGGCACTGTAGTTCCATACCTGTTTACATTGAATGGTTTGCGCAATCTTTCTGCATCAACTACCAGCGCTTTCGGAATGCTAGAACCAATCTTTGCCGGCGCTGTTGCTTGGTTCTGGTTTAGTGAATCCTGGACAGCCATTCAATTACTCGGTGGCGTGATTGTTATTTCCGGAATTTATATGGCAGATCGCGCCCGTAGCGCTGCAAAATAATTAGTTTAGGAAATTAGTTTTCGTCTGGTTCGCGTTGTTGGGTGAAATCTTGCATTCCGCTATTCACTGGCATATCAACGAAACGCGCAATGTGTAGTTGTGCTGAAACGGTAATTGTACGAGTCGGTCCGTTACGGTGCTTAGCCACAATTAAATCTGCTTCACCTGAACGACTTTGTGGATCATATAAATCGTCGCGGTGTAACAAGATAACTACGTCAGCATCTTGTTCGATCGAACCTGATTCGCGAAGATCTGAAAGCATTGGTTTCTTATCAGAGCGTTGTTCGGGTGAACGGTTGAGCTGTGAGATCGCAATGACCGGAACATCAAGCTCTTTGGCCATCAACTTTAAGTGGCGCGAGAACTCGGAAACCTCTTGCTGGCGGTTCTCTACGCGCTTGCCAGAGGTCATCAACTGTAGGTAGTCGATCACAATTAGCTTTAAATCATGGCGCTGCTTTAAGCGACGAGCTTTTGCGCGAATTTCCATCATGGATAGATTTGGTGAATCATCAATAAATAATGGCGCATTTGAGATCTCGCCCATTCGCCTGGCTAAACGTGACCACTCTTCATCAGATAAAGCACCGGAGCGAATATTGTTTAAGCCTACTTTTGCCTCTGATGACAACATACGCATTGTGATTTCAGAACGCGACATTTCTAGTGAGAAAATAACTGAAGTTTTTCCATCGTGAATAGATGCTTGGCGCGCAATATCTAAACCAAGTGTTGATTTACCAACTGCTGGACGCGCAGCTAAAACAATCATGTTGCCTGGGTGCAGACCATTTGTTAATTTATCTAGATCGCGGAAACCAGTCATGACGCCTTCGATACCAACACCTTTAGAGATTGCTTCGATCTCATCGAGAGCTTGTGGCAACAAAGTACTTAACTGAACATAATCTTCAGAGGTGCGTCGTTCGGTAACTTGGAAAACTTCGACTTGTGCTTGATCAACTGCTTCGTCAACATCGCCTTCGACGGTGTAACCAAGTTGCACAATCTTGGTACCGGCTTCAACTAAGCGACGCATGATTGCGCGTTCGCGCACAATTTTTGCGTAGTAACCAGCATTAGCTGCAGTTGGAACGGATGAAATCAAAGTGTGTAGATAAGGCGCACCACCTGCACGAGCAATGTCGCCACGCTTTGCGAGTTCTGCTGAAACAGTAACTGCATCAGCTGGTTCGCCGCGACCATATAAATCAATAATTACATCGTAGATAAGTTCGTGTGCTGGGCGATAGAAATCGCGTTCGCGCAAAATTTCTACGACATCAGAAATTGCATCTTTACTTAGAAGCATTCCACCAAGAACTGATTGTTCGGCAATTAAATCTTGCGGTGGTGTGCGTTCAAATTCTGGGGCAGAGTTATATGAAGAATTGCTCTGTTGATTGCTGCGATTTGGAAGTTCTGCGATGCTCACGCGTAAAACCTCCCATTAGCCACTGACATTTATCTCAGTTCAAGCGTGAATTACGCTTACGGAGGTAAAGGTATGAGTGCTGGCCACAGTTAGCGAATAAGCCTGTTTGTGGGTGTGGGCAAGTCTGGGGATAAGTCGGTGGATAAGCGTGATTTCCTGTGTACAAAGCAGTGGATGAACTGTGGGTATCTCTTACTTTTCGCTGATTAGCCTCTAAAGGCGCAGGTCAGCAACGTTACATCTGCTTACATTGCTGTGTATGAAAGTAAATTACTTTTTCTCATTAGTTGAGATAGCTCGCAAAATTACAAAATAAAACGGGCCCGACGCCATTAGCGCCGAGCCCGCTCTAATTTTTTTATTTATTCAGCTACAACGCTCAATGTGATTGCTGCAGTTACATGATGATCTAGTAAGACCTTCGCTGAATGGGTACCAATCTTCTTAATGTGGCCAGCCATCTTGATGCTGTGACGATCAATGTCGATCGCAACTGTGCTCTTAATTGCTGCTGCTACATCTTTATCGGTTACTGAACCGAATAGACGATTTCCGGTACCAACTTTTACCTTGATGGTAAGA
>Ga0208485_1000186_pt1 | contig 19844 bp, 15 predicted proteins | sample LakMenEpi27Jul12_FD_150707 | JGI IMG/M metagenome (GOLD analysis project Ga0208485, IMG submission 150707) | Freshwater microbial communities from Lake Mendota, WI - 17JUL2012 deep hole epilimnion (SPAdes) | ecosystem: Environmental > Aquatic > Freshwater > Lentic | place: Lake Mendota, Madison... | reverse complement strand
GTCGAAGGGGGGACTTGAACCCCCACGCCCGAAGGCGCCAGTCCCTTAAACTGGTGCGTCTGCCTATTTCGCCACTTCGACGTGGAATAGAAAGGTTACCCAGGTTCTCGAAAGAACCAAGATGTCAGGTCAAGAGAAACGACAAGGCAATCAAAGTGAACAGCCAAATAGTGGCCAACACGGTTGTAATGCGATTGAGGTTTCGCTCGGCCGCTGCAGACCCAAGTGCAGCCCCGCTGGCGCCTCCGAACATGTCTGAGAGGCCCCCACCTTGCCCCGAATGGAGCAGGACGCCCACGATGAGGGAAATCATCGAGACGACATTGATAACGACAGTGATGTACATGACTATGGAACGCACGGCTATTGACCCTATCGCCTCAAAGGGCGCCATGACCCATGGTCACAGGGGTCGTTAGGGGAAAATGGCAGGCAACGGCCCTACCAGACTCATCGCTTGTCAAAGCAGGCTCCTGGGCAGCACACAGGTCTGTAGCCAGCCAGCAGCGAGTACGGAATCGACAGCCTGACGGTGGGTCGATAGGTGAAGGAACATCGCCCACCAACCGGATGCGCTGGTCCGAGTGTCGCTTCGAAGGATTAGCCACTGGCACCGCTGACAACAATGCCTTGGTATAGGGATGGGATGGATTGCTGTAAACAGTCGCCGAGTCACCCAATTCAACAATCTTGCCCAAATACATGACTGCCACCTGGTCGGCAATGTGTCGCACAACAGAAAGATCGTGAGCAATGAAAACGAATGATAGACCGAGGTCTTTTTGAAGATTCTCAAGAAGATTCAATATTTGCGCCTGAATAGAAACATCCAAAGCAGAGACAGGCTCATCAGCAACAATGACCGAAGGTCGTAAAGAAAGGGCGCGAGCGATACCAATACGTTGTCTCTGCCCACCAGAGAATTCATGAGGGTAACGGTTGTAGTGCTCGGGGTTCAATCCCACACGTTGCATCAAATCCTGAACTTCGGTCTTTTCATTTGCCTTAGTAACGATTCCTTGGATACGCATCGGGTCACCAATGATTTGACCTATGGAGTGCCTAGGGTTCAAAGAGGAATACGGATCTTGAAAGATCATCTGTAGTTTTCTGCGCATCTCACGCAACGACTTACCCGACAAAGTCGTGATGTCTACCCCATCAAGAATGACTGAACCAGAAGAAGGATCGATTAGTCGTGTCACCAGACGAGCCAAAGTTGATTTTCCACAGCCAGACTCGCCGACGATTCCTAGTGTCTTGCCAGTGGGAACCATGAATGACACACCGTCAACCGCCTGCACAACATTTGTAGGTCGACCAAGAATTCCAGATGAGCCAGTTGAGAAATACTTCACTAGGTCAACTGCTTGAAGCGCAATTTCGTTACTCATTGCGCAACAGCCTTACGGCCTTGTAACTGAATCTCATCGCCCGAGAGGTGACACGCAGTGACTGAACCCTGACTTCCCATAGAGCGAAGCATGGGCACTTCGATAGTGCAAATCTCAGAAACAAATACACACCGTGGATTAAAAGAGCAACCCGACGGCAATGCAATCAGGGAAGGTGGTGACCCAGGAATAGTTGCGAGTGCACCACGACCACTCGTTTCAAGGCTGTTCACTGCACCAAGCAGACCCCAGGCATACGGATGTGTAGGTTCGGAAAACAAAGCATTAACAGTGGATCGCTCCACAATTCGTCCCGCGTACATCACGAGCACATTCTGTGCAGACTCGGCGATGACACCGAGGTCGTGTGTAATCAATATGACCGCCATTTTGAATTCGGCTTGAAGATCTTTTATCAGGTCAAGAATTTGCGCCTGAACAGTGACGTCGAGCGCTGTGGTGGGTTCGTCTGCAATGAGCACCTTCGGATTATTGATGAGTGCAATAGCAATCACGATTCGTTGTCTCATGCCGCCTGAGAATTGGTGGGGGTACTCGTCGATTCGCTTCTCGGGGTTTGGAATTCCCACCTTCTTCAGCATTTCTAGAGTGACGCGGCGTGCATCAGTCTTAGATGCCTCGGGGTGGTGCACTAAATATGCTTCTGCAATTTGTTTTCCGACCGTATAGTACGGATTCAATGCAGACAGAGGGTCTTGGAAGATCATTGCGACTTCACTTCCGCGCAGGCGTCGAACCTCGTCTTCGCTAGCAGTCAAGATGTCTACGCCAGACACAACGATTGAACCAGTTGTAGAAGCTGTACTTAAATTATTCAATCTCATGATGGAAGAAGCAGTGACTGATTTGCCAGACCCACTCTCGCCCACGATGCCTAAAGTTTCCCCACTATGAAGATCGAACGACACATCATTAACAGCAACTACGTCGCCATCTGGAGTATGGAACACAACAGATAGGTTTTTGACCGAAAGCACAATCTCTTGAGACACGACTACTTCACCCTCACACGTGGGTCTAAGTACCCGTACGCAATATCCACGAGAACATTGGCAGTGACAATGAAAACCGCAGCCACCATGGTCGTGCCTACAAGCACAGGCAAATCAGATTCGACTACTGCCCGAATCGACATCTTTCCCATCCCCGGTAATGAGAAAACGCTCTCAGTAATGATGGCTCCACCCAATAAACCTGCAAAGTCAAGTCCGGCAATAGTGACAATCGGGACCAAGGCTTGACGCATGACATATCTGCGTAAAACAAGTCTTGTCTTCAGGCCCTTGGCCACGCCCAGTCGAACGAAGTCTTCGTTCATAGCCTCGAGCATGCCATTACGCGTGAGACGGGTGTAACTTGCGGCAGACAGAACTGCAAGAACCAGCCACGGAAGAATCATCGTGCGAAGGAATGTTGGAAAATCATCAAACGGAGATTCGTATGACGGGAACGGCAAAATACGCAACCAAATCACGACAGAGAAAAGAACAAGAAGTCCGATGTAGAAGGTGGGAAGACTTACTCCGATGGAGGTAAAAATTGAAGCTGCGCGATCCTGCCACTTACCTTTGTGAAGAGCGGCAACCGCACCAGTACTGATGCCTATCAGCATCCAGAGGATGAAGGCACCAATGGATAGATAGGCAGTTACCGGAAATGTTTGAGCAATGAGAGTGGTGACACATTCGTGTTGTCCAAATGAGTAACCCAGAGACGGCGCTGCGCAACTAAATGCCGCAGCACCAGTACCGTAATCACGCCCGACAAATATTCCCTTAAGGAATAGCCAGTACTGCTCCATCAACGATTTGTCATAACCTAAGCGAACTCTGTTCGCTGCAATCACATCAGGTTTGCAGTTCTTCCCACAGGTCAGTGCAGCAGGGTCCGAAGGCAACATCGCGAACAGCATGTATGTAAAGAAGGACACAGCCAAAAGAAGGACAAGAGCGAAAAATATTCGCCGCACTATGAACATGAACATAAAACCCCTCTCAGGCTAATTGCTGTAAACACACCAATAGCAAAGGGGGCACCGACGAACGCCGATACCCCCTTCACCAGGTTTCTTAACTACGACTTAACGTAGAGATCTCCGTAGTTGAACGCACCAAATGGTCCCCACTGGTAAGCATTGCCCACCTTTGAACCCCAGATGCTCTGAGCCTTGGTGAATGTTCCAGGCAATGCCCAGAGACGATCGACCACATACTGGTTCAGCTCTTGCCACATCTCACCTTGCTTGGTGCGATCCAGCTCCTTCTTTGCAGCATCAACCTTGGTCTGAAATTCTGCATAGTCAGGGTCGTCGGCATTGCGGGTGAGGTTGAATCCACCGTTAGTTGTGAACAATTCTGGAATAACAGTTGAAGCATTGGCCCAGTCAGGAGCCCAACCACCACGAGCAATGTCGTAATCAGTTTCAGGGTTCATAACGGTTGGCCAATATGCACTTGCCTCGACAGGCTCATCCTTCAATTTGATTCCCACTTTTCCGAGTGAATCAATCCAGATGGCTACAGCCTTATCCCAAACAGGAGTTGCTGGGCGATAGAAGTTCAAGCCATCTTTCGCACGTGCCGCTACTTCTGGACAGGCAGTTTCTGCAGCGGTCATTGCTGCCTGAGCAGCCTCAACATTTGCAGTTCCGTCTTCATTCAAGCCGTCAGGCAGAGTCGACTTCTTGTAGTCGAGCGCCAATGCAGGCTTTACGAATCCGTCAGCGAAGTCACCGGTGTACGGTCCGCCACCGGCCTTGCGCAATGCATCACGATCAAGTGCCAAGTAAATGGCCTTACGTACTTCAACGCATGAAAGATTCTTCACGTTGAGGTTGGTGTAAAGAACGTACGGATCGTAATAGTCAACGCGACGATCCTTGAAAGCATCATCTTCGAAAATTGTTGGCAAGTTCTCGGGCTGGATACCTGCTGCAACTGCAAACTGGTCGTCGCCCGCATCTTTAATCATCCGCTCGTCCATCACTGCTTCGTCAAGGCCAAACTCGTAAACAAAAGAATCTGGGTTTGCATTACGAACAGGGTCGGAATCCTTGCTCCAGTTTTCGTTACGAACAAGAACCAAAGACTTACCAATTTCATAAGACTCAATCTTGTATGGTCCAGATGAAACTGGATTCATGTCGTACTTTTCACCAGTATCAGCTGCCTTAGGCACTGGGCTGAAAGCAAGCAATGTCACGGTGTAGTTGAAGTCAGCAACAGGGACACTCAAGTTGAACGTAATTGTCTTACCTTCACATGAAACTGCCTTATCGAATGCAGCCTGCTGTTCAGCAGTTGCCTTGTATGGACCTGGGTAATCGCCCGCATCGATGTAGGTCGATGCATAGGTTGGACCATCGGTGATGACATCTGATGCCCAGGTGCGAGATACACCGTATGCAACGTCTGCGCAAGTAATTTCAGAACCATCTTGGAAGGTAATGCCATCACGCAAGGTGAAAGACCATACAGTTCCGTCTTCGTTAAACGTACCTAAGTCGGTAGCAAGGTCGGGAACAATTCCTGAGCCTTCATCACCTGCTGCGTACTTATACGAAGTCAATGTGCGATGCATGGTTGAACCAGCAAATGCAAGATCGTCTCCGGTGTAGTTACGCTGAGGGTCAAGGTGTGCAATCTGCTCACCGTTGCTCAGGATGTGGATTGTTCCACCTTTTGTTGCTGCGCCATCCTCGCTTCCATCACCACTGCCACCACCGCATGCTGCGGCGATGACTGAAGCGACAAGAGCGAAACTGACTGCGGCGATAATTCGACGCTGTTTCATGAGATTCTCCCCTTCATGCCTCGCGTTGATGCGAGGTGGAAAAAGTTTACCTCAGTGAGAGAAGGCTCCTGCAAACGGGAAGAAATAGTGGCCATTCCCCGTCCAGCAGGCAACCATTGTCAGAGACCCTTAGAGCAGATTCTGTCGATCAGTTTTAGGGTCGAGAGCATCACGAATAGCGTCGCCAACCAGATTGAACGCCATCACCAGAACGATAAGGGCGACTCCGGGAATGAACAAATAAGTGGGGTCAGCTCGGTAATAGCGCACTGAGTCCCCGAGCATGACGCCCCACGACGCTGCCGGCTGCATCAGACCTAGTCCCAGGAACGACAAAGTGGATTCAGTCGCGACGTAACCCGGGAGACTAAGAGAGACAATCACGATCACTGGGGCCCACAAATTAGGCAGTAGTTGCTTGAAAATGATGTGGCGGGTAGTGGCACCACTTGCCTTAGCAGCTTCAACGAACTCTCTTTCTCGTAGTGAAAGAGTTTGCCCACGAACGACACGCGCAACATACACCCAGCCAAATGAGGCAAGCACCAAGATGATGTACGTCATTCGCGCTGGATTGCCTTCGGGTACACCAAGAGATTCAAGCCGTTGAGTAAAAGGTCGAGTGAGTGCAATGATCAACAAGAACGACGGAAAAGCCAGCGTCAGATCCATGAATCGACCGATCACAGCGTCCACCCATCCACGTTTGTAACCAGCTACGACACCAATAATCACTCCAATTGTTGTGGTCAGACAAGTGGCCAGAATCCCAACTAGAAGAGATGCACGAGCACCGTATATCAAGCGAGCAAAAATATCGCGCCCTGTTCCTGGTTCCACTCCTAACCAGTGCTCCGTAGAAATACCTCCGAACGGACCGTCTGGTAGGCCGTAATCATTTAGTGCGTCACCATCGAGTGTGTACGGACTTATTCCAAGGACAGCGCAAATGACAGGAGCCAACGCGGCTACTAAGAGGTACGTGATGATTACTCCGAGTGCGAAAAGCGCGAACTTGTCGCGAGACAATCTCGCCCATGCAAGTTCCCGCGGAGACTTTCCTTCAATCGCCAGCGATGAATCACTATTTACAACTGCGATATCCGACATCAGTACACCTCAGTGCAAACGGTACTGGATAATTCGAGCGAACTCGTCAGGGTCAAGGCTTGCACCGCCCACCAGTGCACCGTCAATATCGGTTTGCGCCATCAACTCAGCGATATTTGCCGCCTTTACAGAGCCACCGTATTGAATACGCACTTTGGCGGCAGTTTCAGCCCCGAACAGAACTCCTACTTCGCGTCGAATAGATGCACACACCTGTTGGGCATCTTCGCTCGTGGCCGTCTTGCCGGTACCGATAGCCCAAATGGGTTCATAGGCGATCACAAGTGACGACACTTGGTCTGGATTCAGTTTCTGCAATCCAGCGCGTAACTGCCCGAGAACTTTCTCTTCAGTTCCGCCTGCTTCGCGTTCTTCGAGAGTTTCACCAACACACAGAATCGGAATCATCTTGTTTGAAAGAACCGCAGCGACTTTCTTTTGCACCATCTCATCTGTCTCACCAAAGACTTCGCGACGCTCGCTGTGACCGCAGATCACATACTTCACTGTCAACTTGGCGAGAAAGACAGGAGCGACCTCGCCTGTAAAGGCGCCCTTATCTTCATAATGACAATGCTGTGCACCGAGAAGAAATTTAAGACTGTCGGCTTCAACCAAAGTTTGAACACTACGAATATCTGTAAACGGAGGATGGATGCTTACATCAACTTGTTCGAAGTCGTCCTTGCCAACAAGATAAGCAAGTTTCTGTAAAAACTGAATTGCTTCAAAATGGTTCTGATGCATTTTCCAGTTACCACTAATCAGTGGTCTACGAGAATTATTTGACATTGGGGGCGCCTCTCAAAGCAGTGAGACCTGGTAAATCACCAAGTTCAAGAAGTTCTAAGGCAGCACCGCCACCAGTGGAAACATGATCGACTTCGTCGTCTAGGCCGAACTGTGCGAGCGCTGCTGCACTATCGCCGCCTCCAACAACTGTGAATGCCTTAGTAGCAGCCATTGCCTCGGCCACAGTTCGAGTCCCAGCAGCAAATCTTTCGTCTTCAAACATGCCCATTGGGCCATTCCAAAAGACCGTGCGAGCATCCATGATTACGTCAGTAAACGCACCAGCTGTTCCAGGTCCGATATCTAGACCCTTAGCACCTTCGGGGAGACGAATGCCGAACGTAGCAAAGTTCCCTGATGCGTCGAGGCCCACGATGTCTTCCGGAAGATAAATCGGCTTTGAACCTTCCATCAACCTTTTGCAGGTAGTTAGTTGGTCGAGTTCACACAATGAAGCTCCAACTGGATAACCCTGTGCTGCCAGAAATGTAAAGCACATTCCCCCGCCAATTACCAATGCATCGACTATCTGTAATAACGACTCGATGACACCCAACTTGTCCGACACTTTCGCACCGCCCAATACAGCCACAAACGGCCGTTTCGGCTTCTCGCGAAGATTGCCCAAAACTTCAACCTCGCGTTGCAGTAATCGACCAGCTGCCGATGGCAGAGTCATCGGCGGACCAACTATGGAAGCGTGAGCACGGTGTGCGGCACCAAAAGCATCATTGACATACATGTCAATACCCTTGATCAACGAAGCAGCGAATTCAGGCGAATTACTTTCTTCGCCGGGATTGAATCGAAGATTCTCCAAGAGCTCAACGCCGGGCGCTAGTTCAGCCAAACGAGCACGCACGGGCTCCATGGAATATTTTACAGACGGTGCGCCTTTGGGCCTACCTAGATGACTCGCACATACAACGTGTGCACCACGCGAAGTCAGCCACTCAATAGTTGGTAGTGCTGCACGAATACGAAAATCGTCAGTGATGACCCGACGATCGTCGGGGCCTTCCATCGGGACATTGAAATCTGTACGGACAAGCACACGCTTGCCAGCGACGTCGCCTAAATCCTCAAGAGCAGGTACACGTGCCATGTCGAAAACTATTTTCCGACGTGAAGCGTGAGATCGACCAAGCGATTCGAGTAGCCCCATTCATTGTCATACCAGCCAAGAATCTTCACCAAAGATCCCATGCTCATTGTTAAGTCACTGTCGAAAATGCATGAGTGCGGGTTCGTCACGATGTCGCTTGAAACAATTGGTGCATCCGTATATTCCAAGACGCCCTTCAATGCGCCGTCGGCTGCTGCTTTAAAGGCTGCGTTGATTTCTTCCACTGACACGGGCTTCTTCAGGTTGGCAACGAAGTCAGTAATTGAGCCAGTGGGAACAGGAACGCGAAGTGACGTGCCGTCAAGCTTTCCCTTCATCGACTCCAGCACCAAACTTGTAGCCCTTGCGGCACCGGTACTAGTTGGTGTGATGTTGATGGCTGCACCTCTTGCGCGGCGTAAATCGCTATGCGGGCCATCAACCAAAGACTGATCACCTGTGTATGCGTGAATCGTTGTCATCAGACCGTTCTCCACACCGAATGCATCGTCGAGGACTTTCACCATTGGTACAAAACAGTTTGTGGTGCAACTGGCATTAGAAATCACTTTGTGCTTCGACTTATCGAAATCCTGGTGATTCACACCGAACACAAACGTTGCATCGGCCCCGTTCGAAGGCGCAGACACGATCACCATCGGCGCACCGGCCTCTAGGTGGGTTGCTGCTTTATCACGGTCTGTGAAGATGCCAGTTGACTCGATAACAACATCAACGCCAAGACTTCCCCACGGCAACGCCTTCGGATCACGCTCAGAAACGACCTTGAGAATCTTGCCATCGATACTGATTCCACCTTCGACAGCAGTGATTGTTTGAGGCAAGACTCCAAGCACTGAGTCATACTTCAAGAGGTGAGCCATTGTCTTCAATGAGCCCAAATCATTTACGGCGACTATTTCAATATCCGCATTTCTGGCGGCAACAGCACGAAAGAAGTTGCGCCCAATACGACCGAATCCATTAATACCTACACGTACAGTCACGACTGTGTCCTTTTCCTAGATACTGAGACGAAACGCTATTTCGCCCTTACAGAGACTAGTTGGCGGAGTTCACTGGTCTCGGATTTGCCAGCATCAGGCGTTGATGTCTCTGTGAGACACGCGAGGACGGAACCCGTGGGCGGCAATAGACATACCCAATGCCTCAGCAATGGCAACAGAACGGTGGCGACCACCGGTGCAACCGATACCAATGGTCAAATAACTGCGACCTTCTTGCACATACGCGGGCAAAATCAATTTCAGCAAGTTATCCACATGTGCCAAAAATTGCCCCGTGACGTCCTGCGAGAAGACATAATCCTTGACCGGTTCATCTAAACCACTAAACGGGCGTAGCGCTTCGTCCCAGTGAGGGTTCGGCAGAAAACGAACGTCGAAGACCATGTCCACGTCTATCGGGACTCCATGCTTGAAACCAAACGACAGAACAGAGATCTGCATGGAATCAGAAGGATTATCTGGACCGAACAACTGCGCTAATTGACTCTTCAACTGATGCACCGTGAGACCTGTTGTGTCAATCACGAGATCGGCAGCGGCCTTCACCTCGCCGATGCTTGAGCGCTCACGCTCGATAACTTCTTCAAGTCCCGAAGAGCCGTCGCTAAGCGGATGCTTTCTACGAGTCGCTTCATAACGGCGAACCAACTCACGTGTTGAAGCTTCAAGAAAAAGAATTCGCACGCGGTGGCCTTGAGAACGCAACACGTCGACCGCACCCAATATGCCGGCCTGTTGACGCGCGTTTCCAACCACCAGACATAATTTGCCAATCTCGCCACCTGCTTCACCAGACAGCTCGACAACTTTGTCGATCAACACCACGGGGAGATTGTCAACGACAAACCAGCCCATGTCTTCAAGGTCATCTGCAGCCTGAGAACGGCCTCCGCCAGATAATCCTGTTACGACGAGAATGTCGGTCATATAAAGAGACTACCTGTCTGCGGCTATCGCTTAACTGAACGCAAGTACAACAGCCGAGGAACTGTATGTGCCAACGCATACTCGGGTGCTCTATCAAGAAAGCCTTGAGGAGGACTCGGCTCTACCATCCGTTCAAGAACCAAACCATTGGCAATAAGTGCATTTATATATCGACTAAGTGGGCGGTGGATAAACCGTATATACACGTCCTTCTCAACCTCTTCGACAGACTCTGCTTCAACGAGGTACGGCCCAATACGCCAATACTGCTCTGGTGGGTCAATGATGTGATCGTCAATCCAACCGCTGCCAGGAGTCTGCAGTAACGGATGATTCAGAAAAAAAGAGAATTGCCCACCTGGTCGCAATACACGCGCCACCTCGCTGATTGCGATATCAACGTCATCAATGTGTTCGAAAACCAGACAAGCCACCACAGCATCACACGATGCATCGGGAACCGGCAACACACTTGCGCTTCCGACCAAATACTCCACATCGCCACCTCGTTCGCGTGCGATATCAATATGTTTTTGCGTGGGGTCAATGCCCAAAACTCGTGAGCCTTGAGCAGCTAGCGCTCGCGATATCTGACCATCTCCGCAACCAATGTCAAGAATAAAATCACGACCGACGAGTTCTTCAATGGCAAGCGGGATTATCTGCTCGACATATTCGGGATCAGCGCCGTCAGTGAAACCATCAATCCACCACTGAGCATGTACATCCCATAAACCATTATCACTCATGCAAGCACCTTATGTCTCGGGATGAAAGTGTTGATGTATGGCAGTGGCGACGGCAGTTGGTAACCACGACAACAGAGATAGCTCCTCCATGGTTGCATTTTTAACAGCATTCACTCCACCCATCTCCTTTACCAACCGCTTCGCTCGCAGTTCACCTAACCCAGGTATGCCTTCAAGACTTGACGAGACCATTCGCTTGCCGCGCAACTCCCTATGGAAAGTGTTTGCAAAACGGTGAGCTTCATCGCGAATTCTTTGCAACATGAATAGAGCTTCACTGCCACGAGGGATTCGAATCGGCATTGAAGAACCTGGAACATAGACTTCTTCATATCGCTTGGCGAGTGAAGCCACCGGAATCTCTTCGGTAAGACCCAACTCCTCCAACACCTCCACAGCAACTCCGAGCTGTCCTTTACCGCCGTCCACTAACAGCAACTGTGGTGGATACGAGAATCTTCCCGGTTTCACACCCTCTTCTTGAACGGTGTCTCGTTCATCCAAGAAAGCAGTTAGTCGCCGAGTGAGCACTTCACGCATTGCCGCATAGTCGTCATTGCCTGGCACATCTTTTACTTTGAATCGCCGATATTCGCGCTTGTTTGGTAAGCCGTCTTCCATCACGACCATTGAGCCCACATAGTCAGTTCCCTGCAAATGCGCCATGTCGTAACATTCGATTCGTAGCGGCGCCTCTGGCAACTGCAGCAACTCTTGCAGTTCGGACAACGCACGACTGCGGGAGTTATGGTCTGATGCTCTGCGAAGACGATGACGGGCGAATTCTTCGCGTGCGTTGATAGTGACCGTCTCTTGCAGTTCACGTTTATCTCCACGTTGAGGCACGCGAATTTGCACCTGACCACCTCGCAAGTGGCGCAACCACTCCACATAGGTTTCAGCATCGTCAGGCAGCACTGGAACTAACACTTGTGTCGGAATACCAAGAGGCGGTGCATCGCCGTACATCTCTTCAAGAATCCGATCAACGAGTTTTCCTGGACTTAGTTCTTCTACCTTGTCAACAATGAAACCCTTGCGACCAACGACACGCCCTTTTCGCACAAAGAACACCTGCACTGCAGCTTCCAATTCGTCGTCCACTAATCCGATGATGTCGAGATCCTCGTCTCGCTCGCCTACCATCTGCTGTTTCTCGAGCGCTCGCTGCACCCCTAACAAACGATCGCGCAATCGAGCAGCCTTCTCAAACTCAAGCGCCTTTGACGCTTCCTTCATCTCGCTCTCTAGTTGCTCGACCACAGCGTCCGTGTCTCCATCCAAGAAGTCGCACAATTGCTTTACATAAGTGGCGTGGTCTTCTTGCGATATCTCGCCGACACAGGGTCCAGAACACTTCTCGATGTGAAAGAGAAGACAAGCTCTCCCCAACTTGTTGTGTTGATTGAATTTTCCCTCACTGCAGGTGCGCACAGGGAATGTACGCAACAGCAAATCCAATGTTTCCCTGATGGCCCAAGCGTGTGGATACGGACCAAAATATCGCGTGCCTTTTCTCTTGGTGCCACGCATAACAACTGCTCTCGGAAAAGCATCGTCAACAGTCACTGCGAGAAACGGATAACTCTTATCATCACGAAGGCGCACATTGAACCGAGGTTGATGTTGTTTAATGAGAGAGAACTCAAGCATGAGGGCTTCAACCTCGTTACGAACTTCTATCCACTCCACGGTGTCAGCCGCAGCAACCATCGCAGCAGTACGCGGGTGCAGTTGTTGTGGGTCCTGGAAGTAACTGGAGAGACGAGAACGAAGATTTGCAGCTTTACCCACGTAGATCACTCGACCATTGCCATCCTTAAATTGATATGACCCTGGAGTTATGGGAATGGAACCGCTTGGTGGACGCTGCACCATAAGAATTACTTCTTGCTGGTAGCGCGCTTAGCTACAGCCTTCTTCGCTGATGCCTTTTTCGCCACTGCTTTCTTTACCACTGGCTTAGTTTCAGTTTTTGGAGTAGCGGACTTCTTTGCAGGAGGCTTCGCCACCGATGATGACTTTTTCTTGACCACAGGCCGGTCCATTGACGGTTGCTTCAAACCAAGCATGGGTGCGAGATAGAAACCCGTGTAACTGCCATCGGTCTGAGCAACAGTTTCTGGAGAACCCTCTGCAATCACTGTTCCACCGCCGTTGCCACCTTCGGGACCCATATCAATAAGCCAATCGGCAGTCTTAATGACATCGAGATTGTGTTCAATAACAAGAACCGTATTGCCCTGATCCACTAAGCGCGATAACACCGTCAAGAGTCGACGCACATCTTCAAAGTGCAAGCCAGTCGTAGGTTCATCTAGCAAATACATGGTGTGCCCTGTTGAACGTTTAGCGAGTTCACTTGCCAACTTCACACGTTGCGCTTCACCGCCAGACAAAGTAGGCGCCGACTGCCCCAATCGCACATAACCAAGGCCTACGTCCACAAGTGTCTGCATGTGGCGCGCAATGGATGGCTGATTAGAAAAGAACTCGACTGCTTCGGTGACTGGCATGTTGAGAACTTCTGCAATGTTTTTGCCCTTGAACTGAATTTCAAGTGTGTCGCGGTTATAGCGAGCCCCTTTGCACACTTCACACGGGACGTACACGTCTGGCAGGAAGTGCATTTCAATCTTGATCGTTCCGTCACCTGAACAAGCCTCACAACGACCACCCTGAACGTTGAAAGAAAAACGACCTGGCTGGTAACCACGCACTTTCGATTCGGGTGCTGCAGCGAACAACTTACGAATGGAATCAAAAACACCGGTGTAAGTAGCCGGGTTTGATCGCGGCGTACGCCCAATGGGGCTCTGATCCATATCGATTACCTTGTCGATGGCGTTGAGACCTTCCACCGTGCGGTGACGCCCTGGCGCATCTTTGCTCTTGTGCAAATGTTGCATCATTGCTGGCAGGAGAATGTCGCGGATAAGCGTGCTCTTTCCGCTTCCCGACACTCCCGTTACTGCCACAAAACAGCCGAGGGGAATCTCTACGTCAATGTTCTGCAGGTTGTGCTCACGGGCTCCGCGAACAGTGATGGCTTCACGTGTTGGAGTGCGCCGTACTTTTGGCACCGGAATCGATGCTTTTCCCGTTAAGTAATTGCCCGTGACCGAGTTCTTTGCTTTCGAAATTCCAGCAACTGGACCGCTGTACACAACTTCGCCACCATGCTCACCAGCGCCAGGTCCGATATCGACAATCCAGTCGCTTTCCTTGATGGTCTCTTCATCGTGCTCAACGACAAGGACAGTGTTGCCAAGATCACGAAGCCGCAACAGCGTTTCAATGAGTCTGCGGTTATCGCGTTGATGAAGCCCAATGCTCGGCTCGTCTAACACATACAAAGTTCCAACTAATCCAGAACCAATCTGACTCGCTAGACGAATGCGCTGAGCCTCACCACCTGCCAACGTTCCAGCCGCACGGGAAAGCGTCAGATAGTCGAGACCAACGTCAAGTAGGAAACCAAGACGAGCATTGATTTCTTTGGTAACTCGTTCCGCAATCATTGCGTCACGATCACTCAACGTCAGACCGCCGAGAAAGTCAGCTGCATCAGCAATAGACATATCGCACACTGCGGAAATGTGCTTGTCGTTAATGGTTACGGCAAGGCTTGCCGGACGAAGTCGAGCGCCCTCACATACCGGACACGGCACTTCTCGCATATACGTCTCGAACTGTTCACGCGTCCAGTCACTCTCGGCATCGACATGACGACGCTTAATCCACGGAATGACACCTTCGTACGAAGTACTGAATTGACGAACTTTGCCGAACCTATTGCGATACTTGACCTGCATCGCTCCTTCTTGGCCGTGCAACACGAGTTTCTGATGCTTAGCCGGAACTTTCGCCCACGGTTTATCAAGATCAATGCCTTCTTGCTCGGCAAGAGCAACCAACATGCGATGAAAGTATTGAGTGTGTGCCGAGCGCCAAGGCGATAACGCACCTGCGCGCAAACTAAGAGACGAGTCAGGAATGACCAATTCGGCATCAACTTCAAACTTTGTTCCCAGACCATCGCAATTTTCACATGCTCCGAAAGGCGAATTGAATGAGAAGTTACGAGGAGCAAGTTCCTCAAAGCTGGAACCACACCCAGGACATGCAAGATGCTGACTGAATGTCAATGTCTCGTTTGTCTCTCCGTCTTTGCCCATTAATTCGACACCAGCGACACCTTCGGCTAACCGAAGAGCAGTCTCTAACGAGTCGGTGAGACGACGCTCAATATCGTCGCGCCGCACCAGTCGGTCAACAATGATGTCGATGGAGTGATTTTCATAGCGAGCTAACTTTTCGCCTGAAGCGAGGAACTCGGCGATGTCACGAACTTCTTCGTCAATGCGAGCACGCACAAAACCTTGAGCTGCGAGATCACTCAACAAGGTGTCGTATTCCCCTTTACGACTGCGAACGACAGGAGCCAAGACTTGGAAGCGAGTGCCCTCAGGCAAGGTCATGATTCGATCGACTATTTGTTGTGGGGTCTGGCGCTGGAGTCTTGTGCCATCGTTCGGGCAATGCTGAATACCAATGCGCGCATACAACAAACGGAGATAGTCGTAGACCTCTGTAATGGTTCCTACGGTTGAGCGCGGATTCCTAGAGGCAGATTTCTGATCAATGGAGATCGCTGGAGACAGACCTTCAATAACATCGACATCTGGTTTATCCATTTGACCAAGGAATTGACGAGCGTATGCCGACAGGCTTTCAACGTATCGACGTTGACCTTCGGCATAGATGGTGTCGAAGGCCAAGGAACTTTTACCGCTACCCGACAATCCGGTAAACACGATGAGTTTGTCGCGCGGCAGTTCGATGCTGATGTTCTTGAGGTTGTGCTCACGGGCACCACGAACAATGATTTTCTCAGCCACTATGCAAGGTTACAGAGTGGCTATCGAGCGTCACGAAGTTCACGACGCAAATCATTGATTTCATCGCGAAGCCTCGCTGCATACTCAAATTTAAGGTCTGTGGCGGCCTCATGCATCTCATCTTCCAACGTTTGGATGAGACGACCCAGTTCTTGCTGTGGCAGAGACTTCAGGTCGTGTTTCACCTTGTCGCGTTCCCGCTGTTTGCGCCCACCCTTGCCTGGGATGGCCGACGAATCGTCCCCGAATCCGTTTAGGAAGGACAAGATGTCTCCCACTGCTTTACGGATAGTTTTCGGATCGATTCCGTGCTCAAGGTTGTAGGCAATCTGAGCCTGGCGACGCCTACGAGTTTCTGAAATAGCACGCTCCATGGATGGTGTTGTCTTATCGGCGTACATCACAACTTGACCAGCAACATTTCGAGCTGCGCGACCAATCATCTGAATAAGAGACGTTTCGCTACGAAGAAAACCCTCTTTGTCCGCATCCAAAATCGCTACTAAGGAAACCTCAGGAAGGTCTAGGCCTTCGCGAAGCAAATTGATTCCAATCAAAACATCAAACTCACCAAGGCGCAATGAACGCAGAATCTCAATGCGTTGCATTGTGTCGATATTCGAATGCAAATAACGAACACGAAGTCCTTGCTCCAACAAATACTCAGTGAGGTCTTCTGACATCTTCTTAGTCAAGGTGGTTACAAGAATGCGGTCGCCTATCTCAATGCGCTCTTTGATCATCTCGATGAGATCGTCAATCTGGCCCTTGGTTGGCTTGACAATGACTTCAGGATCAACCAGCCCAGTAGGCCGAACAATCTGCTCCACCACCCGGTTGCTGTTATTCAGTTCGAATGCCGCAGGGGTTGCAGACATGAATATGCCCTGACTGATTCTTTCCATCGTTTCTTCAAAACGAAGAGGCCGGTTATCCATTGCACTAGGTAAACGAAATCCGTGCTCAACCAATGTGCTCTTACGGCTACGGTCTCCGGCGTACTGTGCGTGTAATTGCGGAATCGCCACATGGCTTTCATCAATGATGAGCAAATAATCCTTTGGAAAGTAGTCAAGCAGCGTAAATGGAGGCTCGCCAGGTGAACGGGCGTCAATGTGCATGGAATAGTTCTCGATTCCGTTGCAGTAACCCATCTCTTGCATCATCTCCAAGTCGTATGACGTTCTCATTCGAAGCCTCTGAGCTTCTAGCAATTTGCCTTGCTTCTCAAAGAGCGCCAACTGCTGCTGCAATTCAAGTTCAATGCCAACTACAGCGCGCCGCATGCGCTCTTCACCAGTTACATAGTGAGTTGCCGGGAAGATCACTATCTCTGTTGGTTCGGACAACGTTTCACCGGTCAACGGGTCAATCATCGTGATGCGGTCGATGGTGTCACCAAACATCTCAATGCGTGCGACAGACTCTTCATAAGCCGCATGGACTTCCACCGTGTCGCCACGCACGCGAAAGTGTCCACGGCCAAGCGTCATGTCGTTTCTTCCGTATTGAAGATCTACGAGACGACGAAGCATGCTGCGCTGGTCATAATCGACTCCTACATGTAATTCCAGCAATTGGCCCCGGTATTCATCTGGATCACCCATTCCATAGATGCAAGACACACTTGCAACAACGATGGTGTCTCGCCGTGTTAGCAAAGCCGCAGTTGCAGAATGTCGAAGACGATCAATCTCTTCGTTGATTGAAGAATCTTTCTCGATGAACGTGTCGCTAGACGGAATGTACGCCTCGGGCTGGTAATAGTCGTAATAGCTAACGAAAAACTCAACTCGGTTATGCGGAAAGAACTCGCGCATCTCTTGTGCCAACTGCGCAGCAAGGCTCTTGTTTGGAGCAAGTATCAGAGTCGGACGTTGCGTCTTTTCGATAGTCCAGGCGATGGTTGCAGATTTTCCTGAACCCGTGATGCCTAAGAGAGTCTGAAATCGTTCGCCTTGCTCGATCCCTTCGGAAAGAGAGGCAATGGCCTTTGGCTGGTCACCTGCTGGTTCAAAATCTGAAACGACTTGAAATGCAGGCACAACCTAAATAGTACCGACAATGCAGCTCAGGCTGCAGGAGTACGTGCCCCAGCATCTTTTGCAGCGGGCGGTAGCGCCACTGCCCATTGCCACACAGATTCAACCTGTGCTTCGAGACTTTGCATGTCACCCGAATTATCGATGACTTGATCCGCAATCGCTCGACGAGCCTCACGAGTCGCCTGCTTCTCTATACGGGCACGAGCGTCAGATTCATCCATGTTGCGAATTGACACCAAACGTTCAATGGCGATCTCTACGGGAACATCGACAACGATGACTCCACACAAGCCCTTACGTGGATTCTCGGCCAACAACGGAATATCAAGCACCACCACTTTGTGTCGCTTCAGAAACGGAAGCACCCGAGCCCACCATGGGGTCGCATCAGCATCTTTCATGCGACGATCCATCTCCATAGCCACGGCTGGATGAACAATCTTGTTGAGGTCCGTCAAAGCGTCCTTGTCACTAAAGACAAGTGCGGCCAAAGCAGGTCGAATGAGCGCGCCTTCAGAGTCGAGAATCTCTTCACCAAAACGATCGGCCAAGACACGAAGGAGCGGTGCACCCGGAGCTTGCAATTCTCGCGTTATCGCATCGGCATCGACAATCACAGCCCCACGCTTCGCGAGAAGCCCAGAGACCGTTGATTTACCCGAGCCAATCCCGCCGGTGAGTCCGAGCAGGATCATTGTTCCTCGAAGGGATTAAGCCTGGTCGGCTTCTGGAGCTGCGGTTTCAGGAGCAGCTGCTTCGGGAGCTACTGCACCTTCTTCGCCTGGCTGGCCGTACTCTTTGTAGTACTCAGCCCATGCTGCTTCACGCTCGGTGTCGTCGCCACCAACCCAGTTGCCGTGCTCATCCACTTCAAACTGGCCCTGGTACTCAGCAGCCAATTCGCCACCTTCAGCGGCTTGCTTCACAGAGATTGAGATTCGACGACGAGCAAGGTCGAGGTCGATGATCTTGACCCACAACTCTTCACCAGGTGCAACAACTTGCTCTGCTGATTCAACGTGATGTGCTGACAACTCGGAAATGTGTACAAGACCTTCGATACCGTCGCCCACTTGAACGAATGCACCGAATGGCACAAGCTTCGTGATGCGACCATAGACCAACTGACCAACTTCGTGGCTTCCAGCAAATTCTTGCCAAGGATCTTGCTGCGTTGCCTTCAGCGAAAGACTGATGCGCTCGCGGCTGAAATCGACTTCGAGAACTTGAACCGTGACTGGGTCACCAATTTGAACAACTTGTGATGGGTGCTCAACATGCTTCCATGAGAGCTCGGACACGTGAATGAGTCCGTCCATGCCGCCAAGGTCCACGAATGCACCGAAAGCAACAACAGAAGAAATCTTGCCGGTGCGAATTTCGCCAGGCTTGAGATTATTCAAGAAATCGTCGCGAGTTTCCTTCTGATTCTCTTCCAAGAATCCACGACGTGACAAAACGACGTTGTTGCGTTGACGGTCGAGTTCAATGATCTTTGCGTCGATGGTCTGGCCAATGTATGGCTGCAGGTCACGAACGCGACGAAGCTCTACGAGTGATGCTGGCAAGAAACCACGAAGTCCGATGTCGACGATGAGACCACCCTTGACAACTTCGATAACGACACCGTGAACAACGCCGTCTTCTTCCTTCTTCTTCTCAATGTCGGCCCAAGCCTTCTCATAGGTTGCGCGCTTCTTAGAAAGAACTAAGCGACCTTCTTTATCTTCGAGAGTGAGAATGAGAGCTTCGATTCGCTCTCCGAGAGCAACGATGTCGTGTGGGTTGACGTCATTCTTGATTGCAAGTTCACGCGTTGGAATGACGCCTTCTGTCTTGTAACCAAATTCGAGCAAGACGCCGTCGCGGTCGATCTTGACCACAGTGCCAGTGACAAGTTGGCCATCCTTTAATTCCACCATGGTGCCTTCAATGGCATCTGCGAAACTGGTGGGGAGATCACGTTCTGTGATTTGTCGA
>Ga0208485_1000185_pt1 | contig 19868 bp, 33 predicted proteins | sample LakMenEpi27Jul12_FD_150707 | JGI IMG/M metagenome (GOLD analysis project Ga0208485, IMG submission 150707) | Freshwater microbial communities from Lake Mendota, WI - 17JUL2012 deep hole epilimnion (SPAdes) | ecosystem: Environmental > Aquatic > Freshwater > Lentic | place: Lake Mendota, Madison... | reverse complement strand
GCCATTGGTAAGCTGTTAGTCAACTTGTCAATTACACTAATATCGTGCGGAGCAAGATGCCACGCAAGATCTATATTAGTCTGTAGTCTACCCCAATTAAGCCGACGACTTTCTATATGACGTACTGTTAGAGATGACACTAGATTTAACACATATTCTATGTTTGGTTGGAATAAAAGAATATGTCCTGCTTGATAGACTAGATTTTGTGATCTAGCTAGATCATTTAATTCCTGTTGTTCTACTACACTCATACAGGTGGGCTTTTCGCATAGCACATGAATACCCTGTTCGAGATACCATTTAGTCATTGCATAATGTTGATCAGCGGGTGTAGCAATAATAACAGCATCTAATGTTTTATTTTGCCAACTGTCACCGTGTTTAATATCCATGATAACAATAATAGCCTGATTACTAGCACTATTAACAATTTTGCTACCCCAATAACCTGCACCTGCTATGCCTAATTTCATTTGAGTTCTCTTTTAACAATGTCAGCAATTAATTCAACTTCGCTGTCTAATAGAAACTGATGTGTGGGTATTGCTAAATTCATTCGACTGTAATATTCTGTATTAGGCAACGAAACATTAACATTATATGCAGGTTGCTTGTATGCAAGATTGCTGTAATATCTACGTGATTCAATATCGTTAGCTTTGAGTGCAGCTTCAATTCTTTCTGATTGATCACTTAACACAATATATTGATGTCGTACATTGTAGGAATTAGGACGTTGCGGAATAATATCAAATAGATCTTTAAATTGTTCATCATAGTACGCAGATATTTCTCTACGACGAATGTTCCACTTATCTAAATGTGGTAACTTGTTATCAAGTAATTCTGCTTGTATGCTATCTAACCGACTGTTATATCCTACATGACTAACATTAAACTTACTTTCTTGTCCGTGATTGCGTAGCTTTTTGATAGTGGCAGCATAGTCTGCATTATTAGTAGTAACAGCACCGCCATCACCAAGACAGCCTAAATTCTTAGTAGGGTAGAAACTAAAGCAGGTTAAGTCAGTGACACTACCAACCATGCGATCATTATATTTTGCACCTGTAGCCTGCGCTGCATCACTGATAGTAGCCACTGGAAATTTAACTCTATCCCAATCGCAGGGTTGACCAAACAGATCAACTCCGATAATAGCTTTAGTACGACTATCAACAGCATTTAATGCATCATCCATGTTCATTGTTAGATATTGGTCAACATCAACCAAGCGTATCTCTGCACCTAAGTTAGCAATAACTTCGTATGAGCTTAACCAAGTAAGTCCTACAGTAATAACATTGTCGCCGGGCTTAACACCTACTGCATCTAAACTTAATCGTAGTGCGTCTGTGCAATTGCCTACAGCAACAGCGTGTTCTGCTTGTGTATAAGCGGCAAAGTTACTTTCAAAATCGCGCACTGCTTTTCCAAGAATGAAGTCCTGTCTAGTTAATGTGCCTGCACATAATTTATCTAAACTATGTTCGCGTTCGTAATGAAAATCACTTAATTTAATCATATTTTATAATACTCAGAATTAATAAACCAGTTATAATATTTGTAAAACCCTTGTTCTACATCTACTGTGGGCGTGTAGCCCAAATCTTGTTGAGCACGGCTAATATCTAATTGACCGCGTTTAGGAAAACTCAAATCTCTTGGCCCAACTATTAATTGACCTTGTCCGGCAATTTTAATAGCAAGTTCAGCAGCATCCTTGAGTGTCCATTGACGTTGCTCACTACGTGTTATATTATAGATGTTACCGTTGGCCTTATCAAGTGTTGCGGCTAATACAATACCTTGAGCAGTATCCTCTACATAGGTAAAGTCTAAGACCTCATCCGGACCATGCACCTTAAGGGTTTGGCCTCGCATAGCCGCTAACATAAACTTACTGACCACACGGTCTTCGACATCCCACTCACCATATACAGCACTAGGACGAATAATCACATGCTCAAAGCATCCACGTCGACTGTAATCTTCTACAAGTTTCTCGCCCATGTATTTCATTATACCGTATTGGCCCTGCGGAGTACATTGAGCCGATTCTGTAACATCTGAGGTAAAGTCACCATATACCATACTAGAACTTATGTAGACAAACTTTTTAATATTATGTTCTTTGCTTAATTCTAGTAGGTTGATCAAGCCAGTAGTCATAACTTCACTGGCTAGTGCAGGATCTTGTTCTACTACTTTTTGTCTAGGGAAACTGGCCATATGAATAATCACATCTGGCTGTTCAGTAGCAAACAAGCTGTTTAATCGTGTTTGGTCACGTATATCAATTTTATACGTTTCGCTGGTGTAGCGAGTGCGTCTGTGCGCAGCCAAGTATATAATCTCTGCAGTAGGGATAAAACCGTAGTTAGTAAATGTGTCTACTACAACACATTCATGACCTAGTGCTTCTAAGAAACGTGTAACATTGTGCCCAATAAAGCCAGCACCACCTGTGATAAGATATTTCATCTACCGCGGCCCGCTGATTTTTTAGTAGGCTTGTTACTAGTAACTTTACCCTTGGGTGCGCCCTTGCCAGTATCAACAGTTAAGTCGGTATGAGTAATGTTTTGTTCTGCTTGTTTCTTTTCTAATGCAGCTTTAACTAAATCTTTAAGTGATGCCATTATTTCCACTCCGCTTGATGTACAAAAAATCGTAGACTATAATCTACGTATTGTCGTTCTGTTAAATCAGCATAGATCATCATAACCTTGTGCCATGACAGATAATGATCATCTTCTGCCCATTTAATTTCTATATCGTTTTCATCTACCCATTTAGCCAGTGGAGTTTCTTTAAACTTGTTAGCCACTTGCCAAAATATTTGATTTGGATGCATGGTAGTTACTTCATTTAAATGTATTTCATCTTTATACAAGCGGACACGATGAGTATCGGGCTTTTTAGACTGCCATTGGTGCTTTAATGCTTGCGAGTGATTCATAGCCATTGAGTGCAAAGTCCTTCATAGTAAAGTGATTTATGTCAGTAACGTCTGGATTAATCCAAAGTTGTGGTGCAGGTAATGGTTCACGTTGCAGTTGTTCGTTTACCTGATCTACATGATTCAAATATATGTGGGCATCACCAAGAACGTGAACGAATTCGCCTACTCCAAGTCCGCACACTTGGGCTACCATATGCGTTAGCAGGCTGTAGGACGCTATGTTAAAAGGAACTCCTAAGAACATATCGCATGATCGCTGATACATTTGACACGACAACTTATTATCTGCACTGACGTAAAACTGTGCAAAACAATGACATGGAGGTAAGGCCATTTGATCTAACTCGCCTGGATTCCATGCTGTCAGGATATGTCTACGACCGTATGGATCTTGCTTAATGCCTTCTACTAATTGCAGTAGTTGGTCTACTCCCCCAAAGTCGCGCCACTGTACACCATAGACACGACCTAGGTCTCCGGCAAATTTAGCTTTGGGTGTCCAGTAAGTTGCTGTAGCATTGGCAGTCCAGATGGTACTCTTTTCAGAGTCCCTACTACCATGTAATAACTCTCGTAGGCGATTTTCATCACCTGAACCTTCAATAAACCACAACAACTCACTGAGACAGGCTTTGAACGCTAGTTTTTTGGTAGTCACGGCCGGAAAGCCCTTGCTCAAGTCATAGCGTTGTTGCATACCAAATATGCCAATTGTGCCAGTTGATGTACGATCTGGTCTTATTGTGCCGTTTTCTAAAACAAATTTTAATGCGTTAAGATAGATTTTCATGTGTAATTAAATATTCAAAAAGTTTTCGGTGGGCATGACGATTTGGATGTCTTCCGTCGGGCCAAAATAATTCTTCATTGTCAAAAATTGAATCTTGTAATGTTTTATTATATACTAGATTATCTAAACTGTCAACATCAAAATGCCGCCAAGATTGATCAATCCAGTCCGAAAACCAAATTTTAGGATGAATAAAAGTAGGCATTAACAATTCGGGTATGCTAGGAATAACAGGCGATAAATTTGTATATTGTTTAATTAAGTTTAAATTTAATTTGCTACATCCGCCCAAGCATATAATTTTTTTATCAAACGAATTTAATGTTTGGTAGGTACTCTCTATTAGACTATTCTGTTTAGTAAGTAAATTGTCAAACGTATCAACTAATTTATCGCTATACGGGCGAAGATCACGGATAGGATCAGTTTGGAACCATATAATATGATCGTAGCATTGTAACTCTAGTCGGTGCAGTTTTACTAATATTTCTTTATTAGATGCACCCCCACAAGAAATATTAGTAACATCGTGGCCTATTTCTATTAGATAATACTCTAGTCCACGATGGGTGATAATGTACGACTCATCATGTTTATCACCGTCTTTCCATTTACGTTTGTTGGAATCCCAACCCCATTCACCGCAGCCCCAACTATCACCTGCAATTAATATTTTCATTATTTAAAAAACATTACACGATCCCACGTTTCGTAGGTGCAATTATTACCGGGTGTTACTGATTTGATTTGAAAACAAGCCAGCATGCTGTCTAACTGAACACGAGTGTCAGTGAACCATGCACCTTTGACACGTGTAAGCAATACTCTATCGACTATACTTTCTGTTGCTTCGTATAATTTTTGACCACCAATAACATACACATCTTTGGATGGATTATCCTGCTGTATCTGTAAGATATTATCTACAGGGTTACTAGGAATCCATTTAACCAAGTGTTGATATTGTTGTGCTACGTGTCGACTACTGACTACATAGTTTTCACGATTGGGCAATGGTTTGGGCATCTTAGGATCATCCCAGGTATTACGACCCATGACTACAATGTTGCCTGTAGTATGTCGAACAAACCAACTCATATCTTCCTTGTTGTATGGCCAAGGCAAGGTACCACGATTACCAATACCACCGGTATTAGTCGAAGCTAAAATTGATATAATCATAGATTCTTTAGTACCTTGTCGGTCTCAGGTTGAACAGCGCCAACTACTTTATCGAGGTCGATAAAGAAGTCAACAGTTTCTATATATTCGTCAAGGTCGTGAAATTTAGCATTAAGCAAATCTTCAATGTCGTCAGGATCTTGCCCGTCTTCAAGTAATTGTTTAACATCGATACTAAGGTCAGTGCCGTCAACGAGCTTAACAATAATACGCTGTAGCACGGTAACTGGCACTTCCTTTTTATCAACGTCTCTGACAATATCTTGCCAACGTTTCTTAACATTCATGTTGACTTTCTTGCCAGGGGTTGATTTACGCCGCGGCTTTTTTGGTTGTGGTAGGTTTTCTGGCATTTGTTTTCTTCGTAGGAGTTGTTGTACTTGTAGTTGCTTTTGCCTTAGTTACCTTAGGTGCTAGTGCGTTTGCTTCTTCTTTTAAACGTTTTGCTTCTGCTAACAAACTCTTAGCTTCTGCTTCCATTTTAGTAGCCTGTGCTAAACGTTGATTTGCAATATCAGCATCAGACAACACGCCATCCGTATTAACACTTGCCGCTGTAGTTTTAGCAGGTTCGCCTAGATCTCTACCTTCCCATCTTTGTCCTGCGTCTGTTTTAGCTAGTTTTTCAGTAGCTTCTGCGCCTTTGGCAATTTCATTTAATAGTGTGTTTAATTCATCTAAGCGTACTGAACTAGCTGAAGTTGGAGTTACAATAACTTGGTTAGTTGGTACTTTGGATAATAGTCCGCCACGGTGAATTGCGTTTAAGCAATTAACACCATCTGCCATAGTATGACGGAATAGTGCATCAGCAAAATCGTTTGCTTGCTGACCGATGTCGCTTTCTAATACTTTCATTACTTCATCATGTATACGCATGGGTAATGTTTCACTGTAGATCACTAAACACATGTGATCTTCATCTGGTACTTGTCTATATGCAATAACAACTCGCTTGTTATTATGTCTGCCTACGTGCTTAATCATAGTATTACTCCTGTGCAGCAGTTTCTGATTTAGAAATTGCACCAACGCTGTCTAAAAATGCAATTAATTTATTGTATAACGTACCAACGTTGGCTAACTCTTCGGCTTTGTATGCGCCGCGTTGTGAGGTAAGTTGGATGATTTGTGCCACAAGAACTAAGTCTTGTAGTGTTAAATTTGGGGCTTGTGGTTGTTGTGTTTCGTTAGATTCAACAGGCGTTGAATTTTCTGTTGCGGTTGTTTCTGCTTTGGCCATTAAAAAAGTTCTCCTTGGGATAACTTTATTTACCATGGTCTAAACAGGTGGAAATATTTTATTACCACATAATAGTTGATTCATTAATTGTGGGTAGCATAATTGCGAAATAGCTCGCTTCAGAGGATTGTTCAAATGCAATACATTGCTGACGTGCGATAACACCAGACTCTTGTCTAACGTCAATTTGTCCAGAATAAAAACGTCCTTCTAAGTTTTCATACAGCCAATCAACTAGGTCTTTATCTTGTACAGCAAGATCGAATATCACAGGAGTAAAGTGAGGCGGGCAATGACTAAGCTGTCTTAGCCCGTGTACGTTTAAGGGATTGGGTTCATTATGTTTGAGCATTTATCTAGTCTCTAGCATCATCAAACCCACCATACCATTTATTTACTTCGTCGTAGGCATCACCGTATCCTTTACTCTTGTAATTACCCAAATGAGGAATAACATTACGCACACCGCCGCGCGGATCAGTGACATCGCCTGTGCGTCGAGGAATCATATGTACATGTGGCCAAGCAACTGTTTGTCCGGCCGCTTCACCAACATTAATGCCAATGTTATATCCATCACAGTTACCTTCGGCAACCATACGTTGTCCTTGCGCAATGGCATCAGCTACTGCGTCGGCTAACACATCTACGGTATTATACTTAGGCACAAACAGCAGGTGCCCGTAGCTGACAGGAAAGCCATCTTTAAAAATAGCAATGTGAAAGTCTTCTTCTACTAATGTAGTCCACGGTGCTTGTTCGGGTGTACATTCGCTTAATTCATAGGGCAATGATTCAATTATTTTTGTCATAGTCATTACTTTTGTCATTGTATTTTTCCTAAAATGGTATTGCACTGTAATCAACTTCGTCGTCAATATCGTACTCTTCTTCAAGATGCAAGCGCCATTCGTCAACACTGGTACATCCGACAGTGCCTTTAACTTCACGACCAGTTTTAATGGTGCGTAGTAATTGCCGATTACGTTCGACTTGTTCTTTTTCCTTACGTTTCTTATCATTGCCAAGTTTAAGCATCTCTTCGTAGCCGCGAGCCCATTCAACGCCAGTTAACCAGGTATTGATCTCCTCAAGTGTACCTATAAAGATATCGGCATCACGACTGTAGTGTGGTAAACAATCTTCCTTAGGTTTTAAACAGATATAACTTATAATGTTGTTAGCACCATAGTTATAATTAGCTGAAGAAGAAAACTTAAACCCAAGCTCTTCTGCTCGAGCTTCTACACGTTTCATACGCTGTACATCATCCCAACCTAAGGCCATTACTCAACCACCTCTAACTTAGGTTTGGTTTTAAGTCGAGTTACATTCTTTGGCTTTTCTGGAGTAGCAGGTCTATAGTGGGTTGCTACTTCCACAATAGGAAAAACCCAAGAATTCTCTTCTTTATTATCACCAAAGAAGTATTCTAACAATTTCTTACCAAACCCTTTACGGTTTGGCACAGCCATAACCATTATTTTACCTGACAATTCATTATACTGTTCGGTGGTGATGTATTTGTACTTCCATAGATAAGCAAGTGTGTCGTGTGTAGCACTAGACATTTGCTCTGCTAACTCTGTAGGACTATAACTAAAACTTTGATATACTGACATTAATTGGATCCTTTTGATAAATCATAATAAGCTGTAATACCAAATGGTGCTTCAATACTAGTAGTACCGTGTATTACAAATAATGTGTCTGCGTAACTCTCGTCACCCCAACCACCACCTGGGTAACCATCTGTAAACATAATAAACAATTTTGGCGCAATTTCATTTTCACGCATAAATTCCCAGTTACATTCAAAGTCTGTGCCGCCGCCACCTTGTAATTCGTAAGTGTCAATGTCGTCAATGTTGTCTGGCGTGAATTTTTCGTAACCATAAACATCTGTATCAAATGACCATACATCAAGTTTAAAGTCGTCAAACGCCTCCATAATACCTTTAACTTCACTTAAGATATCACGCAACATACCTTCACTCATACTGCCCGACGCATCAATACTAACACTAACGTCAATTGTTTCTGCAAAGTTGCTACCTGGCAAAATTGCATCTAAATGTTGTCCTTTTCTATTCATACGTGCCCAAGTAAAGTCAGCACGTACTAAACTCTGTACCTGTTGTCTAATTAGTTCACGCCAGTTTAGTTGTGGGTTTGTTAGCTTGTTAATCAAACGTTTAACACCCATTGGCAAATTACCTGCACCTGCAGCTTCTGCCGCTTGTAGTACAGCTTCACGTATTTCGTCACGCAATGCTTTCTTTTCTTCAGCAGTCATCTTACCCGGACGTCCGCCTTCACCCTCGCCTTCACCTTCTTCGCTGTCGTCATCGCCGTCATCTAAATGCTCGTCTAACAATTGTTTAAGCAAATCATTAACGTTAATTTTTTCAGCATTTTCATACAGTAAGTCATACACTTCTTCCGAGCTCAAACCTGCGTATTTTTTATCATACAAAATCGGCACACTTGTAATTTTCTCACCGATCTTGCTGTTAATTAAATCAGCATTAACACAATAGTCTGCCGCAACGTTATACAATTGCGCATCTCTATCTTGTCTACGTCCCATGTGATCGTAAACTACATGCAACACTTCATGCCCAACTAAAAACTCCACTTGTTTCTGTGGCAGTTTGTTTACAAATTCACTGTTATAGTAAAAATTACGTCCGTCTGTAGCCGCAGTACTACACCACTCATCAGCGTTAACTAATTTTAAGCGTGTTGCTAAGTTACCAAAAAACGGCGCTTTAAGCAATAGCGCAATACGTGCCGTAATAAGTTTTTCACGTACAGCCGCATCAATACGTGCGTCTGTTACTGTTACAACTTTTTTCTTTTCTGCGCTAGTTGTTGCTGTTGCCATTATCTGCTCCTAATTGTTTACTATAACAGCTATTATACATTCAAATGTAGTGTTTGTCAAGTGCTGTGTGCCAAGGTAAAGAATGCCAATGCTTCTTCTGTTACATAGATTCTTAATAGATTGTGTTCAGTTTGCCAGGCCCACTTTGGGGTTTGGTGGGTAAGACTGTTTATTCGATGACACTTACCAAGTTCGGCACTTGGACCAAACTTCTCCCAAAACCAAACACGGTGTTTGAGAAAATTTAATTCGTTGGATGATATATTACTAAACCCACGTCGAACATAAACATTATAATTTATATAATGATTAAACAGTTCGTGACCAGTATGTCTACGATCCATCTTAGTTATTTTGAAATCACTCATCGAATATAAAAAGCCCCTTGCGGGGCTTTTCCTCTATTATGCTACTGCCGCTACTACGTACTTGCCAAAGCGTTTGTGGAACTCATCAAAGTTTTTCAACTTGTTAGGCACAAACGGCAAGTTAAAAGTTGTTAACGCTACACGTGCGCCCATAACAGTAACTTCTGTTGTAAAGTTTTCCATCATAAACTTAAAGAAGTAATCTGCCATAGTATGCCATTTAGCATTGTCTTCCTTGCCAATCTTAGTGTACGCATCTTTCAATTCGTAACACATACTCATTGTCAAACTGTACATAGCACTAATTTCTTTAACAGCAAGTTCTGTAACCTTACCGTTTAAAATGTCTGTTGGGTTAGGCATTTTAGCAGAAATTTTTCTATGTGCCATAAACTTAACAGCAGTACCTTCACCAATAGTACCTGCTACAATATCTGTAGTAGTGCCGTCTGCCATGCCGTCGTCTAACAACTCACTAACAAACGTCCAGCTACGAGGTGTTGCAAAACTACGACTTGAACTTTTTGGATCAAAGTCATACAAATCTTGTTTAGCAAAACTAATGTAACCAATAACGTCTTTGTTAATGCGATTTTCAGTAGCCCATTGTAACCAGCTATCAAAGTCTACACGCATTTCCAAATGCACAAACCTGTTAGCAAGTGGACTTGGCATTCTGTAGCTAACACCTTTGTCACCGTCCCTGTTACCTGCCGCTACCAACACAACGTTATCAGGCAGTTTATATTTGCCCACACGTCTGTTCAATACAAGTTGATAAGCAACTGCCTGCACACTTGGCGCTGCACTGTTCATCTCATCTAAAAACAACACCACAATCGGATATTGTGCAGCCATTTCTTCTGTGGGCAAATCAATTGGCGGAGCCCAATCCATCACGCCCAAGTCTTTGTTAAAGTAAGGAATACCACGTATGTCTGTCGGATCCATCTGTGCCAAGCGCAAGTCAATCATCAACCCGCCCATGTCTTTAGTAATACCTTCTACTAATTCACTTTTACCAATACCTGGAGGACCCCATAAAAATAATGGGCGTTGTTTTGTAAAGCAACGTAAAATTGCCGCCTTTGCTTCTGTTGCTGTAACAGTTCTATTTTCAGTCATTGCCGCCATGTGTAGCTCCTAATTAATTATTAAATGTAACAAAACAGATTATACTACCAAATTCTTGTTTTGTCAAGTGCTGATTAATCACCAACAATACCTGTGGCAATTTCCCAAACTACCCAACCGACAGCAAAGTTACCCAATAGTTCATGTAGCATCGAACCATTCTCACCAAGTAATCCTAATGTTACATAACCGATGATTAACATTATTGAAATTAAAATACGTTGTAAATTTTTACTCATTATGCAAACTCCTTTTCTTTTGTGCAGGTATATGGCTCATCCCACTCACCTACGTTTAAATGAATGTAATAGGCAATATGGAAATAATCTATTTGCGAATCACTTTTATCAAACCAAGCACGACCACCAGCACGAGCCGGAGCACACTTGATAATTTCTAATACTTGTTCAAAGAACGCTTCGTACTTGCCGTAGAAGTCTAAATGGTATTCGTTGATTTGAACATATTTACGTTTAGTAGGCAAATGACCATCGTCAAACACTTCAGCAAAGTCAACTGGGCCTTGTTTAATAGTTACGTCAACTGAACTACCCGCATAACCTTTACGTACACCAAACTTGAATTTAGGAAAAGTTGCTTTAAGTTCATCACGTATTGCCTTAACATCTTGTGCGCTAATATAAGCCATTTATTGCTCCTGTGTTGTTAGTGTATGTGTAACATTATACAGTCATTTTACCAAAATGTCAACCGTTATTTGCCATCTAATCTAGCAAGTCCTGCTGATAGTGTGGCTTTAGCACGGGCCAACAATGTTGCATCACCATCTGTCATCACAGCAAGCATAGCTGATTTTTCTTTAAGGTACACACGGGCAAAGCCTGGATCATGCTCAACAATACTAGCAGTGTTTGATAGCAAGTCGGCAAGTTTAATTGTTTTAGCATCGGCACAGGCCTTGGCAGTATGTGCTAAATCAATTGCCTTGCGCACTGCTCTGTTGCCGTCGGCAGCGGCACTAACATCGGTCAAGTCTGCTACGTACATTGCCACAATTGGGCCAAACTCTGCACGGATCGTTTCGATAGTAACACCAGTATCTTCTACTGTGTCATGCAACCAAGCGGCCGCGAGCATTTCGTCTGTGTGAGGAACAGTGGCAACAATAGCCGCAACTTCGGCAGGGTGAACAATGTAGTCTTCACCTGTGTATTTTCTTTTATGATCGATTGCGCGATGCGCATGTGCAGCAAATGCCCTTGCTCTGCTTACTAATGATGACATGGTTGACTCCTAAGTGCCATTATACACTCTTAATAGGTAAAAGTCAATCGTTAATTTGAATTATTATATGAGGAGGCGTGTCGACAGTTAAAAACACGTATTAAATTTTGCACAACCACTGAGAACTGCAACTACTACTGCCATTGCAATAAGATACCGCATATAGGTCCTTTCTTAGTTGATTTGAACTAAAACTCGATGATAACAAGCACAATTACCATCATAAATGTTCTGATATTGGTAGATTGGTTCGTTGTTAGCTGGAACATAACTTGGTAGCGGTACATACTGTGGTTGTACTATGGTACGCGGTTGTGCAATAATATAACCCAAGGTGCCGCCAACAATTAATGGAAGTAATACGTCATTACCGTTGCCCCGATAGTGTCGGTTGTAATAGCCATCTGCGGCTGCAGTAGTGCTAAGTGATAATAACAGTGTTGCTAGTAATAGCTTCTTCATGTGTTACTCCTTAAATTTTATTTATTACACAGCAAGTATAACACAAATATAGCTAAAAGTCAATCAAAGTGATTGGTTATCTAAATATTGTTGTAGATTGTTTGCGTGTAGACTTAGCATCATTGCGTCACGATCACTGACAATGTGTATAGTCTTGCGATTCTGCACGTAATAAGGCTCCTTAAACCAACGCTCTAGCTGTACAAACGTTTTAGGACGTATATCGTGACTTAGTTCAAACTTGTAGAATTTAATGTGTTTACGCACTTCTAAATAGGCCTTTTGGACCAAACGCAAACTGTTATGATTAGTTGGGTTATACCACCAACTACTAGGACTTACTGAGTACGGAGTTAACTCGTAGAACTTTGTTTGCCAAATTGACTGCAAAGATTCGGCACGTGACATGATTATGGGTAGATGGTATCGCCTGCTTTAAGTAGCACAACTGAAAACTTGTCTGACTTAAACAGCACATTGAGTTTTTTAGCGAGATTAATTGCGTGACCAGGATTACTAAAACTTACTTTCTTATACTTTGGACCAGGGTAGGCTACAAGTATATTTTGTGTTTTTAGATTGATTGGTTGGTTATCAAAGAAAACTGCCCAGATGCCTTCTGAATCCAGAATCTGATCACTCTTGTAATTTGTTTTGTTGACGTGCTCTAACAGTACTGTTGGCTTTGGTCTTGACATAAAGTATCCTTACTATGTTTATTTATGCCAATTAACTACATATATAATTGCTAGAATCCGCCACCATCCATTTCAACTTTAAGTACAGCTTCTGCTTCTTCGGCTTCTTTAATTGCAGTTAGGGCCGCAATCTGCGCTAGTAGTTCGAATATATCGTTATGTAGATTTCTAACATCTGCAGCAGATAATGTTAGATCTTTGCTGTTAGTTTGATTCATTACTTTAACGCGATTATTAAACGCCTTTAAGTGTAGACTAAGTTGATTCTCCATCGTGACCCCCATTTGCTAATCTTAACTGTATTTGCATTTCTTCTTGTGTGTTAAATGGGCCTTGATATGGATATCTATTAAGTGTAATTAACTTAGGACAGTAACTCTTAACCCACCCGTTATTAAATTGTATAATATAATAACCGGCACAGAAGAAACTCTTACTTTTGCTACCTTTAGTAAACACTGGCAACTTATGTTGTACGTCCCATAAAGCATTCTGTGGTTTATTTTCACAGGGATATCCATATACCTCATGTGATTCTTTAACTAACTTGGCTACCTTAGTTTTGTCAATGACAATATTGTAACGGTCGCTTAGGAGTTTTAAACTACCAAACCGTTCTCTTTGTCCGTCGTGTACTAAGGTAACACCACTATTACCATCGTTAGCAAGTATAGTAGCTACTTTAGTACCATCACTTTCAACAACCCAACACTTGTTTTTTACAATAGTTCGTGCTAACAATGTAAGAGTTGGTCCATCACAATTAGCCGCGCTGGCGCAGGTTTTTTCAAATTCACAGAAACGTTTATACTGTTCCGACATAGATAATTCCTATATATGTTAAGTAATGCAGGCCTTGATCGGCACCCATCCAAACCCAAAACATGTGATCTGCTGTGGTTAAGCCTCGATTTAGTTGTTGTTTAGCCCAATCAATGTGATAATGAATAACTCCATCTGCTAGAGCAAGAAGAATAATAGCATTAGCACTGTGCGCAAAGAACACAAGAATGAATAAAGTAAGTGCCGCATGTACTGCCGCGTGATGCAATCCACCTTCTGCACCATATATACCTTTCTCTCTGAGCATGTAGTCATATTGCATTAGGAAGTCAGCGATAAAGTGCTTAATGCCAAATAATGCTAGTAAGATAAAGACAGTAGTAGTCATAATTAGCCTCTAATAAAAGTACTGCGTGACTTAGGAGTTTCCCACCAGTCAATGCGGTCTACTGTTACGTTTAGTTTAGACATTTATACCTCTGCAGGCGCCTTTACTTAATCCCTCTGAAACGAACAGGATAGTAACCCCTGCTTGTTTTAGTTGATGTTCGTATCTATCTATAACATAATCTACTAAGAATTCGACAGTAGTTTCTGTAGTAAGTTTGACTAGTTTTACATCTCCTACAAATTCCATACTCATCGGACCGCGCCCACAATGATATTCGATTAAATTTTCAGTAGGCATGTTATCTGCCCACGCAAAGATTACGCCATCTAAGTCTCGAGCAATTTCTGCTAATAATAAATCAGTTGCTAACGTGTTTGTAGTATTGGCTGCGATATAACTTAAATGTCCGTGACCAATATTTTGACACCCCCACGATGTAGATTCTTTTAATCCATGTACATATCTAAACATGTGTGGCATAGAGTTCAGTTGTGGCATTATATCAAAATTAGTAGTTAGAACGGTTTCTAACTCAATATCAACAGTTGGATGCTTTTTCTGTAGCGCCGATAAACAATAGTCATTGAAACTAGTTGAACTGGTAACTACTTTAACAATATTCTTTGGTCCGTAAATTTTAACTTTTGGAGTCACAATCGATACAGTGGCACCGGTAAATGTAATATTTCCTAGAGATTCTCCTTCAATCCACCATAGCTTATGATCGAATCCATCTTCGGTATCATCAATTGCTGCTTTAAGAGACTTTTTAACGGTAGAAAAATCAACTACTACCTTTTCTACAGGATCTACTTTACCAGTTACGGTAAACTTTGGTCGGTATGACCCGCCGACTATATCACCTAAGTTATTAATATATGCGTGATCTACATTAGTAGTATCACCTAAAAACATTGAACTTTTTATCATTTTCTTTCCCACCTTTTTAATTGACTAATCCTCATTTTTTGTTTTGTTTCCTCTGTCCTTTCTTCATAATATATTATACCATTGATTAGCCAAAAAGTCAAATACTTTTTGCATCATGTAATAAGTTTTCAAGCCCACGTTGTCGCTCTAAGAACTTAAAGAATAGTGCGAGAGTATTAACTGCATCAATGTCTGCTCTGTGCGCTGTGCCTTTGAACTGTAGTTTAAACGTGCCCATAGCACTAGCAAGCCCGCCACTAGGATTCTTGCCACGTGCAAACATCATAAACGTATAGAACGTTTTACAATCAATCCAACGACGACCGAAGTGTGGAAAGTCTGCATAGTTTTTACAGAACTCATCTAACAGTTCTCTACTGTCACCGCCACCCCAAGTGATTGGGTTGATCCAAGTGTTATGTTGTTTGATTAAGTCACTGAGTTCACGTGCAACTGTAGCATGACTTACACAGTTTAATCTAATATCGTGATCAGTAATACCAGTCAAATCGATAATAAATTGATCAATCGGCTCGTTTGGATCGATATACCATTTCTTAGTTATGTAATTTTCAAACTTATCATTGGCACTGCCAATGGCAATACCAACCTGAATGATCTTACCACTGGGTTGGTTTAATTCTAAGTCTAACGCTAAAAACTTCTGTGATTTATCTATCAAAATTTACTTTCTAATTAATTAAATGATACAATGTTACTGCTTGCGCAGGATAACTAGCACACATCCATTCTGCCATGTTGCTGGCATTGTCGCTTAGTTTAACTAGGTCATACTTGCCGCAGAACTTTAAGAACTGCGCACCTACCATAGGACGATTAAGTGCAGTTGCATTAGCTTTGATAGTTTCTTCTATCATAAGTTTATACTCTTTAGGCTGTGCCGCTAGGTCTACTAAAGTAACATTACGATTATAGTCATCTAACACACGATGTTCATCACCGTTATGATCAGTCCAGCGTTGTAGCATTAGGTTATTCCAAGCATACCCCTGCTTGTCTTTGTCGCTGTAGGCTTCTTCTAAGCCAACTTTGTTCTTAGTGCCTTTAGTGCGCACACCTGGATAAGCACTAAAGATATTATCTGTAGGATCACCACGCATACACTTTTCAAACAAGATGAACTTGGGATCCGGAATCTTCTTAGGCTCTTTAGTTTTCTTGTCTATAACAAGTTTACCTTTCTTATCGTAAATACCAGTAAGCGTGTGTAATTCATCTGCAATACCGTTATATTGATTAACATTATTACTTAACAGTTGATAGAAGTCTGTGTCGCTTGATACAATAGTGTGATGATCAGTTGGGTGTGTTTGTATCCAACCGGCAATAAGATCATCTGCTTCTAAGTTCTCATGGCGTAGAACAGTGCAATTAGTTCTTTCAGTAATAAACACTTTAAGTGTGTCAAAGGCATCCCAGAACATTTGTTCTTCTTCTTGCTCCAATTCAGTCTTAGCCGCACGTGCTACTGCACGATTAGCTTTATATGGAGTATAAAAGTCCTTGCGCCAACTACGGCCTTCAAAACAGAATACTACATGATCTGCTCGTTGATCTCGCCACGCTTTATTCACTGACGCTAAAGTAACGTGGATAGCAAAGCCTAACTTATCCCATGTGTCACTTTGACGATGGGCACTGTGTCGGGCACGGAAAAATGTATTTGCAGCGTCTACTAATAGATATCTCATTTAGTTATTATACTTTCATTCGGTAGTTTTGTCAAGAGAAAATTGGCCCATTCTTGGTGTGCATCTGCGCCGTAATGGTAGCTAGTCGGAGTAACTGTGTTATAACCTCGAGCTTTTAATAAATTAAAAAATGAACCAGAATGTTCATATGGTCGGTAATAACAATTATCCCAATCTAATAAAGTAGAAGTAGTTAGGCCACTAAAGGTATTAAAGAATAAATGTGGTATATGTTTACTCATCAACAGTTGATGTAAATCCCATATAGCTTTCTGAGCTTTATCGCAGTACTGCTGTACGCTGTGTCTATCTAATACCCAATTTTTATAGAATTTCACTGCATCGTCGGATAAATCGTCAGTATTCATGTTTGCACTAAATTGGTGCCAGTAGCCATCGATAAAAAATTCTTCTCTTTCCCAAGTAGCCCATCCAATTATTACTAACTCAGGGGTGTTGTTATTTAAATAATCATAGGTAGTTCGTAGGATACGTTGGTTACTACTGCCACTTTCTGCATTGCAGTCCAGTGTAGAATTGTAATAATCTGCTATTCTTTGCCCATAACTAACTTTGACATTATCGGGGTGAGGAACCCTGCCAGCCGCAGTCTGTGTGCGATCATAATGATCCCAGGCCATAGCCGGATCGTCGGATAAAAAACAGAATGCATTTGCTGCTTCTGCACCTGCACTGTGGCTATCGCCGTTTACATATACTATCAACTTACTTCCGTTCTACCATTACCTAGATCACGTCTACGTTCATTACGTTTTGATGGATCGGCTTGATCTTGTTCATATGATTCTGTGATTACATTGCGACATATTGCTTTGAACCAATTGTCTACAATATCAGCATCTGTTCGACCTTGATAGCCTGCACGTATTAAGTTGGCTACAAATTTATCATTCCAATCTAATTCAAATGCACCATTACCTGGATCATCGGGATCTAAATCCATACTTAATATCTTTACCCAAGGTTCACCATTTTTAGTAGCAAGTTTCTTATCAGGGTCTTCTACTACTTTCTTTTTACTAGCACGTGGCTTTTTAGGTTTAACAGCTGCCGGATCTGTACTAGCAACCTTAGGTGTTTTAACCTGTGTGCGCTTCTTGCCTTCGGTTATAGGAGCAACTTTGCCTGTTTCGGGCTGTGCTATATTTGTTAATACATTTTTAATTTTATTCCACATACTATTTCCCCCAACTGTTACCCCAAAGATCAACATGTAATCTTGGGCTATAATAATAACCACGTAGCATTGCTTCGTCTGCTACGTTAAACTTATTGCCGTTGTACACACTAACGACACCACCAACGGGCATAATGTAAACTACCCCTGTAAAACCTGCATCTCTGTAGGCTTGCACAGCACGATCTACTTCATCGAAATCTTTAGGATTTTCAACTACAAATTTCAAATAGGTTGTGCCGAACTGTTCATAACTAGCTACAATCTCTGGTTTAATAGCATCAGCCCAACTTTCGCCACTAGCACTTAGTTTAGCACTAACACTAAATGTAATGTCTGGTCTACGACCGCCATCTACTCGATTGAATGCCCAAAACGTTAGGTAATCAGCAAACTCTTCATGTAACTCTTGAGTACCATTGGTTTCAAATGTAATGTTTTGCAAACTCTGCATCTTAGGATTGTCTAATAGTTCTTCATAAGCACGTTGCCATCCTAATAACGGCTCACCGCCTGTGATTACTAAATGTACATCGTTGCCATTGGGTAATAGCCAATCGCCACCTGGTACTAGTTCTAATAGTTTATCAACTACTTCACTAGTATCTAATGTTGGACTAAGGTGTTTAAACTTAGGATGCCATGACGCATAGCTATCGCAACCTGTATTCACTAATGGTAAGTCTTCATACCGACTATACAGTTCTACAGTTTTAGCAACTTCATCTGCTTCTGTACTAGCTGTGCCACGAGTCATACCAAAACCTGCACATTTAAAATTACATCCGTATGTACGTAAGAAAACTGAAGGTACACCTACGAAGCGTCCTTCACCTTGCGCACTATAAAATATCTCACTGACTTTTAATTTCATTATCTTTCCCAAGGGTAAACAATCCAAACATCTTTTTCTGCTTTATTGATAGATACTGCACAGTAATCAACACAGCGACTAAATTTACTAGACAAATTATCAACTAATACAGCTATTTTAACATTATTCCCCCAAACTTGCAACCAGTGTGCATCGGATGGATGGCAGCTATTTTGCCAATCGTTAGTAATCCAATCTAACGTAGCACCAGTATCGTTAATGTCATCTACAATAAGAATGTTTTTACCATTGTATGCATCTTCTGCCATCCATAAATTACTTTCTGGACCGTTATCACTGTCGCGTAGACTAACCTTAAGTGTTTCCATAGGAATACCTAATGTATTACTCATGATAACAGCAGGTATTAGCCCTCCACGAGTAAGACCAACAATGTAGTCTGGACGCCAATTATCTTTATACATTTTAAATGAGATATCATTAACCATCTCATGAACGTGTACATAATCATAATACTTTTTATTAATATCCATAGTTCTTTATTTCCTTATTAAAATGCCTTAACTAAACTTAGCCCAACTACGTTGTTCGATACACCACTTTGGTTTAGGTAATTCATTTGGTGTTCACCGTAGGCAATTACGTTCAATGATGCAGTGCGATATTTGTAGTATGCACCAAAATCGTATTCATTTACCGTTGGAGTAATGCTAACTTTTTCCTTAGAGTAATTAACAGTACCGTTGGCAGTATAGCCAGTTGGGATATCCACATTAACCGTGCCTTGATAGACTGTAACTGGTTGACTTACAGTAGCACCGTAGCTGTGTGCATCTTGCGACCAATCTAATCCAACGTTCCAACTATAACTTTGAGTTGCACCTACATTAGTAATCAATCCAGTAGACTGCATATTAGTTTCGGTTTGTCCTAGCCAAATACTACCAAATGCACTCATATGTTTATTTAGGTCATAATGTCCAGTGAAGTTAGAAAATGTAGTAAAACTACTCTGTACTTGTCCTAATGCACCACTAATACT
>Ga0208485_1000184_pt1 | contig 19887 bp, 23 predicted proteins | sample LakMenEpi27Jul12_FD_150707 | JGI IMG/M metagenome (GOLD analysis project Ga0208485, IMG submission 150707) | Freshwater microbial communities from Lake Mendota, WI - 17JUL2012 deep hole epilimnion (SPAdes) | ecosystem: Environmental > Aquatic > Freshwater > Lentic | place: Lake Mendota, Madison... | reverse complement strand
TAGCGATGTCGGTTTACGATCAATTAGTTGGTCAAGGCCATTTGGTAAAAATCCTTGAAGGTGCCGTTGCCGCCGCTCGCAGTGGCGAAGATTCACAAGAGATGACCCATGCTTGGCTATTTACCGGCCCACCCGGAAGTGGTCGATCATCAGCTGCAGTTGCTTTTGCTTGCGCGTTGATCTGCAGCAGTGATGGCTGTGGCACCTGTACTGATTGTCGAGCTGCTAAGGCTGGCACCCATGCTGATGTAGAAATTATTCGCACCGAAGGTTTATCAATCAAAATCGAAGAGATTCGCGAGCTACTAACTCGTGTGGCCTGGGCGCCAGCAATGGGCGGATGGCGCGTGGTTGTCATGGAAGATGCTGATCGTCTGACCGAATCGGCAGCTAATGCGCTACTTAAAGCTATTGAAGAGCCAGGAAATCGCACAGTTTGGTTGTTATGTGCGCCAACTCTGCACGATGTTCTGCCAACAATTCGTTCAAGATGCCGCCACCTGCAGTTAGTAACACCTAGCGCAAAAGATGTAGCAGAGGTTTTGGTTAATCGCGAAGGAGTTTCACCAGCGATGGCAGATTATGCTGCCCGCGCTTCGCAAGGACATATTGGGCGCGCTCGATATCTAGCTAGCGATGAAACGATTCGTAATCGTCGAAATACAATTATTAAGTTACCAATGCAGATTAACGATGTAGCTTCTGCATTTAAAGCTGCTGAAACTCTTTTAAATTTAGCTACCGAAGAAGCCGAAGTCGCAGCCGGTGCTCGTGATGAAAAAGAGAGTACTGAATTAGCCGAAGCTTGGGGTAAAGGCGCAACTGGGCGCGGAATGGCTACTGGTGGCTCAAAGGCAATTAAAGATCTTGAGAAAGAACAGAAATCACGAACCACTCGAATGATTCGAGATTCCATTGATGGCGCTTTGGTAGATATTGCAACTTTGTATCGCGATGTAATGTTTATTCAGTCTGGAACACAAGGTGCTTTGATTAATCAGGAATTTGCGGCAGATATTTCTAAAATGGCTGAACGAATTCCACCAGCTAAGACAGTTTCAAAGCTAGATGCCATTATGTCCGCTCGTACTAACTTGAGTCATAATGCAGCGCCTTTGTTAACGCTAGAGGCACTTATGTGTCAATTAGCTCAAGCATGATTAAAAGAAAGATTGCAATAGCGCTTGTTTCACTTTTACTTTTAACTAGTTGCGGTGCTGCAGAGCCCGAGCCGCTTGCCTCGCTTACTAAATATCAAACCCAAGAACTAGATTGGCAAGATTGCTACGGAAATTATCAATGCTCAGATTTATTGGTTCCGATTGATTACCAAAACTTGTCGGTCGGGGCTTTCTCTCTTGCTCTGCTGCGTTATCAAGCACTTGATCAAGATCGTCGGATTGGTTCTTTAGTAGTAAATCCAGGTGGTCCGGGAGTATCAGGCATTAATTACGCATATAACGCCGAGAACATCGTTAGCCCAGCGATTCTGGAGCGTTTTGATATCGTTGGTTTTGATCCTCGCGGGGTCGGAAATAGCGCCCCAATTAAATGTTTAAGTGATGCTGAAACCGATGCCAGCTTTGCGGCGGATTCAAAGCCTGATAACGAAATTGAGTTTGCGGAATTAATTACTGATGCGAAAGATTATTTCGCTAAGTGTGCCGCCAATACTAAGCATATAGCCGATTACGGCACTTTAAATAGCGCTCGAGATCTAGAAATTTTGCGTTCAGTACTGGGAGATAAGCAGTTGAACTTCTTAGGAAAATCTTATGGAACTTACCTAGGAACTCTTTACGCAGAACTATTCCCAGATAGCGTTGGTCGATTTGTTTTAGATGGCGCAGTTGACCCGAGCGCCGACAATCGCGAATCCACGCTAGGCCAAGCAGTTGGTTTTGAATCGGCGCTTAATGCATTTATAAGTGATTGTTTGAAGATTAGAGCTTGTGCTTTTACTGGCAGCGTACAGAGCGCCCGAAATCAAATTGTCGAATTATTGGCTAAAACTTCAAGATCGCCACTTAAGAGTAAATCTGGCAGAGAAGTTACTGAAAGTTTAGTTTTACTAGGTATTGCATCTGCTTTATATGATAGCGAATCAGACTGGCCAGTTTTACGTGGCGCTTTCAAAGAGGCAACTCTAGGAAGTGGTGAAAGCTTTCTCAAGTTGGCAGATAAATACGCTGGTCGCCAAGAAAATGGAAGCTACCAAAGTAATGAAAACGATGCACTGCAAGTTATAAGTTGTATCGATCAAAATGAATTAGAAACAGTTTCCACATTTAAAAAAGGAGCAACAGAGTTTGCGGAGCAAGCGCCAATATTTGGCCCATATCTCGCATATGCGGGCTTTGCCTGTCGCTACTTGCCAAACTTAGATAGTGTAGAAAAAGCTGAAATTAGAAAATTGAAAACAAAGCCGGTTTTAATTATTGGAACCACTAGAGACCCAGCGACCCCATATAAGTGGGCGCAAGCATTAACAAAAATATTCTCTGGTTCGGTATTAATTTCCCTCGATGGCGATGGCCACACAGGTCATGGTCGTGGCTCAACTTGCGTGGATTCGGCAGTAGATCGCTACTTATTAACCGGGTTCACGCCTAAATCAGCACTTTTCTGCGCGAATTAATCAAACCTTGGAGCATCGGGCCAGCGACCGCATAATTAGCACATGGTTGAAACCACAGGTGAACAGCAGTGAGTATTTGGGTTTGTGGTGAAGTCTTAATCGATCTTTTGCCAGCCACGCCTGAGCGCACCGCCATTGTTGGTGGCGGACCAGCTAATACTGCCAAAGCGCTTTCTCGCTTGGGCCACAAAGTTCAATTTATTGATGGTATTTCTACTGATGCCTATGGAAAATCAGCTCGTGCAGAATTAACCCGCGATGGGGTTGGTTTAGATTTGGCACTAACAAGTGATTTACCAACTTGCACCGCAACTGTTTCATTAAGTAACGATGGTTCTGCTACTTATGAATTCCTAATTAACGAAACTGCGACTTTTGCTTTTGATGACTCTTGGTTGCCTGATCCAGAACGGCTTAAGCCAGAAGTTTTACAGATCGGAACGCTAGTTGCGATTATCGAACCTAGCGCCTCTGTGCTTTATGACTGGGCGGTAAAAGTTGCTGAGTTTGCGCCAATTGTCTTTGATCCAAATATTCGTCCGAGTGTTATGCCTGATTTAATTAAGTATCGCGAAGAAGTTGAGAAATGGATCAAGATCAGCAGCGTCGTTAAGTTTAGCGAAGACGATATTGCTGCGCTTTATCCAAATGAAGATCCCATTGATATTGCCAAAGTCTCTCTTGGAAAAGGCGTGCAGTTAGTTGTAATAACACGCGGGGCAAACGGATTAATTGGCGTTACTACCGATGGTGTAGTTGAAGTTCCAGGTATAAAAGTTGCTGTTGTCGATACCGTCGGTGCGGGCGACACAGTTGGGGCAATTATTGTTGAAGCAGTTGTACAGATTGGGATTTTGAACTTAACTGGTTCAAAATTGCGTGAAGTTCTACATCGTGCTGCAGTTGCAGCGGCGATTACCTGTTCTCGTGCCGGCGCTCAACCGCCTCGCGCATTCGAACTTACTGAAGCACTCGAGCGGAACTAACCATGCAATTCATTGATGATGCTGAATTCCAAATAAATATTGATTTAGATCAAGGCGCACGAATCGCCTCACTAATTTGGCGGGATATGCAGTTCACGTTGCCCTTTCGTGGGACCCCCGTAAATTATGGTTGGTATGGCATGGGGCCGTGGGCTGGCCGCATACGCGATGGCTTAATTACAGGTGCAAATGGCCAAGAACACCAACTGCCACAAATCTTTGACCCACCAAATGCGCTACATGGTTTTGGTCTAACTTCATCTTGGCAAGAAATTGGTCCTGGTCGTTCATTACTACATTTGCCAGCGCCTTATGGTGGCGCAACCATAGAGCAGAGCATCGAAGTATTAGATGATGCAATTCGTTGGTCACTCGAATACGAACCAGGTGATTGCGATCTACCGGCTTGGTTAGGTTTACATCCGTGGTTTGCGCGAGATTTAGATCGCGGCGGAAGCGCAGTAATAGATTTTTCAGCTAATCAAATGTTGCAACGTGGTTCAGATGGTCTGCCAACTGGTGAGTTAATTAGGCCAACACCAGAACCTTGGGACGACGCATTCACCGGAATTATTGGCACCCCCGCAATCATCTGGGAAGATGTGGCGCGGATAGATATCGAATGCGACGCACCTTGGTGGGTGGTTTATAGCGAAGACACTGAAGGTGTTTGCATCGAACCACAAACTGCGCCACCTGATGCGGCTAATCTAGGAATCACCGGCGAGCATTACATTGAAGCGCTATTTGTTTTTACCGAAGAATAATCAGGGAATAGGAATACAAATTGATCAACCGTGACCATCTGGCCAAATTAACTGCGCGCGAAGAAGAGCGCTTTTTAAAACTACACCCTAAAAGTGGCGAACTTTTTGAAAAGGCAAAACTTTCAATGCCTGGTGGAGTTCCGATGTCCTGGATGGCTAAATGGCCAGGTGCCTACCCAGTTTTTATTGAGCAAGCAAAAGGTGCGCGATTTACCGATGTTGATGGCAACACCTATATTGATTTTTGTTTAGGTGATACCGGCTCTATGACTGGACACTCACCAGATGCCACAGTTGCTGCGATTCGCGAACAAGCGGGCAAAGGAATTACCGCAATGTTGCCAACTGCTGATGCCGCAATTGTTTCAGCCGAGTTAGCCAACCGATTTGGTCTACCGCTGTGGCAATTTACCGTCTCGGCAACCGATGCCAATCGCCATGTAATCCGCTATTCCCGCCTACTTACCGGCCGGTCAAAGATTGTGGTTATCGATCGCTGCTATCACGGTTCAGTAGATGAAACTTTTGCAACTTTAGATACAGCTGGCAACACTGTAGCTCGCGAAGGGAATATTGGCGCACCCGTGGCGCTTGATCAAACAACTCGCGTAGTTGAATTCAACGATATTGCGGGTATGGAAAAAGCTTTAGCACATGGAGACGTCGCAGCAATTTTGATGGAACCAGCAATGACAAATGTTGGAATTGTCTTGCCACAAGCAGGCTATCTGGAAGCGGTACAAGAACTTGCCAAGAAGTACGGCACTATTTTGATTATCGACGAAACCCATACCATCTCAGTTGGCCCAGGTGGAATGACGGCAGATCGTGGCCTAAAACCTGATTTTCTAACTATCGGTAAAGCAATTGGTGGAGGAATTCCAACTGGAACTTTCGGAATGACTCAAGCGATTGCTGATTCAATTAAAAAAATGGTCGAGTTAGAAATTATTGATACTGGCGGTATCGGCGGGACTTTGGCCGGTAATGCTCTCTCACTAGCGGCAATGCGAGCAACGCTGACAAATGTGTTAACAAAAGAAAATTTTGAGCGCATGATTGATTTAGGCGCTCGTTGGTCAGATGGTGTCGATGCTTCGATTGCCGAATTTGATTTGCCATGGAGCTGTAATCGTTTAGGCGCACGCGGTGAATACATCTTTGGCAAAGTTGCACCGGTAACTGGCGCTGATGCTAATAATTCTGGGGACTTTGAGCTAGAGCAGTACCTACATTTACGTATGTTAAATGATGGTTTTCTGATTACGCCGTTTCACAATATGGCCTTGATGTGTCCTGACACCACGAGCGCCGATGTTGATGCGCACACTTCGGCGTTTCGTAAAATGTGCGCTGAACTAGTTGAAGCCTAATTTCTTATATAGAATTAGGGCCGAATGGTTATCGGCGTCAACGTAGAGCATTGATTCTTTGATCTCTTTACTTTGGAAATAGCGCAGCGCGGTAAGCAGTAAAGCTTTGCCGAGGCCAGAGCTTTGAGCAGTTGGATTTACGCCTAGAACATAGATTTCGCCGATCGGGCCTTCATTTACACGGTCATGATGGATTTTTGTCCAACAAAAACCAATTATTTGGCCGTTCTTGCGAGCTAAAAAGAAGCCATCAGCATCAAACCAGCTTTCGTTCATGCGATTAGTTAAGTCCTGCATAACCCAGTCACCTTGGTCGGGATGCACAATAAAAATCTCGTTATTCAGTGCCAACCATTCTTCGGCATCAAATGAATTGAAAGTACTTATTTCGGCAGATGTATTTGGCTCTGGTAGATCAGCAGCAATCGAGAGATGCAGTTTCAGAATCGTACGCATAACTAAATCCGCTCAGTTACTTGGGCATCTTTCATAGCGCTAGTTATCGTAAATCGGTATCCAACATTTCGAACGGTGCCAACGATTGCCTCGTGCTCTGGACCAAGCTTGGAACGTAGTCGCCTAATATGCACATCAACTGTACGAGTGCCACCGAAATAATCGTAACCCCAAATTTCTTGCAGTAGTTGGGCTCGGGTAAATACTCGGCCTGGGTGTTGAGCTAAAAATTTAAGCAGCTCGAATTCTTTGAAAGTTAAATCCAAAGCGCGACCTTTAACGCGAGCTGTATAACTCTTTTCATCGATTGAAACTTCACCAGTTCTAATTTCACCGGATGCGGAATCGCTTTCAGCCAGATTTGCGGCAAACTTACCAATTGCCATACGAATACGCGCGTCAACTTCAGCAGGACCAGCAGTATCGAGAATTACATCATCAATTCCCCAATCTGCACTCAGTGCAGAAAGGCCACCTTCGGTAGTAATAACTACAACTGGAGCACCTGAGCCTGTGGTGTGTAACAACTTTGCTAAATTCTTAGCAGCCGGAATTTCGCGACGGGCATCTAATAACAAAATATCTGCTTCAGGTACATCAATTAGAACACTGGCTTCAGCTGGAACTATCTTTACTTGGTGTTGCAGTAGCGCTAGCGATGGCAGAATTTCGGCGCTCGCGCCTAGAGTGTTTGTAAGTAGCAACACTCTTGCCATTTGCCTTCACCTGCTCCCAGTTGCGTTCTAGGTCTTAAGTGGCACAGACTACTCTCGTGAAATCTTTCCTACCAATTCTTATTGTGCTGGGGGCGGCTAGCGTTTATGGCTTCTGGTATCAAAAGTCGCGAGGCAAGATTCAAGCCAAAGCCATCTCTGGTAAGGCTTTAACTGCATCAATAATCGGCGGCGATCTTGGATCACGGGCTACTTTGGTGCAGTTCTCGTCAGCGTTCTGTACGCCTTGCCGGGCAACTCGCACCTTGCTAGAAAATGTAGTTAGCGACTTAATCGATGTGCGCCATGTTGAAATCGATGCTGAAACAAATTTGGAGTTAGTTCGCAAGCTTGATATTCGCTCAACCCCAACCACGCTAATTTTGAATAGTCTCGGCGTTGAAGTGGGGCGAGCCGTCGGTGCACCTAAGCGTGATCAAGTGTTAGCCGCCCTTAGCGCTATTAAGTGACACTTGCGAGTAACTCGCAATTAGGCTTTTTTGCCAGCCTTCTTTATTCTTAGGACATGTCTTTCGTTATAGATAGCTTTTTCACAAAGCGTCGCGTACTTGATTACGGACGCCTAGCTGTCTCGTTGTGTTGTAACTAAAACTTAATGCCCCAGTTTTAGTAACCCACAACCAAGAAAAGTAGGAAACAAATGACAACTTTAGAAAAGAAAGATATCTCAGTAGTAATTGATGCGCGTGGCCCACGCTTTTCAGCAGCACTTACTGTTCTGGTGTTGGCAAGTGCGCTAGCAACACAGTCACTGCCGCTAATTGCTTTTCAATTGGCAGTATTTTTAATTGGCGCTACCAAAGGACCGCAATTCACGCCTTACGCTTTTCTCTTTAAGGCTCTAATCAAGCCACGTTTGAAGAGTGAATTCACTCCTGAAGATGTGCGACCACCTCAATTTGCCCAAGCTGTCGGCTTCGTTTTCGCTGCATTCGCTGTTGCTGGGTTGCTATCTGGAGTTACCATCGTTTTCACCGTCGCAACTAGCTTCGCACTTGCCGCCGCTTTCTTAAATGCGGCCTTTAATTACTGCTTAGGCTGCGAGTTTTACCTAATTCTTCTGCGTGCTCGTTGCTAATCGGCTAACGAAACAACCCTTCTAAGAGAATCAAAGTAGGATTAGCTCATGGCCGATCAGCATGAATTACGTGAAAAAGGTTTGCGCTTAACTCCACAACGTGAGTTAGTTCTAGCTGCAGTTCGCGAGCTAGGACATGCCACGCCAGAAGAAGTTGCCGAGAAAGTTCGCCAAACACATCCTGGCATTAATCTTTCAACGGTTTATCGAAATCTAGAGACCCTCGAAAATGTGGGTTTAGTTCAGCACACTCACTTGGGCCACGGTGGAGCTACCTATCACGCAGCTGAAGAACTAACCCATTTACATTTAGTTTGTGGCGCTTGTGGATCAGTCGGAGATGCACCGATTGAGGTAGCAGCCAATTTTGTAAATGCTTTGGCCGATGATTATGGTTTTAAAACAGATGTCACACACTTTGCAGTTTATGGAACTTGCTCAGCCTGCTTTAAAACTGAAAGTAAGTAATGAGCGCTGTACTCGTTGAAGACGGCCCCGATAAAGGTGCGGTGTGGCATTTAGGTGATCCAGTAAAAGAGCAGCGCGCACTAGAAGCTGGCACCGCTTGGGCTGATTTATCACATTACGAAGTTGTCGCACTATCTGGGCCAGAGCGTTTAACCTGGCTGCATCTTTTAACTACCCAGGATCATGAAAATTTATTAGCTGGACAATGGCAGCACGCTTTAATTTTAGATCCAAAAGGCCACATCGAGCATCAATTCTTTTTAGTTGATGACGGCGATACCACTTGGTTAATTGTTAACCCGAGCCGTAGTGCTGAGCTAATCTCCCATCTAGGAAAAATGAAATTTCGCGCCCAAGTTGAAATTCACGATGCAACTGCAGAATACGCAGTGTTGCGCGCCCCCGGAAAAATGGATGAAATTGGCGGCCCGTACGCACTTGTGCCACGTGCTGAATTAGCAAATATGATCGAAACATTTAATTCGGTAGCAACCCAAGTCGGCACTTGGGCACTTGATGCTATGCGAGTAGCTGCCGCTCTGCCGCGAATAGGTTTTGAAACAGATCACAAATCTATTCCGAATGAACTCGGACTATTGAATAGTGCGGTTCATTTAAATAAGGGTTGTTATCGTGGCCAAGAAACCGTAGCCAAAATTAATAATCTTGGAAATCCACCTCGTCGCTTAGTCATGCTGCATCTAGATGGCACTGAAGTGAACTTTCCTAAAGTCGGAACGCCCGTTGAAAACAATGGGGTAGTTGTTGGCTATTTAGGAACCGTTGCTAGACATCATGAATTAGGCCCGATTGCACTCGCTGTGGTTAAGCGAAATACCCCCTTAGATGCAACACTCTCGGTTGCTGGTATTCCTGCCGCACAAGAAGCGATAGCCGCAGGGAGCTAGTAAATGGAATTGCTTGGACAGTTATTAATCACTTTAGTAGCGGGGCTCGCGATCATGTGGGCCGTAAGAAAGATGTAACTAACCGATAGACTCTCGACATGGAGCTTTTAACTTCAATTCTCCTTGGCCTGATTTCATTAGTTATTGGTGCCGGATTATTGATCTTTGCATTCACCAGCCGCAGAGATCCCGAAAGCGCTCGCTACCGAGATAGCAGAAAGCGAACTGGCCGATAATGGTATTTACAATTCCCGAAGGTCTTCACCCAGATTTAAACCCACTGGCTTGGCTTGTTGGAACTTGGCGCGGCAAAGGTCATGGTGAATACCCAACTATTAAGCCTTTCCAGTTTATTTCCGAAACCGTCTTTAATCATGATGGCCGCCCATTTCTAAACTATTTTTCACGTTCCTGGATTGTCGATGAAGATGGCGAGATAATTCGCCCCGGAGCAAGCGAGGCAGGTTTTTGGCGAATCAAGCCAAATAATGTGCTGGAAGTTGTAATTTCGCACAACACTGGAATAACTGAAGGTTGGCTTGGTCATTTCGACGGCCCCAAAATTCAATTAGCAATGGATCAAGGCTATTCGGCACCTTCTGCAAAAGTTGTAACCGCCGGCGTTCGTCTATATGGGTTAGTCGAAGGCGAGCTTTTCTATGCATATGACATGGCTGCCGAGGGACAAACCCTTCAAGCACATATTTGGTCCACTAGCCCACGCTCTACCGACTAATAATGAGTGTTGTCTTAGCAGAACTTGTCCGTAGTGGATTAATTGAATCCACTCACAGCGGCCACTTAATTCTCATGGCAGCAGATGGGTCTGAGTTGCTAACACTTGGCGATGTTGATGCTGAGATTTATCCACGCTCGGCAATTAAATCCTTACAAGCAGCAGCAATGGTGCGATCTGGGCTAGAAGTAAATGATGAGCAGCTTGCTTTGGTTTGTGCGAGTCATGGTGGAACTGAACGTCATCAAGAAGTCGCACTACAGATTTTACAAAGTGTTGGTTTGTCAGAGACTGAGTTACAAAATACGCCAGATGCGCCACTTGATCGCAAAGCTCGAATTAAATGGGGTGATATGCCGGCAACTTCGTTAGCGGCAAACTGCAGCGGAAAACATGCCGGAATGTTGGCAACTTGTGTTGTTAACGGCTGGGATGTTAAAACTTATCGCGATGCCGATCACCCATTACAAATCGCAATTGCAAATGAGATCAAAGATTTAATCGGTCAACCAGTAAGTCGAACAAGTGTCGATGGTTGTGGTGCACCTCTGTTTTCAATGAGTACTAGATCTATTGCAGTAGCTGCTAGAAAAATGCGAATTGATAGTGACCCGGTGTTTAAAAAAGTAATTAGTGCATGTCTAGAACATCCGGAAATGATTTTGGCCGAAGGAGCTTTTGATACTCGCATGATGCGCGCAGTTCCTGGACTCTTGGTAAAAGGTGGCGCCGAAAGCGTGATGTTGGCATCTTTGGCTGATGGCAGTGCGATTGCTTGGAAAATTTCTGATGGCAGCAATCGTGCAAATGGGCCAATAATGAAAGCCGCCCTGGCTAAATTGGGCATAACAATTGAGGGTGAAGTTGTTGATGTGCTTGGCGGTGGAACCGTAGTCGGCTCACTTAGCGCTACTTTTTAATCAGCGTTACCCTTTAACCATGAGTGCCCGAATTGCAACCTTGATGGTGCATACCTCGCCCCTGGATCAACCAGGAATTGGCGATGCCGGCGGCATGAACATTTATGTAGCTGAGAGCGCTGAACGTATGGCGGCGATGGGTGTGGAAGTTGATATTTTTACCCGTCGCACAAATTCGCAAGTGGCAGATATTGTTGAAGTCTCACCAGGAGTTCGGGTAATTCAATTAAATGTTGGTCCACTAACGGGTGTAACTAAAGAATTATTACCCAAGTTAATTCCTGATATCGCTGAAGAGTTTAAGAAAAAGCTTTCGGGTGGAACAAAATACGACCTAATTCATTCACATTATTGGATCTCTGGCAAAGTAGCGATGCATGTCAGCAAGGCGCTTAATATTCCGTTTGTTCATACGATGCACACAATGGCGCGAGTTAAAAATTTGAATTTGGCTGAAGGTGAAACTCCAGAACCAATGATTCGAGTACAGGGTGAAACTCAAGTGGTAGCTGCAGCTAATGCGCTGATCGCTAACACAGATGCCGAAGCAGCTAGCTTGGTCTCACTGTATGAAGCCTGCCCAGATAATGTGCGAGTAGTTTCGCCTGGCGTTGATCTGTATAAATTTATTCCAGGTGATGGCAAGAAAGCCGCTCGTCAGCGCTTAAGCGTTGCAGCGAGCGCCAATGTAATTACTTTTGTTGGTCGTATTCAGCCCCATAAAGGCCCCGAACTTCTAATTAGAGCGATTTCTGAAATGCTAAACCACTCGCCACTTCTACGTAGCGGCTTGATTGTAAATATTGTGGGTGGCTCATCAGGTTCTAATACTTCTGAAGTAGAGCGACTTAAAGAGTTAGCAGGTTGGTTGGCAATTTCTGATGTCATTAAATTTGCCGAACCAGTACCGCGAACTGATTTACCCGATTGGTATCGCAGTGCAGATTTAGTTTGCGTACCAAGCTATAGCGAATCCTTTGGTTTAGTAGCACTTGAGGCACAAGCTTGTGGTACTCCCGTGGTTGCAACAGCTGTAGGTGGCTTGCGTACCGCGGTTGCCGATGGTATTTCTGGCGTATTAGTTGACGGCCATGATCCTCGTGCCTGGTCTTCGATTTTGGCACGCTTACTAAACGAGCCACAACGTCGAGTTTTACTCTCAATGGGCGCAGTCGAACATGCTTCACACTTTGGTTGGGATGCAACGGCGCGCGGCACTTTAGATATTTACGATCGTGTTTTATCTGAAATTGCACGCGAGCAAATCGCCGGAGCATAAAACATGGGTTCACTTAATCCAACCGAAGTAATTTTGGAATTTCTGGAATCACACGATTTACCTTTTGAACAAAGTAATTTAAATACCTTTCTGATCACTTTGCCTGGTGAAAAAAAGCAGCAGACTCATTGCGCATTAGTAATTGGCGACCATTCATTGAGCATAAATGCATTCGTAATTCGTAAGCCTGATGAAAATGAAGACCAAGTGCACGCTTGGTGTTTACAGAAAAATGCTGGACTCTACGGAATCGCTTTTGCGATCAACGAGTTACGAGATATCTATTTAGTTGGCCGTCTGCCACTAACTGCAGTAACTAATCAAGAGATAGATCGAATAATTGGCAGCGTATTGCAAGTAGCTGATTCCTCTTTTAATCCATTACTTGAGATTGGTTTTTCCAGCGCAATTCGTCGGGAATGGGCCTGGCGGGTCTCGCGCGGTGAATCGCTGGCGAATCTCGAAGCATTTTCACATTTGATTTAATTCATCTAGGATTGCGCTATGAGCAACTTCGAATTAATCCTATTGCGCCATGGCGAAAGCGAATGGAATGCCAAGAATCTCTTTACTGGTTGGGTAGATGTACGTCTATCTGCTGCCGGCGAAGCCGAAGCTACTCGCGGTGGAAAGTTACTCGCTGAAAAAGGGCTATTGCCCGATGTACTTCACACTTCATTACTTCGTCGCGCTATTCATACCTCGCAGCTTGCACTCGATGCATGCGATCGACATTGGATTCCAGTAAACCGTTCTTGGCGCTTAAATGAACGCCATTACGGAGCGCTGCAGGGTAAAGATAAGAAAGAAACGCTAGCTACTTATGGCGAAGAACAATTTAAACTTTGGCGCCGTTCATATGATGTGCCACCACCACCAATTGATGTCAATGATCAATATAGCCAAACTGGTGATGCTCGCTACGCTGACTTAGGCGCGGATCTGCCCGCAACTGAGTGCTTAAAAGATGTTGTTGCCCGCATGATTCCTTATTGGACCGAAAGTATTGTGCCTGATCTAAGAGCAGGTAAGCGAGTTCTAGTTACTGCGCACGGAAATTCATTACGCGCATTGGTTAAACACCTCGATGGAATTTCAGAATCAGATATCGCTGAACTAAATATTCCAACTGGAATTCCATTACTTTACAAATTGGATGCAGATTTGAAACCAATTAAAAGTGGCGGTGAATACTTAGATCCAACTGCTGCTACTGCTTCAATTGAAGCAGTAGCAAATCAGGGCAAGAAGTAATTAATTATTTGCAGAATTCGCGTACTCGCCGGTGACTAAGTAATAGACACGGCGGGCAATTGAAACTGCGTGGTCTGAGCAACGCTCGTAATAGCGGCCAAGCAAAGTCATATCAATAGCTGTTTCAATTCCATATGGCCAAGAATCATCAAGCAAGATTTCAAATAACCGACGGTGCAGAATGTCCATCTCGTCATCATCTTTTTCAAGTTGTAGCGCCGCTTCAAGATTACGTGACTCAATAACGCCAATCGCTTTTTGAGTAATGCGAGCTGTCACATTACCCATCTCTTGCAAAGTTAAAACTAGCTCAGGTGGCACAGCTGCTGCTGGGTAGCGCATTCGAGTTAACTTCGCTACGTGATGTGCTAAATCGCCCATACGCTCTAAGTCGGCACTCATGCGCAACGAAGTAACCAAAGTGCGTAGGTCGCCGGCAACTGGTTGTTGGCGAGCCATTAAATTTATTGCGCGAGCTTCGATGTCATGCTGCATGTCATCAATTGCATCATCTTCGGAAATAATTTCTTCAGCAACTTTAAGGTCGGCAGTAAGAAGAGCCGTAGTCGCGCGCTCCATTGCCTTATTAACTAGATGTCCCATTTCGACAAGGGAAACCCCAATACCGTCTAAGTCATCATGAAAGGAATCGCGCATGGGCATAACTTAGACCTTCAGCGCATCAAGGCCGTGCTATTAAGTGAACGGGTCGCAAATCTGAGGTAAATATCTGGGTGAAAAGGGTATTAATGGCTGATTAGGTAGGTTTGAAAGTGAACTCTTCCTTAGAATAAGGCTATGTTCTGGCGCCGAGATAAGGAAGTAGCAGTCGAAAACGGCTGGGAAATTCCTAATTCTCTTCTCGAACTTCTAGCAATTCTTGATGCTGAGTATTTGATTCTCGCCCCTGGCGAGCAAGTACTTTCATCGTCAGCTGGCACGGGTTCGCTATCCATGATTCGCGATGGTCGCCTGGTATCGACGCCACTACTTAATTTAGTGCGTGCAGTACGTCGCTCAAATGTTTATCAAGAAGCAACTGTTGAATTGCCACGCGGCCCGATTGGCCAAGGAACCCATGATCTATTGGTTCGCGTTTCACCAATTGGCACTGAGGGGCTAGTAGTTGCGCTAATCTTTGACGATAGTGAATTCAGGCGCCTTGATGCAATCCGTCGCGACTTCGTGGCAAATATTTCGCATGAACTAAAAACTCCTATCGGAGCACTATCGATCTTAAGCGAAGCGGTTCTGGGTGCGAGCGACGATAAAGAAGCTGTTGAAAAATTTGCCGGCCGAATGCAGATCGAAGCCAAGCGGCTAACTGATTTAGTTCAAGAGATTATTAACTTGTCTCGCTTGCAAGATGGCGATCCGCTTAAGAATGCGCAACCATATTCAATGGTGGATTTGATTAATCAAGCAATAGATGAATCTCGACTAACAGCGGAAAAACGAAAAATTTCTTTAGTTTTTATTCCAACCACAGATCATTTAGTTTTAGGTGATCGCAGTCAGCTAGAGATGGCAGTAAGCAATTTAATTGAAAATGCCATTAACTACAGCCCAGATTTTACCCAAGTAGCAATTGTATTAACTTGCAAAGATAAATTAGTTGAAATCTCAGTAACCGATCAAGGCATTGGAATTCCAGAGAAAGATATTGAACGAATCTTTGAACGTTTCTATCGAGTAGATCCAGCACGTTCGCGAGCAACTGGTGGAACTGGCTTAGGCCTTTCGATCGTAAAGCATGTTGCTACTAATCATGGCGGAGATATTTCGGTCTGGAGCAGCGAAGGATCCGGAAGCACCTTCACAATTAGATTGCCAGAATTTATTGAAGCTGAAAGTTATCTCTCAACCAACCAGGAGGAAAAATCATGACCCGAATTTTAGTGGTCGAAGATGAAGAGTCTTTTTCTGAGGCGTTGGCCTACTTATTAGGCAAAGAGGGCTTCGATGTTGTTGTAGCTGACACTGGCACCGCTGCCATTGAGCTTTTCGATAAACATGGCGCCGACCTAGTTTTACTTGACCTGATGTTGCCAGGCTTATCCGGAACTGAAGTTTGTAAGCAATTACGCACTCGCTCTGCAGTGCCAATCATTATGTTGACTGCCAAGGATGCCGAAATCGATAAAGTGGTTGGGCTCGAACTCGGCGCCGATGACTACGTAACTAAGCCTTACTCATCACGAGAACTAATCGCTCGCATTCGAGCAGTATTGCGCCGTCATGCCGATCTAGGCGAAATCACTGAAGACACTGGTTCGCTTGTAGCCGGTCCGGTCCGAATGGATGTTGATCGTCACCAAGTCAGCGTTAACAACGCCTCAATCTCTTTACCGCTCAAGGAGTTTGAGTTGCTCGAGTTCTTGATGCGCAATTCAGGCCGAGTACTAACTCGAATGCAGCTAATTGATCGGGTTTGGGGAAGCGATTACGTGGGCGATACCAAGACCCTAGATGTTCACATCAAGCGCTTGCGCGCGAAAATAGAAGTAGATCCAGCCAACCCAGTCTTTATCCAGACTGTGCGCGGGCTTGGTTACAAACTAGAAGCTTAAGAAGTTACGCCTGCGTAGATATCGCGTTGGTCGCGCACTATTGCTTTGACCGTAACCATGCCAGCTGTTTCAAAGAGGAAAGAAAGATCAACTGTGTTGCCAGCTTTAACACCAAGGTTAGGAATTACCGCCTTGGCATTTGCTGAGTCACCTTCAAAAATCATCGGTAAGTTTTCCGAAATCACATTGGACTCATTAGTGATGGTGGCAAGAACATTATTTACTGAGATTCCGATCAGTGAATCAGGTGTTGAGTTTGAATTAACAATGGTGCCAACTAAAACAGCACTGCCATCTGGTTGAGCAACAAGTAAAAAGCCACGCAGTTTAAGATTACTAGTATCAGTAACAACTGCAGTTTCAGCACCATCGGTAACTTTAGTAATGGTACGAGACGCAGCGTTTTGGCCAGCGCCACAAGCAGTTAAAGTCGAGAGAGATGCAGCAATTATTAAACCGATCGCAACTTTACGTGATTGCATTTTTTCTCCCAAGAAATAATTGCTCAACAAAGCATGCGTATTCTCTCATGAGAAATTGCGGCTAAAGCCAGTTAAATACAGGCGAAATACCCGAGGTGACTACCCTCACTAGTTGCTGGTATGATTGGCCCCTAACGAAGGGCACCCCATGTCATTTAAAGTAGGCGAAACTGTTGTTTACCCTCATCACGGCGCAGCGCTAATCGAGGCAATCGAAACTCGAGTGATTAAGGGCGAAGAAAAAACCTACTTAGTTTTAAAGGTGGCACAAGGAGATTTAACAGTACGAGTACCAGCTGAGAATGTTGATCTCGTAGGTGTTCGTGACGTTGTAGATAGCGCCGGGCTTGACCGAGTTTTCAGTGTTTTACGCCAGCCATATACCGAAGAGCCAACAAACTGGTCTCGCCGCTACAAGGCCAATCTGGAAAAGTTAGCCTCAGGCGATGTAATCAAGGTTGCCGAAGTTGTGCGCGATCTTTATCGTCGCGATCTCGATCGCGGACTTTCTGCCGGTGAAAAGCGCATGCTTTCAAAAGCAAAGCAAATTCTTGTCTCTGAACTAGCTCTCGCTGAGCGCACCGATGAAGAAAAAGCATCAGTAATCCTCGATGAGGTCTTAGCTTCATAATTTAAGCTCGCATTCGATCGGAGCCCTATGCCTGGCCATGTTGCAGCAATTATTGCTGCTGCCGGATCTGGTCTTCGTTTCGGTGCTGATCTGCCTAAAGCTTTAATCCAATTAGGCGACAAAACATTAATTGAACATGCCGTCGCTGCGATTTCACCAGCCGTCGATGAAGTAATCGTGACTGCTCCAGCTGCTCACTTAAACGATTTTAAAAAACTTTTAGGCGATGCGGTAACTGTTGTTGTAGGCGGGCAAACTCGCTCTGAATCAGTTAGGGCTGGCTTGGCTGCAGTTTCTGATGGCATGAAATATGTATTGATTCATGATGCTGCGCGCGCTCTAGCAACAACAGAGTTAACTAACCGTGTTTTGTCCGCGCTTCAAAAGGGCGAAGTCGCAGTCATACCTGGGGTACCTCAAGTAGATACGATCAAAAACGTTGATGCAGACGGGTATGTCATTTCAACTCCCAATCGCGCAGATTTGCGTAATGTCCAAACCCCCCAAGGTTTTGAAATTACCGCGCTCAAAAAAGCACACGCCGCAAATGGCGAAAGCACCGATGATGCTGCATTAGTTGAAAGTGCCGGATTCAAAGTTCTAGTAATCGCTGGCGAAGAACGCGCTTTAAAAATTACAACTCCAGCTGATTTAGCAACTGCTTACAACTTACTTGGCAATAACCACGAGTTTTTAACTGGCGTTGGCGTTGATGCCCACGCATTCGAAGCTGGGCGCGAACTTTGGTTAGGTTGCCTTAATTGGCCAGATGAAGTTGGTGTTGCTGGACATTCTGATGGCGATGTTGCTGCGCATGCAATTTGCGATTCATTATTTGCAGCAACTGGTTTAGGCGATTTAGGTTCTAACTTTGGTGTTGAACGCCTGGAATATGCTGGCGCCAGTGGCGCAAAGTTATTAGCAGAGACACTTTCAATCATCACTAACGCGGGTTTTGCAATCTCAAATGTTTCAGTACAAGTAATTGGTAATCGTCCGAAGTTGGCCGCGCGACGCAAAGAAGCAATTACCGCTCTCTCTGCTGCGCTAAATGGTGCACCAGTATCACTATTGGCTACTACTACTGACGGTCTTGGCTTAACTGGTGAAGGCAAAGGCATCGCTGCCATCGCCTCAGCGCTCGTTTTTAAGGTTTCTAGTAACGCCCGATAGACTTCGCTAATGAGTTCGCTAAAGCTATATGACACATTGTCGCGAACCGTCTCAGAATTTATTCCACTGCAGCCGGGTAAAGCGAGTATTTACCTTTGTGGCGCCACGGTTCAAGCGCCGCCACATATCGGCCATATTCGTAGTGGCGTTAACTTTGATATTTTGCGACGTTGGTTAGTGAAGTCGGGCTTTGAGACTACTTTTATTCGTAACGTAACTGATATCGATGACAAAATTTTGCATAAAGCGGTTCATGAAAAAGCTCCTTGGTGGGCAGTTGCCCTCAAGTATGAGCGGGCATTTACTGATGCTTACACCGCGCTAAATGTGTTACCTCCAACTTATGAACCGCGCGCAACTGGTCACATTACTCAAATGATTGATTTGATTGCTTCTTTAGTCGAGCGTGGTTATGCATATGCGCCAGGTAACGGCGATGTTTACCTAGAAGTTCGTAAATTAGATTCCTATTTAACTCTCTCAAACCAAAATATTGATGATTTGTTACCAGCGCAAGATGCAGACGAAACCTTCAAGCGTGATGTCCGTGATTTTGCCCTTTGGAAAGCGGCTAAAGAGGGAGATCCATTTTGGCCAACGCCATGGGGAAATGGTCGCCCCGGTTGGCATATTGAATGTTCCGCAATGGCACATACATATTTAGGTGCGGAGTTTGATATTCACGGTGGTGGTTTAGATTTAATTTTTCCACATCATGAAAATGAAATCGCACAATCCGAAGCCGCCGGCTACGGCTTTGCAAAACGTTGGTTACACAATGCTTGGGTAACCGCCTCTGGTGAAAAAATGTCTAAGTCACTTGGTAATTCGTTACAAGTAACCGAGTTGCTAAAGAGTGTTCGCGGCATTGAGTTGCGCTGGTATCTGGGGAGTGCTCATTACCGATCAATGCTTGAGTTCTCACCAGCAGCTCTGGAAGAGTCGGCCGTTGGTTTTCGCCGAATTGAAAATTTCTTGATGCGCGCAGTTGAAATCTTGGGAAGCCAACCAGAACCAGCGTTATCTGCTGACTTTGTAGCCGCTATGAATGAAGATTTAGCAGTTCCGCAAGCGCTGGCTGGAATTTCCGAACAATTACGCCTAGGAAATAGCGCAATCACCGAAGGTGACACTGCGGTTATTTCGAGTACAGCCAGATTTATTCGCGGCGCTCTTGGAGTACTTGGTTGCGATCCGTTTGACCCAGCATTTGCCAGCGGAGCTCAGAGCGAAACAGTGACCGATGCCCTAGATGGCGTGATCAATTTAGTTCTAGCGCAGCGAACCGCAGCAAGAGACCGTAAAGATTTTGCGGCATCCGATCAAATTCGTGATGGCTTAATCGCACTTGGTATTTCGATTGAAGATACAGCTCAAGGACCACGTTGGTCGATCTCACGTTCAGAAGGTAGTAATTAAATGGCCGGTAATTCA
>Ga0208485_1000182_pt1 | contig 20105 bp, 21 predicted proteins | sample LakMenEpi27Jul12_FD_150707 | JGI IMG/M metagenome (GOLD analysis project Ga0208485, IMG submission 150707) | Freshwater microbial communities from Lake Mendota, WI - 17JUL2012 deep hole epilimnion (SPAdes) | ecosystem: Environmental > Aquatic > Freshwater > Lentic | place: Lake Mendota, Madison... | reverse complement strand
ATGAAAAAGGACAAGCGGACACATTCGAAAGAAAAACAGAAATTTGTAAACGTGCTTATGACTTATTAATTTCAAAAATTAATTTTCCGCCCGAAGATATTATTTTTGACCCCAATATTTTTGCGATCGCAACAGGTATCGAAGAACACAATAATTACGCAGTAGATTTTATTAATGCTACAAGATGGATTAAAGAAAATCTCCCTCATGCAAAAATTTCAGGCGGTGTATCCAACGTCAGTTTCAGTTTTAGAGGGAATGATGCAGCTCGCGAAGCGATTCACACGGTTTTTTTATATCACGCGATCAAAGCTGGATTATCGATGGGGATTGTCAATGCAGGCATGATGGGTGTCTATGATGATCTTGATCCTGAACTTAAAGAGCGTGTCGAAGACGTTGTGCTTAATCGAAGAATTGATGCCACAGAAAGAATGATCGAAATTGCAGGGACTTTAAAGGGAAGTAAAAAAGAAGTTCAAACACTTAATTGGAGAGGCACAGAGACAGAGCCAATTACTGTCAATAAAAAGCTTGCATATGCGTTGGTCCACGGTATTACAGATTTCATTGTAGAAGATACTGAAGAAGCAAGGTTGGAAGCCATGCAAAAAAATGGGCGACCGATTCATGTGATTGAAGGTCCCTTGATGGATGGTATGAATGTTGTGGGTGATTTGTTTGCACAAGGCAAAATGTTTTTACCTCAAGTGGTGAAATCAGCGCGCGTGATGAAGCAAGCTGTAGCACATCTTGTTCCTTTTATCGAAGAAGAAAAAAAATTAGAAGAAAAAAGAACTGGTGTGGTCTCAAAACCTAAAGGCAAGATGCTTATTGCCACAGTTAAAGGTGATGTCCACGACATTGGTAAAAATATTGTATCAGTCGTCTTGCAATGCAATAACTTTGAAGTCATTAATATGGGTGTGATGGTGCCGTGCTCTGAAATTTTAGAAATGGCTAAAAAAGAGAATGTCGATATTATTGGTTTGTCAGGACTCATTACACCATCATTAGAAGAAATGACACACGTTGCAAAAGAAATGCAGCGTGACCCTCACTTTAGAGGGTTAAAAACACCTCTTCTGATTGGTGGTGCGACAACCTCACGCGCGCATACAGCTGTTAAAATTGCGCCACATTATGATGGACCCGTGATTTATGTGCCTGATGCGTCGAGGTCTGTGGCTGTCATGCAATCTCTTTTGACACCTGAACAAAAAGATCAATATATTCTTGATATTGAAAAAGATTATGCGCGAGCACGAGATCAACATGCCAATAAAAAAGGCGTTAAATTATTATCGCTTGAAGCAGCAAGGCTCAATAATTCAAAACTTCAATTTGATAAAACGTATACACCTAAGGCCCCAAAATTTATAGGTAAACGTGTATTTAAAAATATTGATTTAAGTTTAATCGCTCCCTATATTGATTGGAGTCCATTCTTTCAAACCTGGGATTTGGTTGGCTTTTATCCAGCGATATTAAATGATCCTATTGTGGGGAAAAGTGCGACACAAGTTTTCAATGAAGCACAAACTATGCTCACAAAACTTATCAATAACCGAGCGCTCGTGGCTAATGGCGTGGTAGCTTTTTATCCAGCGAATAGTGTCGATGATGATATCGAAATTTATGAAGATGAGTCACGCACTAAAACTTTATTTACATACTATGGCTTAAGACAGCAATCTGAAAAACCCACAGTAGATAATGTACAAAAGCCCAATCAGTGCTTATCGGATTTTATTGCGCCTAAATCCTCAGGTATAAAAGATTACATCGGGGTGTTCGCAGTGACGAGTGGTTTAGGCATGGAAAAATATGAAAAAGAATTTAAAGATAAAAATGATGATTACAGTAGCATCATGTTTAAATCATTAGCTGACCGTTTAGCTGAAGCCTTTGCAGAATATATGCATGAGCGTGTTAGAAAAGATTTGTGGGGTTATGTGATAGATGAAAATATAGATAAAGAAGCCCTAATTAAAGAAGCTTATCAAGGTATTCGACCTGCACCTGGATATCCCGCATGCCCAGACCACACAGTTAAAAAAGATATTTTTACACACTTAAGATTAGATGAAATTGATATGCATCTGACCGATTCGTTTGCAATGTCACCTGCAGCTTCCGTGTCAGGTTTTTATTTTGCACATCCAGAAGCACATTACTTTAGTGTCGACAAAATTGGGGATGATCAATTAAAAGATATGGCTAAGCGTCGAGATGTATCAGTTGAATTTTTGAAAAAATGGTTAGCACCTAATTTATAAGAAAAAAATGCATATTCATATCTTAGGCATTTGTGGAACATTTATGGGTGGCGTGGCGTCCTTAGCCAAAGCTTCAGGTTATCGCGTGACGGGTTGCGATACGAATGTATACCCACCTATGAGTACCCAATTACAAAATGTTGGTATTGAACTCATTGAAGGTTTTGATAAAAAACAAACTGAACTCAAGCCAGATCTTTATGTAATTGGTAATGTGGTGTCTCGTGGCAATCCTCTGATGGAAGAAATTATGAATCGAGGCTTGCCATATATATCAGGACCGCAATGGCTTTACGAAGCCATTTTAAAAGATAAATGGGTGCTTGCAGTTGCAGGGACACATGGCAAAACGACAACATCATCCATGCTTGCATGGATTTTAGAATTTAATGGTTATGCGCCCGGATTTCTTATTGGTGGTGTGCCACTCAACTTTGATGTTTCAGCACGTTTGCCACAAAAAAATGACTCGAATGAAACTTCACCTTTCTTTGTGATTGAAGCAGATGAATATGACACAGCTTTTTTTGATAAACGATCTAAGTTTGTTCATTACCATCCGAAGACTGCGATACTTAATAATCTTGAATATGATCACGCAGACATTTTTCCAGACCTTCATGCGATTGAAACGCAATTTCATCATATGGTGCGTATGGTGCCCAGTATCGGACGTGTGATTATTAATGATGAAGAAGATAGTTTAAAAAGAGTCATAGGTAAAGGTTGTTGGTCTGAAAAAGCTTATATTGGAAGTCCACAAGGCTTATCCATTGGCAAGGTCAATCAAGATCAATCTTTTGAAGTCTTAAATCTTGGTAAATTGGTTGGCACTTTATCATGGGACCTTCTAGGTCATCATAATCGTATGAATGCATTAGCTGCGATTGCGGCATCGCACCATGTTGGTGTGACACTAGAAGATGCGATAGAGGCTTTGCAAACATTTAAAAATGTAAAACGTAGAATGGAATGTATTGGTATAAAAAACGGTATTACAATATATGATGATTTTGCGCATCATCCAGCAGCGATATCAACAACGCTTGCAGGATTAAGAGCTAAAGTAGGGAAAGCAAGAATCATAGCAGTCTTGGAGCCAAGATCTAATACAATGAAATTAGGCACAATGAAAAGTGCACTGCCTGAAAGTTTAAAAGATGCAGATCAAGTATTTTGTTATGGTGAAAAATTAACTTGGAATGCTGAAGAGGCTTTGGCCCCTATAAAAAATAAATCATTCGTAGGGCATGATATGAAAATTTTTGTAGATGCTATTTTAGAAGAGATAAAATCAGGCGATCATATTCTCGTCATGAGTAACGGTAGTTTCAATGGCATTCATCAAACCTTACTAAAGGGATTAGTTTAATTTATGACTATGGATGAAAGCATATACAAGAATAATATTCTTAAGCTTTCAATTCTCTTATCCTTTGTGCTGCATTTTCTAGCCATCCAGCTCATACATTTTAAACCTATTAAACCGTTCAAGAACCAACTCTCGCAGATTGAAGTAGTTCTAACAAACTCTAAAGACAATCACCAAGAAGATGCAGACGTTTTAGCGCAAAGCAATTCAAATAAGGGGGGTAATACAGAAAAAGATGCCCATAAAAAAACACCACTACCCATGATCACTGAAAATAAAAATACATTTCAATTAAATAATCGTGGTGATCAGTCAGCGGTTGGTAAGGCTTCAAGCTTATCACAAGAAAAGATTGTAAAAAAAGATGCGCAAGTATTGAATGAGCCTAAAGCAGTGCAGCAGCCTAAAGAATCAAAAGTGATTAATAAATCGATAAGTAAAGAAGAGATCCTGGCAAGTGCAAGTGAAATTAGTGCATCAGACGCCGCTCTTTCAAATCAAATCTCTAATTTTGAGAAACAACCTAGACGAAAATATATTGGTGCTCGCACCAAAGAATATAAATATGCGCTTTATGCAGAAGCATGGAGGCAAAAAGTAGAGACTTTAGGTAATATGAATTATCCAGAGGAAGCGCGCGAAAAAAAATTTTCAGGCCAACTAAGGATGACTGTATCTTTAAAGCCTGATGGAAGAATTGATAATATTGAGATTAATCAAAGTTCAGGATTTAAAATACTAGATGATGCTGCTAAAAGGATTGTGGAATTAGGCGCTCCCTATGCAACATTTCCTGAAGATATCCGAAAAGAAGTGGATATACTGAGTATTACAAGAACATGGACTTTTACGAAAGACGACACCTTGTCATCCCAATAAATGAATTATTACAAACATCATATTTTCTTTTGTCTAAATCAGCGCGAGGATGGCGAAGCGTGTTGCTCTGACAAAGGGGCTGAAAATATGTTCATGTACATGAAATCAAAAATTAAATCGTTTGATTTAAATGGCGAATCTAAAGTGAGAATTAACCGAGCAGGATGTTTTGATCGATGTGGCGAGGGACCTTTACTTGTCATTTATCCCGAAGCTACTTGGTATCGCTTTATAGATGAACAAGATATTGATGAAATTATCGAAAGCCACATTCAGCAAGGGAAAATAGTAACGCGCTTATTAGCTTAAGGATTGATTTAATAATTTAATCAGGTCTTTTTTTTCTTCTGTTGATATCGGTTGATGTAAACCTTCTCTTAGCTTTTCTCCCCAATGCGAATTTGGAAAGTGCGGATCCTCTTTAAAACGAGGGATGACATGCCAGTGAATATGTGGTGTTTTATTGCCTAAGCTTGCTAAGTTAATTTTTTCAGGATGAAAGATTTTTCTTAAAGCCTCTTCTACTTTAAATACACATCGCATGATTCTCAATTGCAGCGCCTCATCCAAATCTGTCATTTCTTTTATATGATGAATACATTCAACACGACAATAACCTCTGTAACCTTCATCGTCTATGAGGACTACTCGAAGCTTATCATCACTCCAGATAATTTCACCTTCAACAAGATTACAAACTGTGCATGACGTCATTTATGAAACCTGAAGCATACGATCGAGAGTAAGTTTAGCTAACTTCGCTTCATCTTCAGGCACCTTAATGATATTGACAGGCTCATTATTTACAATATTTTCTAAACACCACGCAAGATGTTGAGGATCAATTCGTGCCATGGTTGAACATTCACAAATAACATGTGACATAAATTGCACAAGCTTATCTTCAGCTTTCATTTGATTTGCAAGGCGATTGACTAAATTAAGTTCAGTGCCTACTAACCATTTAGTAGCTCTGGGAGCTTCTGTGACAGTTTTTAAAATATATTCCGTCGACCCGACATAATCCGAATGAGCACAGACTTCAAAAGGACATTCAGGATGAGAGATGACTTTGCCATCCGGATGCTCTTGTCTAAAGCGCTCAATATTTTGGAGGCGAAACATTTGATGAACTGCACAATGACCTTTCCATAAAAAGATTTTAGCTTTTTTAATCTCTGCTTCAGTGAGTCCTCCAAGTGGGAGATCTGGATCCCAAACCGGCATCTCATCTAAAGGAATGCCCATTTTGTGACCACTCCAACGACCCAAATTTTGATCTGGAAAAAATAAAACTTTTTCCCGCTGTTTAAATGACCATTCAATAATTTTTGTTGCATTCGTTGAAGTGCAAACAATGCCACCATGTTCACCACAAAAAGCTTTAAGATCGGCTGCAGAATTAATATAAGTGACAGGAGTGACAACTTCGTCAAATGAAAGTACTTTTGAGAGCTCTCGGTAACTTCTTTCTACTTTGCTTAAATTGGCCATGTCTGCCATGGAACAACCCGCAGCTAAGTCTGGGAGAATGGTAACCTGATCAGGCCTTGATAGAATATTGGCGACTTCTGCCATGAAGTGCACGCCTAAAAATACAATATATTTAGCGTCAAGTGACTCAACGACACGAGAAAGTTTAAGTGAGTCACCTGTATAGTCTGCATGTCTATAAACCGATTCATGCTGATAGTGATGACCTAAGATGACTAAATTTTTACCAAGTTTGTTTTTGGCTGCAATAATTCTTTGTTGGCAATCTTCATCGCTGATAGATTCAAACGTATTAAATTTAATTTGAGCGAGTTGCATAGACCATCTATTTTACAGTTTTAGTTGATGAATTTCGGCTAATTTTTTAATAGCTTCGACATTAGTCCAAGAGAAAACTTTATCCATGGCTTCTTTCCAATCTAACCATAGGTATTGCACATGTTCGTCTGCTGATAATTGAATAGGTATCGCAGCTGGCACTTTAAGACCAAAAATATGTTCTGTATTGTGTGTGACATCAGGGGCATAACGATAACGCCAATGGGCATAAATTTCATAGACGTGAGATAAGTGCCAGTCCTCAAGTGAATATTGATTTGTATGAATCCCAGTTTCTTCAAACACCTCTCTTGCTGCAGCCTCACTTGGCGTTTCATTTTCTTCCAAACTTCCTGTCACGGATTGCCAGAAGGCTTTCTTGTCAGCGCGCTCCATAAGAAGCACTTTAAAATCTTCTGTGTAAATTAATACAAGAGATGAAATGGGTTTTTTGAAAGACATATTTAAATCTTAGGCAATTTAAAAATAATACTTTCTTCGATACCTGGAAGTTCAGTGATAGAAGCTTTTGTAAGTGATTCAATTTTATTTACAATATTTTTAACACTTATCTCAGGTGCGGAAGCCCCAGCGGAAATACCAATATTTTTTTTATTAATTAGCCAAGATGATTGAAGTAAATCTTCATGATCGATCATATAGGATTCCACCCCCTCTCTGAGAGCTAGCTCTTTAAGGCGATTTGAATTAGAGCTGTTATTGGAGCCCACAATAATAATAAGATCGCAAAGACCACTTATTTGCTTGACTGCATCTTGTCTATTTTGCGTGGCATAACAAATGTCATCACTTTTTGGCCCTTGAATATTTGGGAATTTTATTTTTAAAGTGTCGATTATTATTTTCGTATCGTCAATTGAAAGTGTCGTTTGAGTCACATAGGCAAGTTTATCTGGACGATCCACAATCAAATTTTTGATATCTTCAACGGTTTCGATTAAATACATTTTTCGGTTTGACTGATGTTTTTCAATTTGACCCATCGTGCCTTCCACTTCAGGATGACCTTTGTGTCCGACCATAATGATATCCATGCCTTGATTAAGCATTTTATTTACTTCAACATGGACTTTGGTAACCAATGGGCAGGTCGCATCGATAGGAATAAGCTCACGTAACTTAGCTTCTTCACGAATAGCTTTTGAAATGCCATGCGCACTAAAAATCACATGCGCACCCTTCGGCACATCATTCAGATCTTCAATAAAAACAGCACCCTTTGTTTTTAAATCATTGATCACATATTGATTATGGACTACTTCGTGCCTTACATAGATAGGCTTGCCATATTGTATAAGAGCTTCTTCTACGATTTGAATGGCACGATCAACACCCGCACAAAAGCCACGGGGGTTGGCTAAAAGAATATTGATTTTATCTGTCATAGATTGATATTTTAGGGGTTTTGATATGGACAGCCTATTATTTTATTCCTGATTGTCCATGTATAATTCGTTTTATTCAAAATTGACACATAATCCTATGAAAAATTCAGCGACTCTATTAATTACTTGCCCAGATACTAAAGGTATTGTGGCAGCTATCGCAGATTTTTTATATCAACATAATGCAAATATTTTGCATGCCGACCAACATCAAGATGCGGAAAATAGTCTTTTCCTTATGCGGGTTGAATGGGATCTAAAAGACTTTTCTTTAGATGAAGCCTCTTTTGCGGAAGCTTTTCAGGGTATCGCTAAAACATATAAGATGTCATGGGAATTAAAGCTCTCCAAAGACAAGCCTCTTATGGCGATTATGGTGTCGCAATACGATCATTGTTTGGCAGATTTGCTTCATCGCCATAAGAATAACGAGCTTCAATGTGAAATTCCCCTCATTATTAGTAATCATTTAGACGCACAAAAACTCGCTGAATTTTATGGCATTCCCTTTTTTCATATCCCAGTTGAGAAAGATAAAAAGAAAGAAGCTGAAGCAGAACAATTTGCATTATTTGATAAATTTCAAGTCGATTTCATAGTGCTTGCTCGTTACATGCAAATCTTGAGCGAAGACTTTGTAAAACGTTACCCACAGCGCATAATTAACATTCACCACTCTTTCTTGCCTGCTTTTATTGGTGCAAGGCCTTATCATCGAGCTTTTGAGCGAGGTGTTAAATTGATTGGGGCCACGAGCCACTATGTCACTGAGGTCTTAGATGAGGGTCCGATCATTGAGCAGGATATCGATCGTATCTCACATCGCGATCAAGTCGAAGATCTCATTCAAAAAGGTAGAGATTTAGAGCGTATCGTTTTATCTAAAGCTGTGCGATGGCACATAGAGAATCGTATTCTTATTTATGCGAATAAAACCGTTATTTTTGATTAAAGCGGTAGCTTCTTTTCGAGCTTAAATAAGTCGCTCGATTTTTCACGTGTTCTAATTTCATAAAGCTTATCTTGATCCACCATGACTTCAGCAGCGCGTCCACGTGAATTGTAGTTTGAACTCATACTCATGCCATAAGCCCCAGCCGACATTATGCAAATGAGATCATTTTCTTTTAATTTTAATAATCTATTTTTTGCAATAAAGTCGCCACTTTCACATACGGGACCTACAACATCAAACGATTGAGGTTTCGCATCATGTTCGCAAACTACTTTAATTTCATGATAAGCATCATATAAGGTAGGTCGCATAAGATCATTCATTGCCGCGTCAATGATGGCAAAGTGTTTGATATCATTTTGTTTTAAATATTCCACTTTAGATAAAAGTACACCTGCATTACCGACAAGCGCTCGACCAGGTTCGAAAATAATTTTGATATTAAGGTCTTTAATCTTGTTTAAGATTTCTTTTGTGTAAATTTCAAAGTCGGGCGGGGATTCATCTTGGTAGCAAATACCAATGCCACCACCAATATCGATATGACTTAAATGAATATTATTTTTTTTAAGTTGATCTACAAGCGAAAGGACTCGATCCAGTGCATCCACAAAAGGTTTTAGTTCTGTAATTTGTGAGCCAATATGACAATCAATACCTTTGATATCAATATGACTCATACTTTTTGCTTCAAGATATAGCGAGAGTGCTTGATTAAAATCGACCCCAAATTTGTTGTCTTTTAGTCCAGTTGAAATATAGGGGTGAGTTTTGGCATCAACATCAGGATTTACTCGGATCGAGATAGGTGCTTTGATATTTATTTTTTCTGCAACTCCTTGAATGCGCATAAGCTCGCTTCGAGATTCCACATTGAAACATAATATATTCGCTTTTAAAGCGGCTGAAATTTCAGACTCCGTTTTGCCCACACCTGAAAATACAATTTTTTGTGGATCGCCGCCGGCAAATATGACACGCTCAAGTTCGCCACCTGACACAATATCAAATCCTGCTCCTAGTCCGGCAAAGAGATTAAGAATCGCAATATTAGAATTAGATTTCACTGCAAAACATATAAGGTGATCCGTCTTAAGAAGCCCTTTTTTAAAAGACTCAAAGGTTTGAATGAGTGTATTTTTCGAATAAATATAAGTGGGCGTACTAAATTGCTTTGCAATGGATTCAAGAGAAACGCCTTCTGCAAAAAGCACACCATGGTCAGAATGAATGAATGACGTTTGGCCCATTATTTATTTTTTCTCAGGCGCTGTATCTTGCGGATATTTTTGTTCAGGGATATATAAGGGTCCTTTGGTACCACAGCCTATTAAATTAAGAAGTAATAAAGCACTTATATAAATACATAGATATTTTTTCATGATGTCTATACCTTTTTGACTTTGTTTATTTTAGCATTATCTTGAAGTGTTATATGGAATTGTGCTGTTTAAGTAATCGATAGGTAATCCAACCGTTGATGCATCCAAATAAAAGTGCAGCCGCACTATAGATAGGAATTAAATAATAGATACTGGCATGAGGGATAAGCCATAAACGAACAAGCATAAGCTGACCTGCAATATGTGCAAAAGAAGATAGGACGGAGAGACCTACGGGGCTAAAAAATTTAGATGGTAATTTAATTACAAAATATAAAGTCAAAAGACTCAACATTGATCCGGTCAAACTCAGCATAAAGGTAGGGCTTAAAAATTGACCTAATATAAGGCTTGTGGCAAAGACCCTTAAGATACTCACCCACATGGCTGTTTTAAAATTAAAGCGATAGATAGCATAAAGCGTGATGATGTTAGCTATACCAGGTTTTACACCTGGCATGGGGGATGGCAATACCGATTCAATTAGGCTTAGACCTATTGCAATCGCACTTAATTGCGCGATTTGATGATCTAGTAATGTCGTTTTAATTTTAATAATTGAGCGAGTCATAAGCTTTCGTTTTACCTAAAATTTCAATGCTCACTTCATTAGGAATACAGATCAGCATTTGCCCTGTGTAACTAATCCAGCCTTGTTGAATACAATATTGATTTTTACATGGAGCTGATTTAAAACGAGCCCGACCATTTTTAATTTCAATTATACTTTCACCCTCATGGCCAATCAGGCTAATTTTTTTATCTTGAAATAGACTAAAGTTTCCATATGTTTTTCCTTGAAAATTTACTTGAACGACACTCCCTGTTTCAAAATGCCAGAAAGTCTTAAAAGCGAAAATTATAAAGATAAGACTTACCAATACAATAAGGCTGTCACCAAGAAAAAATTTAGAGGGTAATTTCAATTTGATTATTCTTTTGGGTAAGAGGATTTAAAAATTGAATTTTATCTGCCATTGTTTTAGTCATCGATATGTGTTTTTCTTCAATAATTAAGTAGTGATAGATCCCAAGTTTTTTTGCCATATCTTTTCTATTTTCTTTCTTACTGATAAAAAGCGGCTTAGATAAAACGTCGGATAAAGTACCGGCATTTTGTGATGGCTCGATCAGAACAGTTACAGAATAGATACCTTCGACTGGATACCCTGTAAAGGGGTTAATAAGATGGCAATAGCGCTTCCCATCATTTATAAAATATCTTTGATAGTCGCCTGATGTCCCGATAGCCCATCCATCAAGCAAATCGACTTTTGCTAACGCTTGAGCTCCTCTAGGGTCTTGTATGCCAACACGCCAAGATTTACTTCCATGTTGACCGATTGCCATAATATTCCCGCCAATATTGATGAGTGCGTTTTTAATATGATGCTCACGGATAATTTTACTTGCACGATCAAGCGCATAACCTTTTGCATATCCACCGAGATCAATTTTTACATGTGGATTTGAGCTCGTGATAGTTGTGCCTGAAATCTGAAGCTGGTTTAAAGAAGGCCTTCTTTCAACAAGGCTTTTTATTTTTGATTTATTTGGATGTATTGGAGTAAATTCATCTTGATGAAATCCCCAATAATTGATGAGCTCACCTATTGCAGGATTAAAGAGATGATTGGAAGTGACTTCTAGCTCTCTCGCATTTTTTATGATCTCAATAAGTTCTGAAGAGGCGTTTCTATAAGACTTATTTTTTGAAATAGATTCATTGAGATTGGTAAGATCGCTTTTTTTCCAAGCATGAAGGGAGTTATGAAGTCTTGTAAATTCTTCAAGAACTGCTTTGGCGGCTTCTTCTGCTTTTTCTTCTTTTTCACCATAAATAGAAATATCTACAATAGTTCCAAAAACATAATGCTTAGATTGGTATAAGGAGGGATGGGAGCAAGATTGAAGAAAAGAAAAACCTAAAAGAATAAAAAAAAACTTAATGAAGCGCATTGATAATAAGTTCTGCAGGGTTTTGCTTTGTTTGTTCAAAAAGTTCAACGATACCGGTTGGGCTTGTCACATTAATTTCTGTTAAAAAATTACCAATGACATCAATGCCTACAAAATGAAGACCTTCACTCAATAGCTTTTTGCCTACGATCGTAGCAATTTCTAAATCTCTTTTTGAAAGAGCTTGTGCGACACCTTGGCCACCTGATGCCAAATTACCTCGCGTTTCGCCTTCCATAGGAATGCGAGCCAACGCATAGGGAAAAGGTTTTCCTTCAATAATAATAATACGTTTATCACCTAATTTAATTTCTGGAATATATTGCTGGGCCATAATCATTTGATGGCCATGATTAGTCATAATTTCTAGAATTACATTCAGATTTTTTTCAAACTCACTGACGCGAAAAATGTTTTTTCCACCCATGCCATCGAGTGGCTTCAAAATGATATCGCCATGATCTCTAAAAAACTGCTTCACAATTTCTGGATTCGCTGTGACTAAGGTTTTAGGTATGAGTTCGTCAAACTGGAGTATAGATATTTTTTCATTCCAACTTCTGATAGAAGAAGGTTTATTAAATACTTTCACATTTGATTTTTCGGCAATATCTAATAAGAAAGTCGTATGAAGATAAGCTTGGTCAACTGGCGGATCTTTTCTCATAAAGAGCGCATTAAAAAATGAAATAGGATATGTTTCATAAGTTTTTGCATGATTCGGAAAAATATTTACTTCAAAACGATGCGTTCTACAAAACAATTGGTTGGCATCTATATATAAGTCATGTTGCAAACAAAAATAAACTTCATGATTTTGTTTAATGGCCTCTTTCATTAAGGCAAAGGTCGAATCCTTTTTTAAATGTAAGGAATGAGGCGGGTCGATTATAAAGAGAATAGGCATAATTATTGATTCATTGGATCATGTACTTCGAGTTCAATGGCTGCTGCAAGAAGCGCTAATCTTGCGATTACACCATAAGCATAGAATCGATTGGGTGTTGAAAGTGGCGACTCATCTATCTCAGGTGTTGAGCAAGAAGTTTCGAAGGCTAAAGGTACAAAATGCATACCAGGCGCATTAAGATTTTCATCTTTACCACGCGTGGTGTGCACACGATAAAAACCACCAATAACAAAATGATCTATCATGTAAACGACAGGCTCTGCAACTGCTTCGTTAATACATTCTTCAGAATAGACGCCTTCTTGAATAATCACTTCTGAAACTTCCAAGCCCTCTTTTACAACAGACATTTTATTACGCGATTTTCGATTTAAATTTCTTAATTCGTCACCATGTTTCACTGTCATAATGCCCATACCATAAGTCCCAGCATCCGCTTTAACAATCACAAAGGGCTCATGTTCAATTTTATATTCTTTATATTTTGATTGAATCTTATTTAAGATTTGCTCTACTTTTGTCGCAAGTTCATCTTCGCCTTGTCTTGCATGAAAATCAATACCACTTGCATGATCAAAATAAGGGTTTATAAGCCAGGGATCTACCTTAATAAATTCAGCGAATGATTTCACGACATCGTCGTAAGCTTTAAAGTGTTGAGATTTTCTCCGTGATGCCCATCCTGCATGAAGAGGGGGTATTAAATTTTGCTCAATATTTTTTAAGATATCAGGAATGCCAGCCGATAAATCATTATTTAATAATATGGCGCATGCATCAAAATTACCGAGTGTCTTATTTTCAAGTACTAACCTATTTTTGATGCGCTTTAAAGGCTCTATAAGTAAAGACTTATTATTTTCAACTGCAATGGTTGTAGGTTCGGAAATGCTTGTATCTAAACTACCAATACGAACTTCTAGACCTGATTTTCTTAATATATTTTGTAATTCAAATAAATTTTTTAAGTAATAAATATTTCGTGTGTGATTTTCAGGAATAATTAAAAGGCGATGCGCTTCAGGACAAACTTTTTCAACTGCTACCATAGCCGCCTGAACAGAAAGTGATAAAAAGTCTGGATTTAAATTATTAAATCCTCCTGGGAAAAGGTTAGTGTCAACCGGCGCTAGTTTAAATCCTGCATTTCTTAAATCAACAGATGCGTAAAAGGGAGCTGCATGCTCTAGCCATTGAATCCGAAACCAATGTTCAATATTCGCCATTTCATGAATGAGATGTTTTTCTAATGAAAGAAGTGGCCCTGTGAGGGCAGTTTTTAAATGGGGAACCATTTAGTTTTGAGCCTCATGCGCTTGAATATCTGCGTGATAACTGCTTCTAACCATAGGCGCACTCGCTACTGATGAAAAAAACATCTGTTCCGCCTCTTCTTTTAAAGCATCAAATTCTTTTGGATCTACGTAACGATCCACAGGGAGATGGTGAGCGCTTGGTTGCAAATATTGCCCAAGCGTCAGCATTTCAACTTTGTGCGATCTTAAATCTTTCATCACTTCAATGATTTCACTATTTGTTTCGCCCAGCCCCAACATAAGTCCTGACTTCGTCGGGATGTCAGGAAACTTCAATTTAAAATTTAATAGTAAATTAAGTGAGTGCTGATAGTCTGAACCTGGACGTGCTTTTTTATAAAGCCGTGGAATGGTCTCAAGGTTGTGATTAAACACATCAGGTGGCATCAAGCTTAAAATATCAAGTGCTTTGTCAAGACGACCTCGAAAGTCTGGCACTAAAATTTCAATTTTAGTGTTGGGTGAAGTGCTGCGAATCTCTTTAATGCAATCGACAAAATGTTGCGCGCCGCCATCGCGGAGATCATCACGATCTACACTTGTAATCACAACGTATTTCAAATTAAGCTCGTGAATAGTTTGGGCCAATTTTTTGGGCTCATCTGCATCAGGGGGCAATGGTCTGCCATGGCCAACATCACAAAATGGGCAGCGTCTTGTACAAAGATCACCAAGAATCATAAATGTAGCAGTACCTTGACTAAAGCATTCGCCGATATTGGGGCAACTGGCTTCTTCACAAACGCTATGAAGATTATTTTTTCTTAAAATTGACTTAATTTCATTGAAGCGCTGGCTTTGAGGCAACTGCATTTTGATCCAATGCGGTTTAGCTTTGATAGGTGCTTCAATAATTTTGATAGGAATCTTGGAAGTTTTCTCAAAATTAATTTCTTTGACACCTATAGGTTTTGAAATATTAGGTTTTATCATTTTAAATTGAGTAGCTGATGTTTAATATCGTTCGCAATTTCAAAGCCTATAGCTTCAATCGATACATCATTTGTAAATGTTTTTAATTGTGTCATTTGTAAGTTTTTAAAGCCACAGGGATCAATCGCTTCAAAAGGAGACAAATCCATATCAATATTCATACTTAAACCATGATATGAAGCATGATTTTTGATACGCAATCCCAATGAAGCAATTTTTTTATTTTCAATATAGACTCCAGGGGCTTCTATTTTAGCATTGGCTTTGATATCTCGACGGGATAAAAAATTCACAATACTTTTTTCGATTAAAGTTACAAAAGATCTAATAGTGAGTTGATAGCGCTTAAGATCGATAAGTGGGTAAATAATGAGCTGACCTCGGCCGTGATAAGTAATTTTCCCGCCTCGGTCAACAGGAAGAACTGAAATATCAGTTCTTAAAGGCTTTTTAAAATCTTTTCGATTTAAACCCAGTGTATAAATAGCTTCATGTTCCGTAATCCATATTTCATCTTGTGTGGAGTCAACTCTTTTGGAAGTAAATATTTTCATTTTATTCCATGTAGATTCATAAGGTGTGATACCAAGATATTTCACATCGATTGACATAAATCTAGAGAACGAATTTAATCATCGGGTGCGTTGAAAGTGATCGGTAGATGTCATCTAATTCCGGCTTGTTTGTGACATAAACAAAGCATGTAAGACTGATATAACGACCTTCACTACTTCCTTTCATCTCGATTGTGCTCGGATCAAAGCTACCATTTTTTTGTTTAATGATTTCAATGACTGTAGATGTAAATTCATCATGGACTTCTCCCATCACTTTAATCGGGAAATGACATGGAAACTCAATCAGGGTTTCTGGTGGCATATGATCATCGGACATTTAATTCTTTTCTTTAGTTACTACAAAAATACTAATTTTTATTTTTGCTTTAATAAGATTTGCGATGTTATTTGCTTCATCTTTCGAAGTAAAAGGCCCAATGACTACATGAAATAAATCTTCTGAAAATTGTTTTTTAAATGGCGGTGTATTCTCTAGCCCCATATCTGAAAGTTGTTTTAATAAGAGGTCTGCATTTTTTTCATTTTTAAAAGCCCCTGCTTGAATATAAAGAGGTTCGTTTGACATTGGAACTTCAGCTAACTTTGTTTGAGTGACTACCACATCTTTTTCTTTTATTTTTTCATTAATGAGATCAGGCGTTTTTTTGAGAGCGCTAAATTGTCTTGGGTCAATAAGCTCAACTTCTACTGGACCACTACCTTTGTCAGACAATCTTAATTTGTAAGCTGCGGCAAATGATAAATCGATGACGCGATTTTTTTTAAATGGACCGCGATCATTGATTCTGACAATCACGCTTTTATTATTTTCAGTATTTGTGACTCGCACATAACATGGAATAGGGAGTGTAGTGTGCGCGCCCGTCATGCCATACATGTCATAGACTTCACCGATCGATGTTTTTTTGCCGTGATAGCGCTTACCATACCAAGAAGCGACACCTCGCTCTTTATATGGATAGAAAGAAGTCATCGGGACATATTTGCTATCGAGTGCAATATAAGGTTGATTCGCGCGCCCATGAAAGGGTTCTACTTTTGGTGCTGCATCAGGAATCGCATCAATATCTCCAGGAGGATTATCACCTGGACCATCATCGAGGTAATAGCCACCACCTTTTTTTAAAGGCACAGGCAGAGAATCATTCTTGAAAGAAGGAACACTTGCACAACCTGTTAAGAGAGAGAGGAGGAGAAAACCAAGAAAATAGACTCTAAACATTAAGATGACCCTACAAGTTCTTTATGTGAATGCACACTCATTAATATACCAAAGCTAATTAAAATAATCGTCATAGATGTGCCCCCAAAACTAATGAGAGGCAAAGGTACGCCTACTACGGGCATGATGCCACTTACCATCGCAATATTAATAAAGATATAGGTAAAGAAAGTAAGTCCAATGTTAGCGGCTAGAAGTCGCGTAAATGTATTTTTGGCTTGTGAGGCAATCATGAGGCTTCGGCCAATAATGAGTCCATAAAGACCTAAAAGTAATAAATTGCCTAAAAGACCAAACTCTTCACTAAAGACTGCAAAAATAAAATCGGTGGTTCGTTCAGGTAAGAAATCAAGTTGGCCTTGTGTGCCATTAAGCCAACCTTTACCAATAAGCCCTCCTGAACCCATGGCAATAGAAGATTGAATCGTGTGATAGCCGGATCCCAATGGGTCTTGGCTTGGATCTAATAAAATGAGCACTCGATTTTTCTGATAATCATGTAAATGTGTCCAAATGAAAGGTGCTAATGAAAAAAGACCAATGCCACCTCCTACAATAAATTTCCAATTTAAGCCGGCTAAAAAAAGAATATAAAAACCTGATGCGGCAATTAAGAGTCCTGTGCCTAAATCAGGCTGATTGATAATAAGGATGACAGGCAAAATAAAAAAAAGTGAGGCAATCACATAATCGATCGCGTGCCGTTTATTTTCTCGTTTAGAGAGATACCAAGCCATGGCAATAGGCACGGCAATACGCATAATTTCAGAAGGCTGCATTTTAAATAACCCTAAATTTAACCAGCGTTTAGCACCATGACTCGATTGCCCAAAAAACATGACACCAAAAAGAAGCAACAAACCTACGATATAAATAGGCAGTGCTAATTTCTGAAAATATTTAGGATGTATCTTTGCTGTAACCCAAAGCAATATAAAACCCAGCCCAATATAAAAAAGCTGATTAAGTACCAAAATAATATTTCGCCCTGAAGCGCTATAAAGTGTAAAAAGACCGACCACTAAAGCTGAGCTAATAAAGACCATTAAAACAGAGTCAATATTTTTTTGTAGGCGAAGGAATAAACGTTCTAACATAGTGATCTTATTTTAATCGTGATATTCAGATTCAAGTGAGGCTGCCTTATTATCTTCTTTCCTTACAGCTATTTTTTTAAGCAAATGATAATCCATCAGTTTTCTTGCAATCGGTCCCGCGGTTGATCCACCATGACCACCATTCTCAACAATAATTGCCACTGCAATCGTAGGATCTTCAGCAGGTGCATAAGCAATAAAAAGTGCATGGTCTCTATGTCTTTCATTCATGCGATTAGGATCATATTTTTGATTTCGCTTCATCTCAACAACTTGGGCGGTCCCTGTTTTAGCTGCCATTTTATATGACGCCCCAGCGCCCACGCTTGCAGCAGTTCCCCCGGGTTGGGTTACGTTCATCATACCTTCTTTGACGAGCGCTAAATTCTCAGGTTTGAAATGTAGTTCTCGAACAATTTTATTTTTAAACGTTTCTATTTTGCCAGTTTGATTATTTTTAATGGATTGGATAAGCCTTGGCTGAATGGTCAATCCCCCGTTGGCGATTGTTGCCACTGCCTGAGCGAGCTGCATAGGAGTGACGAGTGTATAGCCTTGACCAATACTGGTAATGACAGTTTCACCTAAATACCAAGGTTGTTTATATCGTTTCTGTTTCCATTCCGGTGAAGGCAATAAACCTGCATTTTCACCAAACATATCAATGTGGGTCGTCTCACCAAAACCGAAGCGAGATAGAAATTCAGATAATTTTTTAATACCTAATTCAATACCTAGCCCATAAAAAAATGTATCGCACGAGATAGTAATTGCCATCACGATATCCACAACACCATGCCCGTAGGGTTTCCAGTCTTTGTAAGTATGGCCAGAGTTAGGCAGTGTGAAGAAACCTGGATCCTTAATATTAAAAGGCGGTTTACGAATATCATTTTCCAACGCAGCCAATGCGACAAAAGGTTTGATGGTAGATCCAGGAGGATATAAACCATTAATCGCACGATTAAGCATAGGCTTATCTAATGAATCATTAAGCACCTTCCATTCATCTACATCAATGCCACCTACAAATTGATTGGGATCAAAATTAGGACGACTTACAAAAGCAAGTACTTCTCCATTTTTCGGATTTAAAGCGACGAGCGCCCCCCGGTATTTATTAAATGCATTTTCAGCAATCTCTTGTAGATTTGAATCGATCGACAATGTAATGGCATCACCCTCAATAGAAGGCGTGCTATTTAAAATACGAATTGAATTTCCATTGGCATCAATTTCAACTTCTTGGAATCCAGTGGTGCCATGAAGTTTAGCTTCATAGTATTTTTCAATACCAAGCTTGCCTATGGAGTCAGTGCCTTTATAGTTTTGTTGCCAGCCTAATTTCTTAATGACCTCTTTATCCTCTTCATTGATCCTATTAATATGACCAATAAGATGAGACGCGAAAGCCCCTTTAGGATAGCGCCTAAACAACCTGGATTTAATTTCTACCCCTTCAAATTGTAATTTATTTGCAGCAAATCTCGCCGCCTCAGTTTCTGATAGATGTGTTTTGATAGGAATACTATCCAGAGAAGAGCTCTCCTTTAAAATTTTTTTGAATTGTTTTAAATCGCTGGCAGTAAATTCGACGATAGGTTTTAAATTATCAATAGTCTTGCTGAGATTGCTGACTTTAGAAGGCGTAATTTCTAGACTGTAAACAAAATAGTTGTCTGCCATGACAATACCATTACGATCGAGTATAAGGCCTCGATTTGGAACATTTGGAATCACAGCAATACGATTATTTTCGGATAAGCCTTTGTAAAAATCATATTTAAAAATTTGAAGGTAAAAAAAGCGACCGACGATGGCTAGAAAAGCAATGGATATCAAAGCTGTAAGCAGCGCTAATCTTTGCTTAAATAAATAGCGCGACCTATAAATATTTTGACTATTTTTAGTATAAGACATCTTAAGATAGCCTTATGTCTTTAGCGATCTAATTTAAAAAATCTAAATTTAGAGAGCGCATGCCATATGAAAACGGCTGTGATAC
>Ga0208485_1000181_pt1 | contig 20130 bp, 19 predicted proteins | sample LakMenEpi27Jul12_FD_150707 | JGI IMG/M metagenome (GOLD analysis project Ga0208485, IMG submission 150707) | Freshwater microbial communities from Lake Mendota, WI - 17JUL2012 deep hole epilimnion (SPAdes) | ecosystem: Environmental > Aquatic > Freshwater > Lentic | place: Lake Mendota, Madison... | reverse complement strand
CACCGATGGAATCCGTGGCTTAGCCAATCGTGATCTCACCGCAGAACTCGCATTAGATGTTTCTGTTGCCGCTGCGCATATATTGGTAGAAAGCTCGTCAAATAAAGATCACCAACCAACTGCAATTGTTGGGCAGGATTCACGTGCCTCTGGAGAGTTCCTAGAAGCAGCCGTTGTCGCTGGTTTAACAAGTGCTGGAATCAATGTGTATCGAGTAGGCGTGCTTCCAACACCTGCAATCGCGCACTTAGTAGCAGAAATGAAGTGCGATTTAGGTGTGATGATTTCTGCATCTCATAACCCAATGCCAGACAATGGAATCAAATTGTTTGCCCGTGGTGGTGGAAAGCTGGATGATGCAATCGAGGCTCGTATTGAAGCTCGCATGGGCGAGGACTGGGAGCGCCCGACTGGTCGCAATGTTGGCCGCGTGATTAATGACGAAACTTTTATCGAGAAGTATTTAAAGCATCTTTTATCTTCTGTTGAAACACCTCTAAAGGGTTTAAAGATTGTCGTCGATTGCGCCAATGGCGCATCGTCTTATGTTGCACCAGAGGTATATCGCCGAGCAGGAGCAGAAGTAGTTGCAATCTTTAATCAACCTGATGGTTGGAATATCAATGATGACTGTGGTTCAACACATTTACACCAACTGCGCAGCGCAGTTCTAAAAGAGGGTGCCGATCTTGGTATCGCACATGATGGTGATGCAGATCGTTGCCTGGCAATTGATGCTTTAGGTAATGAAATCGATGGCGATCACATCCTTACAATTTTGGCTCGCGGCTTTAAGGCTCGTGGAGTTTTGAAAGCCGACACTGTTGTGGGCACCGTTATGAGCAACCTTGGCTTCATGCACGCCATGAAAGATGCTGGAATCAACGTTGTGACAACTCCGGTTGGCGATCGCTATGTACTTGAAAACATGATCGCAAATGATTATTCATTAGGTGGAGAACAATCTGGCCATGTCATCATGCGCCAGTTAGCCAATACAGGTGATGGATTATTGACCGCACTGCAACTCATGCAAGAAGTTGTCCGCACAGGAAAAACTCTTCAAGAATTAGCTTCAACCATGGTGCGCTTTCCACAGGTTCTTATCAATGTGAAAAATGTGGCAAAAGATAAACTGCCTGGAAATGCTGTTATTGAACTAGCTGTGAAAGCAGCGCAGGAACAACTGGGGGATTCAGGTCGAGTTTTATTGCGCGCATCTGGAACTGAACCGCTAGTAAGAGTCATGGTTGAAGCCGCCAGTGATAGCCTTGCGCAAGAAGTTGCTCAGCACCTTGCAGATACAGTTAAAAACGAACTGGAGTAAATAACATGTGCGGAATTGTGGGTTACACAGGGCCGCAATCTGCCTCACATCCCTTGATCGAAGGCCTACGTCGCCTGGAATACCGCGGATACGACTCTGCAGGAATCGCGCTTGGCACACCTGGCAAGTTGTTTATCGAAAAGAAGGCCGGCAAACTTTCCAATCTAGAGAACTCATTAGATGCATCTCTACCAAATGTTCATTCAGGAATTGGTCACACTCGTTGGGCAACTCATGGTGGGCCAACAGATGGCAACGCACATCCTCATGTTGATAATGAAGGAAAGCTTGCCGTTATTCATAATGGAATTATTGAAAATTACACCGAGCTTCGCACACAGCTAGAAGCCAAGGGCCATAAGTTTTCATCTGAGACAGATACAGAATCAGTTGCACACTTGCTTAGTGACTTGCGTAAATCGCACAATGGGGATTTAACAGCAGCAATGCGGGATGCCGTCAAAGCACTACGTGGATCATTTACCTTGCTGGCTATTCACGCCGATGCTCCCGATGTCATCGTTGGAGTTCGACGCAATTCACCACTTGTTGTTGGTTTGGGTGATGGTGAAAACTTCATGGCATCTGATGTTGCAGCCTTTATTGAGTTCACAAAGAAAGCAATTGAACTTGGCCAAGATGAAGTTGTCACAATGACTCCGACATCGGTTGAAATCACCGATCTTGATGGCAATCCAGTAAAACCAAAGCATTACGAAATTTCATGGGATGCAAGCGCTGCACAAAAGGGTGGTTTTGCCCATTTCATGTTGAAAGAAATCTTTGAACAACCAAAGGCTGTCGCAGATACCTTGATTGGCCGCTTAAGCGATAACAATCAAATTCTGCTAGATGAACTTCATATGAGTGCCGACGAGATTCGTTCACTAAAGAAAATTACTGTCATTGCTTGTGGAACCGCCTATCACGCAGGCTTGGTCGCTAAGTATGCAATTGAAAAATGGGCAAAGATTCCAGTTGATGTAGAGATTGCTAGCGAGTTTAGATATCGCGATCCAATCATTGATCCAAGTACCTTAATCATTGCGATATCCCAATCAGGTGAAACCATGGACACCTTGATGGCGGTACGTCATGCAAAGGCAGCCGGCGGAAGAGTTTTAGCAATCTGCAATACAAATAGTTCAACGATTCCTCGCGAATCAGATGCAGTCCTTTACACACATGCAGGCCCCGAAATTGCAGTGGCATCAACGAAGGCTTTGTTAACTCAGATCATCGCGGTGTATCTGATTGGTTTACATCTAGGTCAGGTAAATGGATCCTTAAAGGATTCAGAAGTTCGGGATCTATACAAGGAGCTCCTAGAACTTCCCGGAAAGATTGAGCAGATTCTAGAAACGGTAGAACCACTTCGCGAGTTAACTCGAACATTTGCAAGGAACAACACAGTTTTGTTCTTAGGCAGAAACATTGGATATCCAGTCGCACTAGAAGGTGCGCTTAAATTAAAAGAACTTGCCTATATTCATGCCGAAGGTTTTGCTGGTGGTGAACTTAAGCACGGTCCAATCGCACTGATTGATCAAGGAACGCCTGTGATTGCGATTCTTCCAGCGGGCCACGAACATGCTTTGGATGAAAAGATGCTCAGCAATATTCAAGAAGTCAAAGCGCGCGGTGCTCGTGTAATTGTTATTGCAGAAGAAGGGGCACGTGTTGAAGGCGCAGAGCACGTGATTCGAATTCCAATTGCTCCTGCTTTGTTCCAGCCAGTTTTAGCAACAGTTCCGCTGCAGGTATTTGCTTATGAAATGGCGGTTGTTCGCGGTAATGATGTTGACCAACCAAGAAACTTGGCTAAATCTGTAACGGTTGAATAATGGAAAAATTAGCACAAACACGCAAGAGGCAAATGGACCGAGCCCTTCGCTGGTCCTTACTTCTTTTTGTGGGGTTCTTGATAGTTACCCAACAAGTTCTGACAAATGGTCCATTAGTTGCTTATGACAAAGAGATCAATAGTCAATCTAAACCTCAATTTGAAGGTCTAGCAGGATTCATTCTCAGACGTTTAGATGATTTAGGACTGCGGAGTTTAACCGCAACAATATTGCTGATTGCCGCATCATTTATCGCATATAAATTCAAAACGTGGCGTCCACTTAATTTAGCGATGATTTCATTACTTTCTCTCAATCTTGTTGTTGGATCATTCAAAATTGTTTTGGGTCGCACAAAACCTCGTGATGGTTTTGATCTTTTGCATGCAGGTGGAATGTCATATCCAAGCGGGCATGCATCTAATGCGGTTTTGTCGTGGGGAATTCTGGCGTACTTGATTTACCGATATGCAAAGGTAGATCGCTACCAAGGACGCCTTGCTAGCGCAGGGGTGGTTCTAATCAGTCTTACAGTTTGCGTTGTGTCCCTGATCCGCCATACCCATTGGTTTAGCGATCTTTTGGGTGGCTTATTTGTTGGAAGTGCTTTGTTAGTCGCTGTTATTGCTATTGATAGGTATGTTCCTTCGAAAAGCCAGTTGCACTAGACTTCGGAAATGTTCGAGCGAGCTGAAGCGCGTATTGATCTTGATCGCATTAAGGCGAACATCAAGCATCTGAAAGAAGTTTCAGGTGCTCCTGTAATGGCTGTCGTTAAGGCAGATGCATACGGACATGGATTACTCCCGGTTGCTCAAGCTGCCCTGGATGCAGGCGCATCAATGTTGGGTGTAGCGCTATTGGAAGAAGCAATAACCCTACGCAAGGCGGGCATTACGGCACCAATTCTTGCGTGGCTAGTTCCACCAGGCTCTGACTTTAAATTAGCTGTCGATAATCAAATTGAATTAGCTGCATCATCAATTATCGCCCTTGAACAAATCGGTGCGGTGAAATCCGGCAATCGTCCACGTGTCCACTTAGAAGTTGATACCGGAATGACTCGCGGAGGATTTCTCAATGAGTGGGGCAAATTGGATGCTCACCATGTTGCCAACATCGACATCGTTGGAATTTTCTCTCATTTTGCCCGAGCCGATGAACCAGATGAAGAACAAAATGTTTTGCAACGCAATCGATTCAAGGAAATGGTTGCAACTTTAGAATCATTTGGTTACACGAATATTGTTCGCCACCTTTCTAATTCTGCAGCAACACTTAAAGATAAAGAGTCCCGGTTTGATATGGTCAGAGTCGGAATTGCGATGTATGGAATGTCACCAGATGTGAAAACTCTGGGTGACAGTGCATCGCTTGGATTAAAACCCGCGATGCAGGTACGCGCAAAACTGCATTTAGTAAAGACAGTTCCGGCTAATTCACCCGTTGGATATGGCGCTACGGCCCATACAACTGCTGAGACAAAACTGGGAGTTGTTGCAATGGGATATGCAGATGGGATTCCACGAGTCGCACAAGGTGCTGGTGTATTTGTAGATGGGAAACGCGCACCAATAATTGGCCGAGTTTCTATGGATCAATTTGTGGTGGATCTGGGGGCTCAATCCAAGGCTGCTACGGGTGATTGGGTGATTATTTTTGGCGATGGTTCTACCGGTGAGTACACAGCAGATGACTGGGGAGCTGCATCGTTATCAATTAATTATGAAATAATTACACGAATCGGGCCCCGTGTGCCTAGAATCTACGCACCTCATGTCTACTAATAATTCAGCGCTGCAAGTCGAACGAGTAAACGTCTCCTTCGGCGGTCTTCGGGCACTCAATGATGTGTATTTAGAAGTTGCAAAGAATGAAGTTGTTGGATTGATTGGCCCTAACGGTGCGGGCAAGACAACTTTGTTTAATGCACTCTGCGGCTTGGTAAATCCAGATTCAGGCGAACTCCATCTCAATGGAAAAAAACATGATTTCCCAAAGCCATATGAATTAGTTGATCTAGGTATCGCGCGAACATTGCAAGGTGTGGGGCTCTTCGGAGACTTAACTGTTTTAGAAAATGTCATGATTGGTGCGCAACATTTAGCAACGACTGGATTTCTTTCAGCAGCTCTTGGTCGCAACAGAAAAGATGAGAATCAAATTCGCGACAAAGCACGAGTTGCATTAGAACGTGTTTATGCAGGTGGTATCGCACATCGCCGTGCAGACACGTTGTCATACCCCGACACCAAGCGTGTTGCTATTGCACGTGCCCTAGTGAGTGAGCCAAAGATTTTAATGTTGGATGAACCTGCCGGAGGTTTGGGAAGCCAAGATATTGAGTGGATGAATTCGCTAATCAAGAATCTTAGTGTTGACATGTCTGTGCTTCTCATTGAACACCACATGGATGTTGTTATGTCAGTTTGTAGCAGGCTCTATGTTCTTAACTTTGGTGAAGTGATTGCAAGTGGAGATGCTGAGAAAGTGCGACGTGATCCAGCAGTGATGGCTGCTTATCTTGGAACAGGAAGCAACAATGTCGCTTAATGTTTCAAATTTAACTGTGCATCATGGGGCCATTTGTGCCGTCAACCAAGTTTCGATAGCGGTACCAACCGGCAAGCTTGCAGCCATTATTGGGGCCAATGGAGCGGGCAAAACCACTTTACTGCGCGCTCTTTCTGGGCTCAATCAACCAACACATGGCTCAGTGATGTGGAAGGGCGAGAAGATTGTTGGAATGAAACCCGAAACATTAGTTCGCCGGGGCATTTCACATGTATCCGAAGGTAAATCAGTTATCCCAGAGTTAACAGTGCGCGAGAACTTAGAGTTAGGTGCTATTTGGCGCCGCAATGCCAAAGAATCAAAAGAATCTATCGATCAAGTTGTTTCAATATTTCCACGATTAGGTGAGCGCTTACAACAACGTGCCGATACTTTATCTGGCGGCGAGCGACAGATGTTGGCTATTGGGCGAGCGATTATGTCTAAACCACAACTACTTCTTTTGGATGAACCATCCCTTGGTCTTGCACCACTGGTTATTGAACAGATTTTCCAAACAATTCGCGACTTAACAACTTCAATGAACTTAACAGTTCTATTGGTAGAACAAAATGCAATGGGAGCACTAAAGATTGCCGATCTTGGAATTGTTCTCAATCTTGGAAGAGTTGTTGCAATGAATCATGCCCAAGCGCTCATCGATGATCCTGCCGTGCGCGCGGCATATTTGGGGTACTAATGAGCAAACTATTAGAGACCGTTCTTATTGGAATATCAACTGGATCTATTTATGCCCTGATGTCGATTGCTCTGGTCCTGGTGTGGAGATCAACTCGCGTAGTCAATTTTGCCCAAGCTGGTCAGGCGATGCTTTCCACCTATATTGGTTTTGAGATTGCAACCCGTACTGAAATATTCTGGCTTGGCTTGGCCGGTGCCATCGCTGCCGGAGCTTTACTTGGAGCAGCAGTGGATTTTTTCTTCATGCGAGTTTTATTTAAACATGCTGTTTCAGGAGCTGCCGCCGTGGTTGCTCCAGTAATTGCAACCTTGGGCTTACTCGGAATAATCAGAGGCATTGTGGGATTGATCTGGGGTGGAGAATTCAAGTCAATCAAAGCGCCAGCATCCACAGACGGCTTCACAATTGGTGATACGACGATTCCATTCTCAGCCTTAAATCTGTTGGTTATTGGAACTGTTTTCTCAATTCTCATTACCTTGGCCATCGTATTTCAACGCACAAATTTGGGATTATCGCTACGTGCCTCTGCTTATGCACCAGAGATTGCGCAATTAGCAGGTATCAAGACGGCTCGAATCAGGACTATTGGTTGGGCGATTTCTGGTGGAGTTGGCGGAGTCGCTGGAATGTTAGTTACTTCTAACAACTTCCTCTCACCTTATTCGCTAGATCTATTGCTGGTCTTTGGATTTATTGCAGCGGTTATTGGTGGACTTGAAAGTATGGTCGGGTCTGTCGTTGGTGCCTTACTTCTAGGAATTGCTCTTACCTTTATTTTGAACTACGTCGGAACATCATTGGTGTTTATCGGTGGATTTGTAGTTCTGATTGTGGTGCTTCTTGTTAAGCCAGATGGAATAATGGCGAAGGGCAGGGCCCGCCGTGCGTAAAAAAATAGCTCTGTTTATTTTCATTGGTTGGGTCTTGGTTTTAGTTGGCGATCGCGTAGATGAACTTCGTGTTTATCAAGGTGCACAGATCGCGATGTACACGGTTGCGCTTGCATCAATAGTTTTGCTCACTGGTTATTCTGGCCAAGTATCACTTGGCAATGGAGCGATGATGGCTGTCGGTGGTTATGCCGCAGCGCTGAGCCTTAACAATCTAGGTAGCCCTGTTTGGTTTGCATTTGTAATGGCAATAGTTGCCTCAGCTCTCTTTGGTGCTTTCCTTGGAACGGCAGCGGCCCGATTATCCGGACCGTATCTGGCGGGAACAACTTTGGCTTTAGCCGTGGGTCTGCCAGAAATTGCCAACCAATTTGATTTTCTTGGCGGAGTTCCTGGACTTCTCTTTGATGTTGGTTTTCCACCTGAAAGGTTTGGAGAAGAGTTCTCGCAATACAAATGGTTCTTTTGGATCGCAAGCTTTATTGCCCTACTAGCTTTGTTTATTACCTCGAACATTCTTCAATCACGTTACGGGCGAACCTGGCGTGCGATCCGTAGCAGCCCATTGGCCGCCGAGCTTTCAGGGATTAATTCATCGCGAATGAAGATCCTGGCCTTCACCATTAGCTCAGCCCTTGCAGGATTAGCTGGAGCGGTACTGGCCATGACAATTAGCTTGGTTGCCCCAGGGGCCTACACGCTGACTCTTTCCTTCGCTCTAGTTACTGGGGCCGTGCTCGCTGGCGTCTCTAGTTTGCCAGGGGTGGTTTTCGGAGCCCTGATTTTAGTTCTCATTCCCGAGGTCGCAGATGTTGTGGCCAACAGATTTGGAGGTGGTGAGAACCTCAACAACTATCTCCCAAGCCTGATTGTCAGTGTTTTGCTGATCCTCTCAGTAATTTTTACACCAAATGGGCCGGGCGAGAAGTTGCGTGGACACCACCATAAAAAGAAGACATGAGCGCTTAAATTACTAGTAAGTAACTAGTAGATTACGAGAAGTTCAACCACCCTCGATGGAAGGAAAACAATGATCAGAAAGACCCGCAGAAAGGGGACCTGGCTTGCAGCCACAGTTCTCGCAGTTGGAAGCTTATTTGCAACATCGCTTCCAGCATACGCAGAGACCGGAGTTACCAGCAGCGAGATAAAGCTCGGTATCACTCTTCCGCTTACTGGAGCAGCATCGCCTGGCTATAACAAGATCGGCAATGCGATGAACGCCTACTTCAAGTATGTCAATGACAATGGCGGGGTCTATGGTCGAAAAGTCACTCTCATCCAAAAAAATGATGAGTACTCACCACAACTGTCGATTGCTAAGACAAACGAATTGATTTTGAAGGATAAAGTTTTTGCATTAGTTGGCCCACTTGGAACTGCAAACTTCACATCAGTACACAAGTCAGTCGGTATTGCACGACGCGGAATCCCAAGTCTTTTCCTCAACACTGGATTTAGTGGATTTGCAAATAAGAAAACTTATCCGACCTCATTCATGGTTCTTCCTTCATATGCAATGGAAGCAAAGATCATGGCACAATTCCTGAAAGAGAATCATGCTGGAAAGAAAATCGGCATTGTTTATCAGAACGATGAGTTTGGAATTGATGGAATGGGTGCTTTCAAGGCAGCCGGAACTAAATTTGATGTAACTGTTGCTTACACATCAGGCACTCAGAGCGCAGCTACTGCACAGACCTGGGTTTCCCAGCTTGCAGCAGGTGGAGCTCAAGTCGTTGTCTTCTTTGGTGTAACTTCAGCAACAGCTCCGCTGCTTGCAGTAGCTGCAGCAGCTAAGTACGCACCACAGTGGATCCTTGGATCAGTTGGTGCAGACCCATTAACTCTTCGTGCTCTCGGTGTTCCACTAGCAGTTCTTAATGGCGCACAGACTCCAGCTGGTAACCCATCACCAAATGACACTAGCGATGAGTACGTGAAGCAATTCCAAGAGATCAACACCAAGTACAACACAGGTACTGCCTTTGATGACTATGTATTGCAAGGTATGAACATTGGTCTTATGACTGTTCAAGCTTTGCGTGCCGCAGGACCACGACCAACTCGTAAGGGATTGATTAGAGCTATGGAAACCAAGGGTTCAACCTTTGCATCCGTTGCCTATTCGCCTCTTGGGTTCTCAAGGACCAGCAACGTTGGTCATACCGGTTACTACATGGCAGTGATGGATGCCAATGGAGATAGAAAGCCATTTGGTGGAAAAGTAACGCTCTACACCACTAACAGTGGCACTGGTCCAGTTACGGTATCCACTTTCAAACGTCCGGCAATGCCAGCGAAAGGATTACCAAGTAACTCATGAGAAACTTTAAATTCAAGCGTTCCTTAACGCTCGTAGCAGGAGCAGCACTTGCTGCATCACTGCTAGTTGCAGCACCTACGGTTGCTAGCGCAAACCCTGTTTGCGATGGCAAGATCCCAGTTCAGACATGCGGAGGTGCAACATCTGATGGTGCACCGTACGCAATGATGGTTCCTGCAAACTTCAATGGAACTGTTTATCTCTATTCACATGGATACCGTCCAAATGTTCCGGTTCCTGCTGGAATTCCTGGATACGGTGGATACACAGTCACTAATACGCCGCAGCCTGGTCCAAACGCAACAGTAATTGGCGCGCTTTTGGCTAAGGGATATGGTGTTGTTGGTTCTGGTTTTGCACGCCAAGGTTGGAATGCAGATTCAGCAATCAAGACCAACGTTGAACTTGTAGGTCTATTCAAGAAGCAGTTCACCAAGACCACAAAAGTTGTTGCATGGGGCGAATCTCTAGGTGGATTCATTACGCAAGCTCTTGCAGAGAAGCATTCAGATCTCTTCAGTGCTGCAGCACCGCTGTGTATGGCTAGCGATATCACTCCGCTTATGACAATGGCAGGAGATGCACTCTGGGGTATCAAGACCTTCTTTGATCCAACAATCAAGGGTGGTAACTACTCAGCTGGAACTGCGGGTTACGCCGAAGCGATGGGAGACCTAGTTAAGGTCTTCACAGTTATCGGATCACTTCAAGCAGCTTTTGCTGCAAACCCAAGCACTCCAGCTTGGCCAGCGACATCTAAGGTTCCAGATGCAATCAAGGCAATTCCTTCACGTAGCGCACTTGTATTAGTTGCGTTGATGTCAGGAATTCCAATGCAATCAGCAAACTTCGATTCAACATCAGCACCTGCTGGTTTGCCAGCTGCGAGCGCTCTTTCCTTCCAACTTGCGATTAACCCAGCCTTTGCCGCTCTTCAGAACGTTGCAAACGCTGCAGCACTTGCAGTTCTTGCAACGCATGATCTTGAGCTACAAGCTGGTGGCGCAGTGTTTGATAACACCACTACTGACTATTCAGCAAGAGTTGCTGAGGATCAGTTTGCATGGGCATCAGCGCTTTCAGGTACATCAGGAACCGCTGGACTACTCAGTGTTCTTGCTGCATCACCTCGCGCTAAAGCAAATCCTGCTGCAGTAGCTAAGTTGAAGACACTTGCTTCGCATTCAGGAAAGGTTGAAATTCCAACCATCCTCTTTACCGGTGTTGCAGATCCAATCACTACTGCTGGTAACCAACAGTCAGTGATTGATAAGTATGCAACTTATTGGGCAGAGAAGTGGGTAGCTGCAAGAAAGGCAGGAGATCGCAAGCGTCCTGTTAACAATGTGCTAGCTATTTGGAACCTCCCACCTGAGAAGTACACCAAGTACACAGCTGCGGGAGCGCCAGATACATCTGTTCCTGCTGCAACTGGTACCAATCACTGTAACTTCACCACATCTCAGTACATGGCAATTGCAGATCTACTTGCACATGCCTCAGCTAATGGGCAGCATCTTTCAGGAGGTCCATTGCTTACTAAGCTTCGTAAGGCAGGAAATATGACTTACGATCGTGGTTACAGCGCTCCGCAGTTGAAATACTACGGAGATAACTAAGTAATCAGCTCTACATAGGGTGTAAGTAAAAAGCGGGGCCAGATTTATCTGGCCCCGCTTTCCTTTACTCTAAGACAGTGATCACAATTGCAACACCGGAAGCCATGCATCACCTTGGCCTTCAGTTAGCCGCACATCTGCGTGCTGGTGATCTACTCCTTGTAAATGGCCCACTTGGCGCAGGCAAGACAGTTCTGGCTCAGGGAATCGGAGCAGGGCTTGGTGTTTCCGGAGTTACATCTCCAACCTTTGTTATTTCAAGGGTTCACAAAGCCGCTATTCCATTCATCCATGTTGATGCATACCGTTTAGTGGATTCTGAAAACCCCAATCTTTACTTAGATGATTTAGATCTAGACATTGCGAATTCAATTACCGTAATCGAATGGGGCGGTGCTGAATCAGCGCGATTAAGCGAAGACCGCCTTGAAATCACAATTGATCGAAGCGATGACGTGAGAAAAGTTGACGTTAATCCCATCGGTTCACGCTGGGCAGGGTTTTCACTATGAGCAAAGTTTTGGCGATTGATACTTCAACTTCACGAACCAGTGTGGCAATTATTGAAAATGGAACTGTTCTGTACAGCGGCTATCGAGATGGCGCAACCGCACACGGTCCATCGCTACCTGCATTAGTTCAAGAAGGACTAGCTGTCAGCGATGTTGATCAAGTTGTTGTTGGAATGGGCCCAGGACCATTTACTGGCCTGCGAGTAGGAATCGCATTTGCACAAAGTTTTGCGCTAGCCCGCGAAATACCCGTGCGTGGTGTTTGTTCCTTGGATGCAATTGCCACGCAGATTAGTGACGATGATTTCATCATTACCGTTGATGCACGTCGCAAAGAGGTTTACTGGGCCCGATATACAAATGGAGTTCGAGTTGGCCAACCTGCAGTTAATTTTCCGGCAGATGTCACGGGTGCACCAATTCACGCAGATCTTTTTCCGGACATGGTGTCATTGGTCAATTTGAAGGGCAATATCACCGAGCCAATTTATTTACGTAGACCTGACGCGGTAGCAACGGCTGACAGATGATTACTTATCGCCAAGCTAACGCCTTTGATCTTCCAGTTTTTGTGTCTCTGGATAAAGACCTGTTTCCATATTCACCGTGGTCTGCTTCCCAATACAAAGAAGAGTTTTCTAGCCCAACCCGCCACTTTGTTGTTGCGATAGATGAAGCACGCAACATCATTGGATATGCAGGTGTTTTCGCACCAGGAGGTGCTGAAGCAGATGTACTGACTGTGGGCGTTATTCCTGCCCAACGCGGCAAAGGCATTGCCCGCCAGTTAATGGCGATGATTACCGAATGGGCTACAGCGCAAGGCTCAATCGCCATGATGCTTGAAGTCAAAGTAGATAACTTCCAGGCCATTGGTTTGTACGAATCTTTGGGGTATTCAAAACTAAATATTCGCAAGGATTACTTTGGTGCAGGCTTAGATGCTGTGGTGATGCGATTGGAGCTGCCATGAGCCAACCAATTGTTTTAGGGATTGAAACTTCTTGTGATGAAACAGCTGTTGGCATTGTTCGCGGCCGTACTTTGCTTGCCAATGTCATTGCATCAAGTGTTGAAGAGCACGCACGTTTTGGGGGAGTAGTTCCTGAAATCGCAAGTCGTGCCCATTTAGAAGCAATGATTCCAACTTTGCATCAAGCACTGAAAGATTCAAAGATTTCTCTTAAAGATATTGATGCAGTTGCTGTAACTGGTGGACCTGGATTAGTTGGGGCCCTATTGGTTGGAGTTGGCTCTGCGGCAGGTTTAGCTCTGGGATTAAACAAGCCAATCTATGCAGTAAACCATCTAGCCGCACATGTCAGTGTTGATTACTTAACTCATGACAAGCCACTTGATCCAACAATTGCTTTATTAGTCAGCGGTGGCCATTCTTCGTTGCTACAAGTTGATGACATAACAGGATCAATCACAAAGCTTGGCGAAACTATGGATGATGCCGCAGGTGAGGCATTTGATAAAATTGCTCGGGTAATGAAGTTAGGTTTCCCCGGAGGACCTGCGATCGATAAATTAGCTGTTGAAGGAAACGCGAGCGCCATTGATTTTCCACGCGGTCTAACAACATCAAATGATTGGCAGACTCGACCATTTGATTTTTCTTTCTCTGGCTTAAAAACCGCAGTTGCTAGGTATTTGGAAGCCACACCTGATTACGCACGAGCAGATGTTGCAGCCTCTTTCCAAGAAGCCATTGTTGATGTTTTATTGCTCAAAGCCCTGGCTGCGTGCAAACAATCGGGGATTGATTCACTGGTGATCGCCGGCGGAGTTGCGGCTAATTCCAGACTCCGGGCCGTGGCGCAAGAGCGGTGCGACAAGGCCGGAATCCAGCTGCGGGTTCCAAGCCCAGGATTGTGTACCGACAACGGGGCGATGGTCGCCGCCCTTGGCTCATTGATGGTCTCAGCCGGCCGCACGCCCAGCCCGGTGGCTTTTGACGCTGATTCAAGCCTGCCTGTGACCGTCGTAAGCCTGAGCTAACTCAATTTGCCGTGCGAGTGGGGCCCGCCTAGAGTTTGCTTTAGCACTCACGACCCGAGTCTGCTAATTCGGTTCGCATGAGGAAACCAAAAGGTAAAACTTAGAAGGAGCACACCATGGCAGTTAAGCCACTCGAAGATCGCATTGTTATCAAGACAAATGAGGCTGAGACAACAACAGCATCAGGTCTTGTTATTCCAGATACAGCAAAAGAGAAGCCACAGGAAGGCACTGTTATCGCAGTAGGCCCAGGTCGCTTTGATGATGGCGTACGCGTTCCAATGGATGTCAAGGTTGGCGATGTAGTTCTTTACAGCAAGTACGGCGGAACTGAAATCAAGCACGGTGGAGAAGATCTACTTGTTCTTTCAGCTCGCGACATTCTCGCTGTAATCGAGAAGTAAATGGGAAAGAGCCTTCAATTTGATGAGCAAGCACGCCGCGCCATGGAGCGCGGTGTCAACATTCTTGCTGACACAGTAAAAGTAACGCTTGGACCTAAGGGTCGTAACGTTGTTATCGCAAAGTCTTTTGGCGCACCGATAATCACTAATGATGGTGTGACAATTGCAAAGGAAATCGAACTTTCAGATCCTGCAGAAAACATGGGAGCTCAGTTAGTTAAAGAAGTTGCGACAAAGACAAATGATGTCGCAGGTGATGGAACTACGACAGCAACGGTTCTTGCTCAAGCAATGGTTAAAGAAGGACTTCGTAACCTTGCAGCGGGCGCACAGCCAATGGATATCAAGCAGGGTATCGAAGCAGCCGTAGCAGCGGTTTCAGAAAAGCTCCGTGAGCAGGCAACTCCAGTTAATGGAAAGCCACAGATTGCAGATGTTGCAACTATCTCTGCACAAGATCGCGCAATTGGCGAACTTATTGCTGAAGCTATGGACCGTGTGGGTAAAGATGGAGTCATTACAGTTGAAGAAGCATCAACAACTGGACTAGATCTTGAATTCACCGAAGGAATGCAGTTCGACAAGGGCTACATCTCGCCATACTTTGTTACCAATCAAGATCGCATGGAGGCAATCCTTGAGGATGCTTACGTGTTGATCTCAGCTAACAAGATTTCTGCGCTGGCTGATCTATTGCCATTGCTTGAAAAGGTTGCCCAGACATCAAAGCCACTATTGATCATCGCTGAAGACATCGAAGGCGAAGCACTTTCAACGCTAGTTGTTAACCGTATGCGTGGAGTTTTTGCTTCAGCTGCAGTTAAGGCGCCAGGTTTTGGAGATCGCCGCAAGGCAACGCTTCAGGACATCGCAATCCTTACAGGTGGACAGGTAATTTCTTCAGAGCTTGGAATGAAGCTTGATGGAGTAACCATTGAAGATCTTGGAAAGGCTCGTCGCATCGTTGTTACTAAAGATGCAACAACAATTGTTGATGGCGCAGGCGATAAGGCTGCCGTTGCTGCACGTGTTTCTGAACTTCGCAAGGAGATCGAAAACAGCGACTCTTCATGGGATAAGGAAAAACTGCAAGAGCGTCTGGCAAAGCTTGCTGGTGGAGTATGCGTAATTAAGGTTGGCGCACACACCGAAGTTGAACTCAATGAAAAGAAGCACCGTCTAGAGGATGCGATCTCTGCAACTCGTGCCGCTGTTGAAGAAGGAATCGTTGTTGGTGGAGGTGCTGCACTAGTTCACGCCGCTGATTCACTAGAAGGCGATCTTGGATTCACAGGCGACAAGGCTGTCGGAGTTCGTTTAGTTCGCAAAGCGTGTGATGAGCCACTTCGTTGGATCGCAGAAAACGCAGGACTAGAAGGCTACGTCGTAGTTGCAAAGGTTCGCGCAATGAAGCACAACGAAGGTTTCAACGCCGCAACTGATGTCTACGGCGATCTTGCTGCAGATGGTGTTATCGATCCAGTTAAGGTAACTCGTTCTGCACTAGCCAACGCTGCATCAATTGCTGCAATGTTTATTACAACAGAAGCAGTTGTGTACGAGAAGCCAGCAGAGCAAGCAGCTGCTGATGCTGCTGGTGGACACGGTCACTCACATGGCCCAGGTGGACACTCACACTAAAAGTAAATAGAAAAGCCCCGCAGATTTCTCTGCGGGGCTTTTCTATTTCTCGAGGTTGGAAGAAAACTATGATGCGTGCGAAATATCCGGAGTGATGTCCTTGCCCAAAATTGCTAGGCGGTCATCTTCTGAAAGACCTCCCCAAATTCCATATGGCTCTTGCACTGCAAGTGCGTGTGCACGGCATGCAGCGATCACTGGACATGCTGCACAGACAGCCTTCGCTGTATTCTCGCGATTGCGTCGGCGAGGTCCGCGCTCTCCATCTGGATGAAAGAACATCTCAGAAGGAAGTTCGCGGCATGAACCTTGGTACTGCCACTCCCATTCATCAGCAACGGGGCGGGGTAAGCGTGAAATTTCGGCCATGGCGATACTGTACAACCGCGCCATAGGTTGTTCAAGTATTTCCGTGCCATAAGTTGTTCAAATGGCGTTTTCAGGTGGTGAGTTGGGCCACTTCACGACACGATAGCCCCATGGAAGAGGAGCTATTGACCGTTGCCGCGGTCGCTCGCCGCATAGGAGTGGCTCCAGCAACCCTTAGAACCTGGGACCGCCGTTATGGCCTTGGTCCTTCAACCCACGAGGCGGGCGAGCATCGTCGTTACTGCCCGCAAGATCTAGCGATCCTGACCACAATGCGAAAGTTGATTACAGCAGGAGTTGCACCGGCAGAAGCAGCCCAGCAAGCAAAAGATTTCAAGGGTCCAATTTCAGTTGAACACATCATGGATAGTTTTGAAGTTCGCGAAGAGCTAGTCGAAGCCCTTTACGCCGCATCTAAATTATTGGACAAAACATTTGTTGAAGATGCGTTGCGTAAAGATATTGCAAAACATGGAGTAATTGCTTCGTGGTCTGAAGTTATTGTCCCGCTCTTGTTTTTGATCGGTGAAGATTGGGAAAAGACACAAACCGGTATTGAGGTAGAACATCTACTTACCGAAATTCTTAAGGGAGTCTTGCGCGAGAAATCCTCGGGAGTTTCCGAACCATGTAATCCGCGGCCTGTTTTACTCGCATCAGTCGGCGAAGAAATGCATTCATTGGCACTGCATGCTTTGGCATCGGCGTTGGCAGAGAAAAATATTTCGACCTATTTTCTTGGAGCGCGCACACCATTAGAAGCTCTCAGTGGCGTGATTACGCGTTCAGCTCCACCGGCAGTTTTCCTGTGGGCACAATTGCCACGCAACGGTGATCCACGTTTTTACACAGATATTCCAGCTGTCCGTCCTGCCCCACGCATCATCATCGGTGGTCCAGGTTGGGGCGTGAATGCGGATTGCCCTGTGGCCCATGTCAGCGATTTGTCGCAAGCATGCGCTGAAATCGAGCGTGCAGTAGGGCTCTAAAGCCCCGATAGACTTTGGCCTTCGATAGGGAAGGGGGCCACATGAGCGATACAGACAAAGTCGCAATGCTTGGACTCACCTACGACGACGTTTTACTTCTGCCAGATGCATCTGATGTGGTGCCATCTGAGGTCAGCACAACTACACAGCTGACACGAAATATCTCAATTGCAGTGCCGCTGGTTTCATCAGCGATGGACACAGTTACAGAATCTGAAATGGCGATCGCCATGGCAAAGGCCGGCGGAATCGGAATCATCCACCGCAACCTTCCGATTGAAGCCCAAGTTACTCACGTCAAACTTGTTAAGAATGTTGGTTTAGCTGGAGCAGCCGTAGGTGTTGGTGATGATGGTTTTGCACGCGCACAAGCTTTGATCGAAGCCGGCGTTGATGTGGTTGTCGTAGATACAGCACACGGTCACCACCGAGCAGTTCTGGATTCAATCGCCCGTATTAAGAAGTTCTCACCAACCACCCAAATTATTGGCGGAAATGTTGCTACACGTGCAGGTGCACAAGCTCTGATTAATGCAGGTGCTGATGCAGTAAAGGTAGGCGTTGGTCCAGGTTCTATTTGTACAACTCGTGTTGTTGCAGGTGTTGGAGTTCCACAAGTAACGGCAATTTTGGAAGCATCAAAGGCTTGTAATAAAGCTGGAATTCCTTTAATTGCAGATGGTGGCTTGCAGTATTCAGGTGACATCGTGAAGGCTCTAGTCGCTGGTGCAAACTCAGTGATGTTGGGTTCACTTCTTGCAGGTTGCGAAGAATCACCTGGTGAATTAATTGAGATTAATGGCGTCAAGTACAAGGCTTATCGCGGTATGGGTTCACTAGGTGCGATGCAATCTCGCGGTGAACAGAAGTCGTATTCGAAGGATCGCTACATGCAGGATGATGTTTTGTCTGAGGACAAACTTGTTCCTGAAGGTATCGAAGGCAAGGTTGCATTCCGCGGATCTGTGGCTGAGGTTGTACATCAACTCGTTGGTGGACTTCGTTCAGGTATGGGGTATGCAGGTGCACCTGATATCGAAACCCTTCGCCGCGAAGGTCGTTTGATTCAAATTACCGCTGCAGGATTACAAGAAAGCCACCCTCATGATGTGGCACATGTTGCTGATGCACCGAACTATCAGAAGAAGGGCCGCTAATGAATAACATCGAAATCGCCCCAGGAAAGCGCGCTCGCACCGCTTATTCCTTTGATGACATCGCCATTGTTCCTAGCCGACGTACCCGCGATCCTGAAAATGTTTCAACTTCTTGGCAGATCGATGCCTACAAATTTGATTTGCCAATGCTTGCAGCTCCAATGGATTCAGTAGTTTCACCCGAGACTGCTATCGCGATTGGAAAACTTGGTGGCCTAGGTGTTCTCAACCTTGAAGGTTTGTGGACTCGCTATGACGATCCTCGAATTCCTTTGGGCGAAATTGCGTCAATGCCCGATAAGCATGCGACCAAGCGCATGCAGGAAATTTATGCCGCTCCAATTCGTCCAGAATTAATTAAAGAACGCATTCAGCAAATTCGTGATGCTGGAGTAACTGTTGCAGCTTCATTGTCACCAGCGCGCACCGCTGAATTCCATAAAGCTGTAATTGCTGCAGGAGTAGATATTTTCATTATTCGCGGAACAACAGTTTCAGCAGAACATGTTGCTGCGGCAGATGAAGCTCTTAACCTTAAGAAGTTTATTTATGAATTAGATGTGCCGGTAATTGTTGGTGGAGTTGCAACATCGACAGCCGCCCTTCACTTAATGCGTGCAGGAGCAGCTGGAGTTTTGGTTGGATTTGGTGGAGGCGCAACACATACAACGCGCAAAGTATTAGGAGTAGAAGTTCCTATGGCATCTGCAGTTGCCGAAGTTGCTGCTGCCAGACGTGAATATCTTGATGAATCAGGTGGACGCTATGTTCATGTGATTGCAGATGGTTCAGTAGGTCGTAGCGGTGATATTGCAAAAGCGATTGCATGTGGTGCAGATGCGGTAATGATGGGATCACCTTTAGCAAAAGCGGTTGAAGCACCTGGACTTGGTTGGCACTGGGGCTCAGAGGCCCACCACCCAGTTCTTCCACGTGGTGAACGCGTCAATGTTGGAACTGTTGGAACCCTTGAAGAGATTTTGCTCGGACCTTCACATACAGCAGATGGATCAATGAACTTGTTTGGAGCTCTTCGTCGCGCAATGGCAACATGTGGTTACTCAGATGTGAAGGAGTTCCAGCGCGTAGAGGTTCTTATTCATCGTGGCTGAAACGCGCGGAGTACTAGTTGTTGATTTTGGCGCACAGTACGCACAATTAATCGCACGACGTGTTCGCGAAGCACATGTTTATTCAGAAATTGTTCCATCTTCAATTACTGCTGCCCAAGTAAAGGCCAAGAATCCTGCTGCAATTATTTTGTCTGGTGGACCTTCCAGCGTCTACGCAGAAAATGCTCCAGCATTGGATGCTGAAATACTTCAGCTAGGTGTTCCCGTCTTTGGTATTTGTTATGGGTTCCAAGCCATGGCGGTGGCACTTGGCGGTGTTGTCGCGCAAACAGGTAAATCCGAATTTGGTCGCACAGACACAACAGTGGTTACAACTTCCAAGTTGTTTACAGGACTGCCAGCCCAGCAAAAAGTGTGGATGTCACATGGCGACGCAGTCAGCAAAGTTCCTGCAGGATTTACAGTGTGTGGCGCAACTGCTGATACCGCGATTGCCGCTTTCGAAAATGAAACGGCGCTGTTTGCAGGTGTTCAATTTCATCCAGAGGTCCTACACAGTGAATATGGGCAAGCAATCCTTAGTAATTGGCTGGTAAACATCGCAAAGTGCGATGCCACATGGACAACTGCAAATATTGCCGATACTGAAATAGCAAAAGCCAAGCAAGTAATTGGCGACAAGAAAGTAATTTGTGGATTATCTGGCGGAGTTGATT
>Ga0208485_1000179_pt1 | contig 20329 bp, 24 predicted proteins | sample LakMenEpi27Jul12_FD_150707 | JGI IMG/M metagenome (GOLD analysis project Ga0208485, IMG submission 150707) | Freshwater microbial communities from Lake Mendota, WI - 17JUL2012 deep hole epilimnion (SPAdes) | ecosystem: Environmental > Aquatic > Freshwater > Lentic | place: Lake Mendota, Madison... | reverse complement strand
ACCAAATAGAGTTCCAAATAACGAGCGGCCCATTGCTTCAGCCATCATGCGAGTAAGGATGGTTCCTGAAGCACCTACCAAAGTTCCGGCAATGATCAACATAGTTGAATCAAGAACATAACCACTAGCGGCAACTGTTAAACCGGTAAATGCGTTTAAGAGTGAGATAACAATTGGCACATCTGCGCCACCGACTGGAAGCACGAACAAGATACCGAAGAGCAGCGATAAAGCAGCCAAAATCAGTAGCGGTGTGGTTCCAAGAGCGACTACGACCCAGCCTGATACGCCAAGAACCGCCACCAGAGTGCCAGCGATTACAAAGCGGCCACCAGGGAAAACTACTGGGCGAGTGGTCATTAGTTCCTGCAGCTTTAAGAAGGTAACAATCGAACCGCTGAATGAAACGCAGCCAACTACGACGGTGAAGACGGTTGCGATAACGACAGCAGTTGTTGCTCCATCGCCAAGGCTTAAGTACTCAACGATTGCGACAAGGGCTGCCGCGCCACCACCGACACCATTAAAGAGTGCGACGAGTTGTGGCATTTGAGTCATCTGTACTTTTTTGGCCGCAGGTACACCGATCAAAGTTCCGATTGCGATAGCACCAAGAATCCAACCTAAGTTGTTAAGCGGCAGCGAAGTCGCATTTCCATCTTTGTCTGGTGCTGCGTAAAAGAAAATCACAACGGTTGCGATTGTTGCACCGAGTGCACCGATTAAGTTTCCGCGACGAGCGCTCTTTGGTGAAGATAAACCTTTAAGCGCTAAGACGAAACAGATACCAGCAGCAAGTCCGATTAAGTCATATACGAAGGTGCTCATTACTTAGCCTCCTTCTTTTCGGTCTTCTTACCTTTAAACATTTCGAGCATTCGGTCGGTCACAACGAAGCCACCGATCATATTGATTGTCGCCAAGATAATCGCAGCAACTGAAAGTCCAAGCTCAAGATTCGTTTCGCTATGAGAGGTAACGATGATTGCGCCTACAAGAATTACACCGTGAATCGCGTTAGCACCTGACATCAGTGGGGTATGCAGCGTTGAAGAAACTTTAGATACGACTTCAAAACCAACGAATACCGCTAGTACGAAAATCGAGATGATTGCAATCGGTTCCATTTACTTAGCCCCTCCACCACGTCGAGATCCAGCATGAGTGACGGCTGAGCCATCGATGATTTCATCCTCAAAGTTAAGGTTTAGCGCTGCTTGCGTACCCTCGGCTGGTGGCACTGTTAAAAGCGTTAAGAGATTAACTACGTTGCGCGAATAGAGGCTAGAAGCGTGGAATGGCAGCTGGCTAGGAACATCTTTGCCACCCCAGATGTGAACGCCATTTGCGGTGATCACAATTTCGCCAGGCTTAGAACCTTCAACATTGCCACCAGTTTCAGCCGCTAAGTCAACGATTACAGTACCCGGTGCCATTGCGTTAACCATTTCGGCAGTTACTAATCGCGGCGCAGTACGACCAGGAACAGCCGCGGTAGTAATTAGTACATGTGATTTAGCAATGTATGGCGTTAATAATTCACGTTGCTTAGCAGCACGCTCTTCAGTCATCTCGCGCGCATAACCGCCAGCACCTGCGAGTGATTCCAATTCAAGTTCAATGAAAGTTGCACCCATTGATTTAACTTCATCGGCAGAAGATGGGCGAACATCGTATGCCGATACAACTGCGCCAAGTCGACGAGTTGTTGCGATTGCCTGTAAGCCAGCAACACCGGCACCAAGTACTAGAACTTGTGCAGGTGTAACAGTGCCTGCAGCTGTCATCAACAACGGGAAGAATCGTGGTGAAAGTTCAGCGCCAACAATTGCTGCTCGGTAGCCGGCACAGAGTGCTTGCGAAGTTAGTGCATCCATTGACTGCGCGCGCGAAATACGTGGTACCAGTTCGAGTGAAAACGCAGTTACGCCAGCACTTGCTGCGGCGTCAATTGAATCTGCCGCGGTTACAACTGAGAGAAATGAAATCGTTACTGCACCTTTTTTCAGTGTAGCCATTTGTGCGGGCGTAAGTGGCTGAACCGAGAGAACTACATCGGCGCTCTTTAGTACATCACCGCTTTCAACCTTGGCACCAGCTGCTACGAATTCAGCATCACTTGCCTGCGAATGTAGGCCGGCACCGGACTCGATAACAACGTCGAGACCAAGGCGAGTTAATTTATTGATGACATCGGGCACTAGCGCTACGCGCTTTTCGCCCTCACGAATTTCCTTAGGAACGGCAATTAACATGGGTGAAAACTACCGCTTACCTAGGAGTATGTCGCGAGAAAGCTGAGTTCTGACCCTCGAGATCCCATGAGTTTCGACTCAATTTGCCCGCTGTTAAGCCTCAAATATGGCCCTTTAGACATAAGCGGTATTTACAGAATTTGTGGGACTTATCGCCCCTGCAGCTCGCCACGAGTTAAGTGATACAGCAGCGCCTGAATTGTGGTGCGGCGATGGAAAGCCTGCCGCCAAATTACAGATTTAGGACCATCAATAACGGAAGTCGCTACTTCTTCTTCGCGATGAGCTGGCAGGCAATGCATGAAAATGGAATCTTTCGCAGTCAGATCCATAAGTTGCTGCGAGACTTTAAACGGTGAAAGTGCTTTAGTTTTTTCAATTCGCTCAGCCTCAGGGTCGCCCATCGACATCCAGACATCGGTATACAAAACGCTGGCATCTTTGGCGGCAGTTTCAGGATCGCTTGTCACTTCAATAATCGCACCCGTTGTGGCGGCAATTGCTTTTGCTTGCGCAACAACTTCTGTATCAGGTGCCCAAGCTCCGGTTGGTGTCGCGGCAACAACATGTGCGCCCATGATGGCACCCATCGTCAACCAAGCATGCGCCATGTTGTTTCCGTCGCCAAGATAAACAAATTTGCGACCAGCAATATCACTACCAAAGTTTTCGCGAATAGTTACCCAATCGGCCAGTAATTGAGTTGGGTGATCTACATCGGTTAATCCATTAATTACCGGAACTGTTGCGTTGGCACCTAGTTCATCAACATCAGATTGGGCGAAGGTGCGAATGATCAAAGCATCGCAATAACCGCTGATGATTCGCGCAGTGTCAGCGATTGTTTCGCCACGGCCTAATTGCAGTTCATCGCCACGAATAAAAATTGGGGTTCCGCCCAAGTGGGCAACAGCTGTCTCTGATGCCAGCCGAGTACGCGTTGATGGCTTGGTCATATAAATAGCTACGCTCTTATTTGCCAACGCGGTACTTGAACCCAATGGATTAGTCGCGAAGTTAGCAGCGGTATTAAGCAGCAGCTCAATATCGGCTCGGCTTAAGTCAGCAGTGCGCAGTAGGTCTTTCATTGGGAAATTCTACCCCGCATACATCTATCTGCGGATTGCCCTTAAAACCCTTTACTTAGCCAATTATCGAGCAGGGTAAGATTTGACCATGAAACAACGAATGGGTTTCTTTTCGCGCCCGGGTAAAGATGCACAAACTGATGGTGATTTACTCACTCGCCCAGAGTTACAAGAAGATGACGGTGGCCATGATCGCTTCTCACACTATGTGAAAAAAGAGAAGATCGTTGAATCGGCAGTTACCGGCAAAGCTGTCAGAGCGCTTTGCGGAAAAAAATGGATACCTTCACGCGATCCGGAAAAATACCCAATCTGCCCAACTTGCAAAGAGATTCATGCAGGGCTGCGGCCAGCACCTGAAGATAAATAATTCTTAACCGACTTAAGTGTTTCCTTTTAGAGTGACTAAGTTGAGTTCTATTTATGAACGGCTAGAGCACGGAAAGTAAATGCACCTAATGCGCCGCCAAGAAGTGGCGCAATTACGTAGATAGTCCAGTTATCCCAGTAACCACCGGCAATTGCTGGGCCAAACCATCGAGCTGGGTTGATTCCAGTACCTTCGATTGGGCCGGCGATCAAGATGAGCACAAAAATTGTAAGCGCAATTGCGACCGGTGCCGAAGCTGAGTTTTTGTTTGCTTTATCTTGAGTCATCATAAGAATGACTAGAACCAAGATAGCCGTCATGATTAATTCCAGAGCAAAACCAGTTAAATAGGTTGCTTGAGGTGACAGCACTGGAATACCGTTTTTAACTTCCGCCGCAACTTTCTGGGTATAGATCGCCTTGAGTGTCAATGCACCAAATGCGCCGCCCACAAATTGCCAACCTACGTAAGCGATAAATGTTCTTAAGGAAATTTTCTTTAGAATAAAAAATGCCAGCGATACTGCTGGATTTAAGTGAACATCTGAGAAATGTCCGAGAACTAAAATCATGATCATCACCGCAACTGCTGGCGAAGCGGCTATTCCGATAAAGGGCACGTCTTGAGAGATGATCACACCCGTTGCCGCAATAACCAATAGATAAGTTCCAAAGAATTCGACCGCTAATTTCTTCAGCATCAGGGTTTCTCACTCTCATTACAGGTGGTATTCGCGGTATTTCGTTAAGATCTGAACTGTATCTGAAACGCTAACGCTAAACCCTAACTGAGAACAAGACTTATGATGAAAAACCAGCGCGATCTAATAGCGTTCACTCGCCGTTCACTTTGCGCTGCCGTAACGTCGAGATTATTTGCTCGCGCAGTTTCCAGAGCGCTGGCCCTAATTCTCACTTTGGCTATGGCCGTTCAACTGGTGCCGAGCGCAAACGCTGAGACTAGTAATTTAGGGAGCCCGCGCAAGATCTTAACTGGCTGGATTCCTTATTACGGAATGAGCACATCGCTACCGACCGCCATAGCAAATGCTGATTTAATAAATGAAGTTATGCCTTTTTGGTATACCTTGAAATTAAATAGTAAAAGTAAAAAACCATATATTTTGGATCTTTACACACCAGGAAATCCCAGTGTCGCAATTGATATTCCGCTTACAAAGATGCGTAACGCCGGGTTTAAAATAATTCCAACGATCACTGATGGCACCGACAAGTTAGTTCTTGCGAAACTCTTAGCTAAGAGCAGCGATCGAGCAAATGTCATAAAGGTAATAATGGATTTAGTCATTGCGAAGAACTTTGATGGCATTGATTTAGATTTCGAAGGCTTTGCATTTGTCGATGGCACTGCATCGTGGCCCGCCACTAAACCAAATTGGGTGCTACTGGTAAAAGAGTTAAGCGAAGAGCTGCGGGCAAAAGGTAAGATTCTTTCAGTTACCGTACCGGTGCACTTCTCATTAACTGAAAGACAAAAGGGCTATACCGTCTATGCCTGGGCTGAAATTGCCCAATATATTGATCGTTTACGAATCATGACGTATGACTATTCAACTGGTAAACCAGGTCCAATCGGCCCAATCGCTTGGGTCGAGCGCACCCTTAAATATGCGATCTCAGTTATGCCAGCGTCGAAGGTTTATATTGGTTTAGCTGGCTATGGTCGAGATTGGGTTACGAAAGTCGATGGCATCTGCCCTGCAAATGTCGCAAAAGTTGTCTCAACTAGCGCAAAAGCGGCAACTTTCGTCATGCGAAATGCGGCAAAGTTGGCATCGACTTATGGCGTTACTCCTACATATAACGAGCAATATCAAGAAGCTACATTTACTTATCAGAAAACTTATAACGGTAACAATGCCAGCGGGCAAGCAACATCTTGCACCGCAACTCGCACCGCTTGGTATCAAAACCCAGCTAGCTATTTAGCTCGCGCGCAATTGGTAGCCAAGTATCGGATAGGTGGTTTGGCTGAATGGACAATTGGAATGGAAGAGCAGAGCGCTACCGACGGAATTCGGGCCACGGCTTTAACAATTGCACCTGATGCGGTTCTGCTTTCACTAGCTAGCGATCAGTTAGCCATTAAATATGGCTCCTTTATAACTCTCACGGGCCAAGCAACTTCAAAAGATAAAACAATTCTCCCTGGCTTCCAAGTGAGCTTAGAATTTAAAGGCTTTGATGAAAGTACTTGGCGCCAACTTGGTAAACCCACCACTACTGAAACTGGATCATTTACAACATCGCTTTACTTAGCCAAGTCTGGAAAACTGCGGATTACTAGTGAAGGCAGTTGGGATCGCGGCGCCGGCTTAAGCTCTGAAATATCAATTACGGTAAACCCAAGACTTAGTATCACTGCGCCAACATCAGCAAAGGCTGGTACTTCATTTAAAGTATTAGTTTCAGCCTCGCCAACAACTGCGAGCACCCAAGTAGCGTTACGACGCTTTGATGGCAAGGTTTGGAACACTGTTGCTCTAGCACCCTTGCTATCGACAGGAACTGAGCTGAGCCAAACCGAGCTAATTCGTGGTGTTTATACCTATCAAATACTGGTATTTGATAGCGCTGATTCGACAGAATCAACCTCTGCGCCATTTACAGTCCTAGTTAGATAGGCCTAGATAAGTAGTCCTAATTAGATGGTGCTGGTTAACTAGAGAAATGCGATGTAGCACTTTGCCAGATGAGATGATTAGGCCATGGGTAAGTTAAAACCGCAGCCAACGGTCTCTGAAGAAACAGCAGCTGAGATCAGTGCGATTTTTAGCTCTGATCGACCTTGGGTAGTTGTAGTTTGGGACGACCCAATTAATTTAATGACCTATGTAACTTATGTGTTTATGACGGTCTTTGGTTTCTCAAAAGAGAAAGCCACTGAGCTAATGCTGCAGGTTCATAATGAAGGTAAGTCAATTGTTGCCAAAGGTGCCCGTGAAGAAATGGAACGATACGTGCAACGCCTTCATGAATACGGGCTCTGGGCCACACTCGCGCGCGAGGATCAAATTTAATGACCCCAACTGAAGGTTTCCTGCGACATGGTAACGATAGCTACATAGCGAACTTTGCCGAAACCGAACGCGAGGTGTTGGTTAACTTAGTTCAACAGATTATAGAAATATTGGCTGAACGGCATGACCATGCGAATGAAGATCCACTCGCCGCGATGGTCGGCATAACAACTCATGATTCACCACCCGACGACGAAGTTTTACTGCGCCTATTACCAAATGCATATCAAGATGGAGTAGAGGCTGCTGAGTTTCGACGCTATACCGAAAGTACGCTGCGTGATAAAAAACGAGCACATGCCATGTCGATTCGCATGCTCTTACTAAGTGCGACCGATGGTGATGTAGTTCTTGATTTTGATAGCGCCCAGGCTTGGTTAGGCGGCCTCAATGATGTGCGACTGGCGTTAGGTGTGCGACTTAAAGTTGAGCAAAATTCACACGAAGATCTTGAGTTACTGGCACCAGATGACCCACTGCGAGCTGTTTATGCGGTTTACACCTGGTTGGGCTGGTTACAAGAAACTTTAGTTGAAGCGCTTATGGACGAAGCGAGTTCTTAAAAGCGCGAAGATCAAATTTTGCAGTCGTTGCCATGTGTGGAACTGTCAGAGCCCAGATTATTACCAAAATAACCCAGAGAAAATCACTGGAAAGTTCAGTCGTGCCTCTAGCTACAAAGAAAATACCCAAGAGAAAAATTCCTAAGATTGCATAAAGGCCAGGTACGACCGCAGCGAAAAAACTAGCAAGCGGATTACCAGTTGAAACTTTCTGCCTGGCACTCGGTAATTTCGGAACTAATCGAGCGGTATGTCGAATGGCATGCCAAAACCCAAAATAAACCGCAAATGCAACTAACGGTGGAGCGAAGAAAGAGAGCGCAAGCAATAAGACTAAATCAACTGCTAGTAAATTGTTTTTAGTCGTGATCAATAACAAAATAGAAAATATCGCAATGACCAGAGTTGAATTTCTGAGTAGCTCAGTAAAGGTTCCAGCCCAATTAATCAGAGTTGGGTTAAGTTCCTGGAGCACATCAAGGGTTCGTTTATCAGTTAACGGCAGGACAACCGGCAAGAAACCAGCCGGAATCGCATAGCTAGCCAGAACAAAGTTCGAGTAACCACTCTTTTCAGCCGCCGCTCGAGTTTCGTTAGCGTAGGCCGAGTCACCAAATCCAAAGTGAAGCGCACTCATAAGTACTACAAGTTGGAAGCCAACTAAATTCCATTGCGCAATGGCTAGCGCGGCAACAATGGCAATCAAGGTATAAATCACGATAAAGACGATAAATCTGCCGGTTGAATCGCGGGGGATAGTAATCAAATGATCGATTGCCCCGTGTGGAATACCAATAGCAAGTGCGATTACGGCAAGCACAACTTGAGCACTAATTGAGATCTCGATGTTTGCAATCAGGAGACCAGCAAAGAGCAAAACCGCTATCGCGGCAGTTACTCTGGAAAATTGGCCAGCCCCTTGATAAATTCTAAAAAGAGTCTGACTCATGGCTATAGATTAGGCTCAAAATTGCTGAATTGCGAGAGGATAAGGTGTGGAAAATCTGCACTACTCATATGTTCTGATTTTTATCGCAATCTGCGCTGTTGGTGTTAATTTCGGATTCAGATTGAAGTTTTCCAAAAGATTGAGATTATTCCTTTTGACCGATTCACTTATTCTGGTGGTTTATTTGATCTGGGATTTTTGGGCAATCAGTAAAGGAAGTTGGTTCTTTGACCCAGATCAGATCTTAGGAATCATGCTCTTAGGCAAGCTGCCAATCGAAGAATTTCTCTTCTTCATAATTGTTCCCCTTATGACGGTGCTGACTTACTTAGCACTAATCAAATTAACTGGTTGGCCAAAGTTAGCTGATGAGGACGAAGAGAGAGAGGAGATTAAATGATCTACTCTGACGTCGCGCTTAGCGCAGTTTGTTTAGCAGTAGTACTAGATCTATTTCTGCTTAAATCCAGAATGATGACCAGAGGAATATTCTGGTTGACTTACCTTTTGATTTTGCCATTTCAATTACTTACTAATTGGTGGCTGACTTCAAATAAAATAGTTATGTATTCTGATACTGAAATTATTGGTCAGCGGCTGGCTGGTGCGCCGATTGAAGATTTACTCTTCGGTTTTTCCATGATTCTGCTGACTATTTCTGCATGGGAGTTTTTTAAGGATCGCCTCAACAAAAAGAAAGTTAGTTAATAAAAGCGTAGATTAAAGCGATTCCGCCCACAGCGCCCCAGAAAGCCATCGCGGCTTTAGAATTTAACTTAGCTGAAAGGGTTTTGTTAAAGGTGATCGCAAAAAGCACAAGCCCAGGAACAATCACTAATGCGCTATTGGTAAGCACGTTTGGCTCATTTCGCTGATAGCTCCAGTTAATCGAACCAGTAGCTATTAGGGCGTAGGCCCACATGCGATAGTTATTAATAATTTTTTGGTATTCCTTTCAAACGATTCCAAGTCTTATTCTAGTTGCTCTATCTAAATCTTACTTGCTCTATCTAAAGAATTTATCTCTGTTTCAAAAAACTTATCTATATAAAAAAAGAGGGAAGGCGGTTTCCCGCCTTCCCTCCTGCAAGATTAATCTCGCAATTTATAACTTAGTGATCGTCCTTCATGCCTTCTGCCATTGACTTCATGCGTGCGATCTTCAAAATGGTTAGACCGAATACGCACTTAGCTAGAACGTCAGCGATTGTGTAACCAACTTGAACGGTTACGAATGATGAAGATGAAGCATCACCAACGATGTTGAAGATGTAAGCGATTGGGTATACGCCCCATGTTGCGATAAGTAGTAGACGCAAACGTCCTACAGTCTCTGCAACACCAGCTGGCTGGCGCTCCAATGACTTGCCAAGCTCTACGAATAGTACGTAAAGGATGTATAGGAATGGGATTGTTGATAGAACACCGTATAGAACCTGAGTGTTCTGATCATTTGAAATTTCACCTGGGTAACCAAGTGCGATCATCGCAGCTGAAGCTGGGACTAGACGCATGATTAGTGAGCGAGAAACTTCGCGAGTTAGAGCAAGAACAGCAATTACCTCTACTAGTAGTAGTGGCACAGTAAGTAGCCAGTCAACATAACGGTATGCCTCGTTGAATGCATCTTGAGATCCATCAAGCTTGACCATTCCATTTTCTGATGCATGCTTGAATGAATCAAAGATGCGTAGGTAGTGGTAGCCAGCGATGAATGTAACCATTGATGACATAACGAGAGCGTTACGGTACTTAGGTAGAACACGTCCCTGTGAAACAAGGGTATAAATCGTGCAAGCGAGCATTGAAATTAGTCCAAACGAGAATGTGTTATAGACCAAGTTCCATTGGTTGCTATCTAATTGCATTTATTAGCCTCCGTGGGGCTTTGTAAAACCAGCCTCGGGCGAGGTTGGCGTTCTGATTGTTTCCGGTCGCCGTACGAGAAATCATATGAAAATCTCGTCTGGCTACCGAACTTTTATCCGAACCAAGGTAAATGGTGCGCTTGATTTAGGGTTTTCGCAAGAATATATGCGACTGATTCGCAACTTTTTTTAATATTTCGCGGCAGGTAGACTGCTTTTGAACGGATTAAGGCTACCCCAGCGGGTTACCACTAGGTATCTAAATTCCTGAGTTACTATCAAAAGAGGACAAAAACGGACATGACTGTTGCGAGCGGATTGAAAGTTCCGCAAGAAATGGCCGATGCAATTTTGGCCCAAGCCCGGGCTGAGTATCCGAATGAGGCCTGCGGAGTAATCATCGGCCGTAACGGAATTGCTGAACGTTTAAAGCCCATGTTCAATGCTGCGGCGTCACCAACTTTTTACGAGTTTGATCCGAAAGATTTGTTAGCTCTCTATCGCGAAGTTGATGATAACGATGAAGAAATAATTGTTATCTATCATTCACATACTGAAACTGAAGCTTATCCATCTCGTACCGATATTTCTTATGCGGGCGAACCAGGTGCGCACTATGTATTGGTATCTACCCGCGAAGCGATTGCACCTGCAACTGAATTTCGTTCTTATCGAATTATCGATGGTGTAGTTACCGAGGAAACTGTCGAATTTATTGCTTAACGATTAGATCAAGCTGCACAGATTAGTTTCATCCGAATTCAATTTGTAACAATAACCAGAACCAGAGAGAATTAAGACATGAGCGCAACTGTTGAAGTACGTATCCCAACCATTCTTCGTCCTTTCACAAAAGAGCAGAAGTTGGTTTCAGCAACTGGTGCTGATCTATCAGCAGTTATCGCAGACCTAGATGCTCAATATCCAGGGCTCGCTGACCGCCTCCTTGAAAATGGCGCACTCCGTCGCTTCATTAACATTTATGTAAACGATGAAGATGTTCGATTCATTGGTTCATTAACTGCGCAACTAAAGAGCGGTGACTCAATCACCATCTTGCCTGCCGTCGCTGGTGGCTAGTAATGGCTCGCTTTGATTCGCTCGAAGATTCAGTTGGGCACACACCGCTAATTGGTTTGCCGCGTCTTTCACCTTCACCAAATGTGCGGCTATGGGCGAAGATGGAAGATCGTAATCCAACTGGTTCAATTAAAGATCGCACCGCAATTTACATGATCGATGCTGCCGAACGCGATGGTTTATTAAAACCTGGTGCCACGATTTTAGAACCAACTAGCGGTAACACCGGGATCTCCTTAGCAATGGCGGCAAAAGTTCGCGGCTATAAATTAATTTGCGTAATGCCCGAAAACACAAGCCCCGAACGTAGACAACTACTTGAAATGTGGGGCGCAAAAATAATTTCATCCCCTGCCGCAGGTGGTTCAAACGAGGCAGTTCGTGTTGCGAAAGAGCTAGCGGTACAAAATCCAGAATGGGTTTTTCTCTATCAATATGGCAATCCAGCAAATACCGAAGCGCACTATCGCGGAACCGGCCCGGAAATTTGGCAAGATCTACCAACAGTTACACATTTTGTTGCCGGGTTAGGCACCACTGGAACCCTGATGGGTGCCGGAAAATATCTGCGCGAACAAAATCCTGACATTGCAATAGTTGCCGCCGAACCACGTTATGGCGAAGTTGTTTACGGATTACGAAACATCGATGAAGGTTTTGTGCCCGAACTTTATGACGCAACTGTGTTAACCAGACGCTTTTCAGTTGGTGCCGAAGATTCAGTGCGAAGAGTGCGCGATTTGTTAGAAGTCGAAGGAATCTTTGCCGGAATCTCAACAGGAGCTATTTTGCACGCAGCCTTGGCCATGGGTAACGAAGCAATTGCCGCCGGAAAGTCAGCCGATATCGCCTTCATTGTCTGTGATGCTGGTTGGAAATACTTATCTACTGGGATTTATGGGGCCGCAAGCGAAGCTGCTGCTGAAGGTCTCGATACGCAACTCTGGGCATAAAGGTTTGGGCAAAAGGGTTTGGGCATAAAGGTTTGGGCATAAGGGCGATTTACCGCACTTTTCACCTCGCCCGTTAGACTTCAACACATGAGTAACGCGCCTATCGGAATCTTTGATTCTGGCGTCGGCGGATTAACAGTGGCGCGGGCAATTCTTGATCAGTTACCAAACGAATCCACTCTCTATATTGGCGATACAGCACGCGGACCATATGGTCCACGCCCACTGGCCGAAGTTCGCGAGTTTTCACTTGAACTAATGGATTTTCTAGTTGAGCAAGGCGTTAAAGCGATCGTAATCGCATGTAACACTGCCAGTGCTGCGATGTTGCGTGATGCTCGCGAGCGATATTCAATTCCGGTAATTGAAGTCATCCAACCAGCAGTACGTCGCGCAGTAGCAGCAAGTCGTTCAGGTCGTATCGGTGTAATTGGAACTCGGGCAACTATTGATTCTGCCGCTTACTTAGATGCTTTTGCAGCGGCGCCGCATTTAGAGATTACATCAATTGCCTGTCCTCGCTTTGTTGAATTTGTCGAACGCGGCGAAACATCAGGTGCCGAAATTACAAAAGTTGCGAAAGAATATTTAGCCGATGTCATGAAAGCCGATGTAGATACTTTAGTTTTAGGTTGCACTCACTACCCACTGCTAACTGGTGTAATTTCATATGTAATGGGCAATAACGTATCGCTAGTATCTAGCGCCGAAGAAACCGCTAAAGATCTTTATCGCATATTGGTCGAAAGCGATTCCTTGCGCACCGATAACAGCACGCCAGCAACACATCGCTTCCTGGCAACCGGTGATGCAGCTGCTTTTGAAACGTTAGCTCGTCGATTCTTGGGCCCAGAGGTTGGTCAAGTAGAACATCAATCGCTAACTTAAGTTGCAAATGAAATTAACAAAACTAAATATTCACAAACTAAAACGGAGACGATTAAGGAAATGATGACAACCACACGAAACGATGGCCGCGCAGTAACAGATCTGCGCGAAATAAAGATCACTCGCAAGTGGCTTGATCATGCTGAAGGCTCAGTATTAGTTGAGTTTGGTAAAACCCGCGTGCTCTGCGTTGCCTCGTTTTCACCAGGTGTACCACGCTGGTTAAAAGACAGCGGTACTGGCTGGGTAACTTCAGAGTATGCAATGTTGCCTCGCGCCACTCATACCCGATCTGATCGAGAGAGCGTTAAAGGCAAGCTGGGTGGTCGCACACAAGAGATTTCTCGTTTAGTAGGTCGTTCTTTGCGCGCCGTCATTAACACTAAAGAACTTGGCGAAAATACAATTGTCATTGACTGCGATGTTCTGCAGGCCGATGGCGGAACTCGCACCGCTGCAATTACTGGTGCATACGTTGCGCTAGCTGATGCAATCTCGTGGGCAAAGAGTCAAGGTCACATCAAAGCAACTGCCAATCCATTATCTGATTCAGTTGCTGCCGTGAGTGTGGGTATCGTTGGCGGCGTTCCAATGCTTGATCTTTGTTATGAAGAAGATGTCCGCGCAGATACTGATATGAATGTAGTTTGTAGTGGCGACGGAAGATTTATTGAAGTACAAGGCACTGCCGAAGGCGTGCCATTTGATCGCGATTTACTAAATCAATTATTAGATCTAGCAGTTGCCGGTTGTAAAGATTTAGGTAAACATCAAGCGGCAGCACTCGCTAAGTAAAAGTTCTAAAAAACAAACTAAGCCAGAAAATATCTAAAGGTTTGCGGCTGGGAGAGCAACAGTGAAAGATTTAGTTTTAGCTACTCGCAATAAAGGCAAGATCGAAGAATTTCGACGCATCCTCGATGAGCTAGCGCCCGGAAGTATTCGACTACTCGGGTTAGAGAAATTTCCTGAGACAAGTGATGTCGATGAGACTGGCGAAACTTTCGAAGAGAACGCACTTCTTAAGGCACGTTCAATTTGTGCTGAAACTGGCTTGCCGGCGATAGCTGATGACAGTGGGCTTTGCGTCGAAGCGCTTTATGGCCAACCTGGTATTTACTCGGCCCGATTCGCAGGCACTCATGGTGATGACGTTGCCAATAATGCGAAACTACTGCAGGAATTAATAAATGTGCCCGATGGAAAAAGAACTGCCTACTTCATTTGTGTGACCGCGCTAGTAATGCCCGATGGCCGCGAAGTCACCCGCGAAGGGCGTTTTTACGGCTCAATTGGCCATGAACCGATCGGCAAGAATGGCTTTGGGTATGACCCGCTCTTTCGGCCCGATGGATTAACTATTTCCAGCGCGCAAATGAGCGCTTCCGAGAAAGATGCCATCAGTCATCGTGGAAAATCACTAAGAGCAATAGCCCCGTTTGTCTTAGAAATGCTCTAATCGCTACGGTAACCTTGGCTTATCCGAGTGCGTTACTTGCGCGCGTACCGCTACCCAAGGAGTTAACGTGGCTGTAAAGAAGAAAGTTGCTAAGAAAGCAACAAAGAAAGCCCCAGCTAAAAAAGCTGCGGCCAAGAAGCCAGCTGCTAAAAAAGCAGTAGCCAAAAAGAAAGCCGCTGCTAAGAAGCCAGCAGCTAAAAAAACTATTAAGAAAGCAGCTGCTAAGAAGCCAGCTAAGAAGGTTGCTAAGAAAGCAGCCGTTAAGAAAGTTGCGAAAAAAGCTGTTGCTAAGAAAGCAGCGCCAAAAAAGCGTGTTGCTAAGAAAACTGCTGCGAAGAAAACTTCTGCCGCAACTGTAAGAGTTCCGGCAGTTCCAGTTACTTCATCAGCACCTCGTGCTGCGGCTCCAGTTGCGCCGGTTCGCCCAGCAACTACGTCACCTGCTGCTAAACCACAACAAGGCGCATCAAGCCGCGTCGTAATGGCAGTAATTGTCGGTATCGCACTATTAGCTTTTGTAGTTTGGTCACAATCTTCTTCTGATGATGACGATGCAGCGCCAATGCCAACGGCTTCGGCATCTGCCGAACCAAGTGCATCAACTGAAGTATCTGCAACACCAACTGAATCAGCTTCAAGTGGTGCCGCAGTTGCAGCAATCGAAGCACCAGCTAAATTTGTTGCTCTCGGTACAGCCGAAGGAATTAAGTTGCGTTGGTTTGCTCCAACAGCAGTTGAAGGTCTGACTGGTTATCTAGTAGAGATTGCACCAGATGGAAAAGAATGGCAGAGCGTTGCCACAGTTCCAGCTGATCAAACAACTCTAGATATGGCCAAGAGCGAAGGCGGCTGGACTCAGTTCCGAGTTTCCAGCGTCTACTCAGATGGTCAAGTAGCACCAGCCAAGATTTTCGGATTGCCTGGTCAATATAAGTAAGAAGTTATCGAAAACAAATTAATAAGAAAGACCCCGAGTTAATCACTCGGGGTCTTTCTTATTTCTAAGAAATATTTTTATAACTTGCGCTAACTTGTTTTGTTTAGAGCTTCTAAGATGGCAGCCACATAAACCTTGATTCCAGCGGGCCTTAGATGCACGCCATCGGGTGCGAAAAACTCTGGCCGATTCTGCGAAATTGTGGCCCAATCGACAATCTGAGCGCGTGGATTAGCAGCTGCGTATTCAGCGATTAGCGCATTGTTAGCATCACGCCAAGGGCGCGGCACAGCGGTGTTTACGACAATGATCTGACTTTGATCTGCCACCTCAGCAAAGACAGCTGCAACTTGAGTTCGAGTTAGCGCATTGTTATTTCCGAGATTGAAGATAATTGGGGCGTCACCAACGGCTAACTTATCGCGCTTAAGAACTTCTAATAATTCTGGCACTTGACGACCGACTCGCGCATTTATTAATCCGATGGTGCGCAGATCGCCGAGCTCATAGCGAATACCTAGAATTACTGAATCGCCAGTAACCCAGAGATCAGGAAGTCCCACATTTGAGATCACTGGTGGCTTTTGCGAGGAAGGCTTAAGTTCTTGAGTTAGTTCTTTTTCAAGGGCAGCAGCTTCCTTGTCAGCAACTGAGATTGCATTTGCACTAATTGCCGTGGTTGCTGCGAGAAGAGCAATGATGCCGGCTGCCACCGAGATCTTTTGGCGAATTCGAACTCTCTTAGTTCGATACTTCATGCCGCGGAACCAAGATTCAACTGCGCCACTTCGAACCGGTAGTTCAACTAACCGTAATGAAATGTCAGCTAACGCTAAAACGATTAAGAAGCGCACCGTGTAGAGCGCCCAATCTTGCCCAGCAATATCAACGCTGGGGCGAGTTAATTGAAAGACAATCCAATGCCATAAGTAAATTGCATATGATCTTTCTCCAATCCAAACCAATGTGCGAGTGCGCAGTAAAGGCGCAAAGCGAGATGCGGGATGCACAATGGAGGTAAGAATTGCGCAACCAAAGATTCCGGCAAGCGGGAAAGCAATGCGATAAAGCGTGGGGTCACTTTCATTAATTAATAAAAATGCTCCAAGGATTCCAATGAACCCAATTACGCCGATACCGTCAACAAAGTCTTGCGCTCGCTGTGAAACTTCACTCTTTAAATTTTGCGGAATCCAGCTAACCGCCAGAGCCGCTCCTAGGAATAAACCAATGCTGTGCGTATCGGTTCCAAAGTAAATATGGCTAACGCGCGAGCTATTTGCCGCATCCAATGAGAGGGAGACAATAAATAAGGTGATTCCAGAAATCGCAGCAATGGTTAGCGCAGCTCCAGGAATTCGCTTTTTTCCAAACCACTTAAGAACCAGTAGCAGCACCAGCGGCCAAACCAGGTAGAACTGAGCTTCAACAGCCAGTGACCAAGTGTGCTGCAGCAGAGGTGGACGACCAATGGCTTCGAAGTAATCAGTTTCGCGAAAAACTAGCCACCAATTCATGCCGCCGAAAATCGAAAACGGCGCATCACTAAGTAAGCGTCGAGTTGTTTCTGGCGCCCAGATCCCAACAAAAATTGCGGTCCCAAAAATCATAAAAAGTAAAGGTGGTAGCAATCGACGCATGCGCGCGAGGTAGAAAGCTCGAAGATCTAACCCACCACTGCGCTGAATCGAATCGAGTAGTAGGCGAGTAATTACATACCCAGAAATTACAAAGAATAGATCTACGCCAAGAAAACCGCCGGGAATCCAAGAAAAACCTAAGTGATAAAGCATTACTGCTATTACTGCGACAGCACGCAAACCATCAATCGCAGGGATATGGGTGATCCCAGGTTTTTTAGGTGACATAACTTTTGGTAATCGGTAAGAAACTACTTACGTTTTGCAGGAGCTTTCTTTACTGGTTTTTTACCGGCAGTTTTTTTGGCAGGTGCGCGATTGGCCGACTTGGTTTTCTTCGGTGCCTCAATTTCTACTTTGGTGCGTTCGCTGGCAACACGAACTGGGCCACGACTAATAAGTGTGTCATCAGCATTTAAGTTCTGAATAACTTGCTCTTGTAGCTGAGCCAGACGCTCAAACGAACTCTGCAGCCGAGCACGTGACTGTTGAATGGCATTTTCAGCCTGATCAAGAGATTGGGTTTGTACTTTGTAAAGACGCTCAGCTTCAGAAATAACACTGGCCAGCCACTGGCGATAGCCGCTAACTTCACCAGTTGCTTCAGCAATGATGCGTTCGCCTTCGCGACGCGCAGCAACCGCCATCGCACTAATTTCGCGCTTCTTATTTTCAAAAATTGTTTCGGCTTCAACTTCAGCCTTAGCAACCATTTCTTCAGCTTCAGTTTCAGCGGCCTGTAAATACTTGCGGCCACGTGTTTCGGCACTCGAGAGAACTGAGCGCGCTTTCTGTTCGGCATTTTCAAGCGCATCTTTCGAAGCGCGATTCGTTTCGGTAACCAAACGATCGGCAGCAGCTTGAGCTTTTGCTTCGCGAAGTTGCGCCGACTTAATCATGGTCATGGCAGTTTCAGTTGCCAGAATTTCAAATTCTTCTTTAGATAGCGTGGTGATATCGCGACGCGAGCGCAGATCGTTTAACTGTGCTTCAAGCTCGCGAATTCGATCAACCGAATTTGGCTGACTGCTCTCTTCGCCTTTAAATCCAACCCAATTAAGGAAGGAGTTCTTCTCGGCCATCGCTACCTCTTTTTATTCTTTAAACACTTACGGAAGGCTTAGATTAGAGCAAAAGCGCCATACCTAAAAGTGGGGTTAGCGCATGGGTCAAGGCGGGGTGAAAATGGGCCTAATTAGCGGGATCGATAAACGGCAACACAGATGGCCACATACTGCGAGATCCATGCGGCTAGTACAAAGATATGAAAGAGCTCGTGAAAACCAAAATACTTTGCCTCTCGCCCTGGTCGCTTGAGTGCATAGAAAATCGCCCCAATTGAATAGAGCAAGCCACCAAAAATAATTGGCAATATTACCCACCAGCCACCTGCCCGATAAAGATGCGGCGTGTAAATAATTGCGACCCAGCCCAGGATTAAATAGTTAGCAACATATAACCAACGGGGTGCACCGACCCAGAAGACTCGTACCGCTACGCCAATCAAAGCACCAGTCCAGATTACCGAAAGCAGAATTGTGCGATCACGACCTTCTAGCAAAGTAACTGCGAACGGCGTGTATGAACCAGCAATCAATAAATTAATATTCGCATGATCCCAGCGGCGCCAAATTTTCTTCTTAGCCGGCGACCACGGAACGCGATGATAAATTGCCGAAACGCTAAACAATAAAATCGCAGTTAACGAGTACAACGCGATTGCGAACTTAACTGAGTTGCGACTTAGCAGAAAGAGTACGAGCGAAGCGATGATTACGGCGGGCGTTGCACCTAAGTGAAACCAGCCACGTAACTTTGGTGGAGCTACCGGACTAGACATTGGGTTGCGCCTTTCAGCTAGTTAACTTAAGCGAAGCCTAACTCTTTAATTACAACCAGGGTAAAATCTGTTCAACTAGCGCAGATTACGCACAGACTTAACCATCAAAGAGAGCAAGGCAACTACACAGGTAATACCACCAGTCCACCAAAGTGCATTTGATACACCGATCGTGGCTGCGATTGGGCCAGCTACGACAATGCCCAGCGGTGCGATGCCATATGACCCAAAGGCATCGTATGAAGCCACCCGCGAGAAAGATTTCTCTGGAATATGTTTCTGCAGTGAGGTATTCCAATTAACTATAAAAATTTCAAGTGCAAAACCAGAAAATAGCGCACCAATTACTGGAAAAATAATGGGTAGCTCAGCGGCGATAGCAAAATCCCAGAGTGCTGAGGTGGCAATAAGTGCCATGGAAATTGCGAGCGGTCTGGCGAATTTAACTTTAAATGCGACAGCGCCACCGATCATCATTCCTGCGGTCAGTGCTGCCAAGTTGTAAGACCAATTTCTCGGGCCGCTGTCACCTTTATCAAAAGCTAGCGGGCCAAGTACTTGCATCATTGATTCAAAACAAGCGTTGATCGCAGCAAAAGTCACCACCATTGCAACAACCCAAGAGCGTGATGAAAATTCAATCCAGCCGAGTTTTAAATCTTTTAAGACAGAGTTTTTATCACGCGGTGGCATAGCAGGTAGATCTATTTTTAAAACCAAGATACCTGCGATTAAGAAAGTAATTGCATCAGCTAGTAAGGCCCAACCTGAGCCGTATAGAGTCACTATCACGCCACCTAATAGCGTGCCCGCAATAAAACCGATATTTGTCATCAGGCCAATTACGGCATTGCCATGTTGATACTTTTCTTTTGGCAATATATTTGGCAACACACCTGACATGGCTGGCCACCAAAGCGCGTTTAGAACACCGAAGAGTGCTCCCATGAGCGCGAGTAACCAGATTGATGGGAAGCCGGCAATAAATGCAACTGCACTAACGCCAGTAAAAATAGAACCGATGATGTCGACAATGCCGACTACGCGATTGCGTTTAAAGCGATCACCAATTACTCCGCCGAATAACATGAATGCGATCAGTGGCACAAAGCGCGCCGCCATTACTAAACTTAAATCACTGCCATCGGCGCCCGGAATACTTAACACTCCGTAGGCAAGTGCGATTGGCGATAAGCCATTTCCGAAGTTTGAGATAAAACGCGAGATTGCCAACGAAGTAAAGCCATCGTGCGCGCGTAGTTCTCTAAGTTGATTTATCATGCTGTAAAAACTAACCGAGTCGGTTTAGTTTTCGCCGCGAATCGCTTTTTCAATCTGGCCAATGTGATCAAGTGGGTGCGCCGTGTAATAACGACACCATTTTTCAATTGAGAATTC
>Ga0208485_1000176_pt1 | contig 20608 bp, 22 predicted proteins | sample LakMenEpi27Jul12_FD_150707 | JGI IMG/M metagenome (GOLD analysis project Ga0208485, IMG submission 150707) | Freshwater microbial communities from Lake Mendota, WI - 17JUL2012 deep hole epilimnion (SPAdes) | ecosystem: Environmental > Aquatic > Freshwater > Lentic | place: Lake Mendota, Madison... | reverse complement strand
TAGAGCTTTAGGTGTGCTTAGGCCAGCGGAAGTTCTCGCAGGTAGTTTCGCACCGCAAAAGTCGCCTTCACATCATCGCGGTTATAGGCATCTAGCCATTGCCGAGCTTGTTCCCTGGTGGCATCGTCATTTTTACTTATTGCTAATTTGTATTTGAGGAGGGAATTGGCTCCCCCGGCCATTTCAACCGACCACTCAAAACCAGCTAAGGGTGCTAAATCTTTAATGGAATAAGACTTGGCAGGAAAGGCGACCCTCTGTGCCAGTGGATAGAGATCGACTAAGTAGTCGGTTTTAAAAATCTCTAACTCATTAAGTGTTGGAACGCCGGGGCGACCAACAGAGCGATTGGCGTACTTTTTCCACCAGCTGTATTCATGGGGTGCGTAGTGGAAGATTTTGATTGTCTTGCCGGAAGATTCGGCTCTTTTAATCTCTTCCTGCAGTTTGTTCCACATCTTTGACATCACTTCAAACTAACCTTCTTCGGTGTTTGAGTAATTTGAAAAAGTATCAATGACGGCAGTTTTCCAGTCTTTGCTCACAGTTCGATCGTGAATGCCGTAGCCATAGAGGTACAGGCGATCAACTCCGATGGGTTCATCTAACTCGAGTTCACGCAGTGCTTCCATTGAGTTTTCTAAGTCAATATCAATTTCGATATCAGCCTCTGGAATCTCAAAAGGAGTTGAGGGATCAAGTAGTTCAGGCACTTCGCTCTGCCAAACTCGCGCGCGAATTTGTGCCGTGATCATCGCATCGTTTAGTGGAGTTTGCTCGATCAAATCGTTAATGCTCTGAATCTGCGGGAAATTCTTAGCAACAACTAGCGGCGTGACTCGGGCAAGCAGTGTTACATGCCCGTTGCCGCCGTCGAATGCTTCCATCTCTTTTAGGCAAGTTGATTTGTATTTACAAACCGTGCAACCCATCTTGCCCGATGAATTAACTGAAATAACACCTGATTTCTTGGTTAAATCTTCATTTTCAATTTGTGACAACCGCACTACCTCACGGGCTGCGGCGTATTGCTGGTCATATTCACTTAAGAATGACTCTTGTGCTTTGCCAGACCCAGTTACAACATCGCCAATACGTGCCCAGATGCAGTTATCTAGATCGCGGCCAATGATTCCAACCCAGAGATCATCGCCATCAATTCCAAGTGCCTGGAAAAGTCTGGTGTAGTGGGCTAACTGGTGGAGGTCGTTGTAATCCAAGCGACCTTCAGTTCTGGTGTCTTGGGCGGGGAGAATGTTTGTAATAGGCGAAGTAAAGATGAAATTAGATTTACTTTTCTCTATCGCCTTATGGCTTTTTATATCAACGGGTGCCCAAGCGGTTCTGCCATCAGATCTGACTCCGACTTTAATAATTAAATCTGGGCGACTTGATCGCTCGGTGGGTTTGAAATCAATGCCAAAAGCTTTCGCTAGCTCTTGCTCTGCCAGGTTAGCGATGTAACCACAAGCAATTATTGGCGCTTCTGGATTGAGTAAGGCTTTGACGGTATCTAGCTCCATTTGATCAAAGTTCTTACTCTGCGCAATTTTGATAATCGTTGGGTTAGCTGCCTCTAGCGCCTCTATTGCTTTGTTTTCATGCGAGAAGCCGAGGTTTTAAACTCTTCAACTACCGGGTCTGGTTGATCAGGTGTTAGGCCCGGAAATGAATTAGGTGCATATTTCTTATGGAGTAATTCGTGGCAATAGATCGCAGTACGTGAATCAAGCCTCATGGCTAAAAGGGTATTGCCAAACTGACAGATAACGAGCATTGGCACTCTGGTGAAATAGCTTTGCTAGCTATTTAAAACACCAAGGTGAACAACCGCACAATCTGATTTAGTTATCGATACTTATTGGGAAGATTTCTGGGCCGGCTAAGAGGTTTTCTGCTGCACCAGTGGTGGGTTTGGAGGCCTTGAGCGTTCGGTAGTAATTTTAGCAATCAATCGATTCCAAACCGATAGAGACCAAGATGATGTGCTTTATACTGGAATGTCGCAAGCGCGAGATAAATTAGTTGCGGTCGGCGATGCTGAGATTATCGAAAAGTTAAAAGTTCTAAACTCTTAACTTTTAATTAAAAAACTTTCGCATAAACAGCACTCCAACCGCTGTTTAACAAATAATTTATGGTTTAAGAAGATTAACCACGATCTTCAAGTCCTTTTTGAAGATTTTCCCCGTAACTGAACTCTTAAATTATCAAGCACATCATCATTAATTGAATCTAAAACAATTAGTTTAATCCTATGCTTTTTTGCCAACTCAACTTTTTTTGCCATTTTTTCCGCATACTCATCTACCGACATTCTTCCAGCATATTCAATCAGCAGTTTTTTGACTTTAAAATCAGCACGTAAATTTTTCTTCGGATTTAATTCTGAATCAAATGGGTAAAATGGCTCCTTATTATGAGCAATATTCCAGCTCGTTAAAGCCTCACAAATGATTCTCTCACCGACACTGAGGCAAATATGATTATCAGAACCTATGGATCTGTACCCACCATACTTGGATTTTGATTTCTCCAATACATCCGAAGCATCTAATAGATGCGCCCATGAACCAAAAAGCTTTCTTGCAGTTTCATGCCTAGGGAGAACGGCCAAGGCCTTAATAATTCTTATTTCTTTAATTCCCAAAATTTTTGGTGAAGTCAGAGAAATAAGCGCCGCATTACGATCAAATTTAGAACTTGGAATAAAACCAAAAACTTTCTCAAATTCCTTTACACCCTTTATAGAGTTCTCCCTTGCCCTGCTTTTGGATATTCCAAATTGCTCGAAGGCCAAAAGTTTAGAATTTGTTGCCATCTGAAAACAAATAGAGCACACCTTTGGAGGCAACACTCCGAACCAATCTATTTCTCTCCTTGGATTGAAGTTCCTATTACATACCGCACATTTACGCCGCCGCATTTTCTTAAACTTTAGTAAAGGAATTACTTTCACCCTGAATAACTCATGAGCGACAAGAATTGTGGCTTCCGTCTTAGTCAAGTTAAATTCCACCGGAAATTTAGGTGGGTAGAGCGTTGAAGCCCAATTTATATCTTTGTTTTTCAAAATTGGACTGTAACCTTCAGTCTCTTTATTTTTTATTTTTTTAATCCCAGATATGTAGAAATACTTCTTATATTCAATCTCATTTCTCCCAGCATCTTTTATTGAATTATACTTTTTTTTAATTTTTCCAAAACTAGCCTCACTGACAATTTCTTCAGCGACTTTAGAAATATTAGGAACTAAGAATTCGATAAGATCTAATTTCCCAATCAACTCTCCGCCTTTTAACCTCTTTTGATTTTGGCCCTCGCGATGAATGTTTCGTAAGTAGAGATCCCAAAGGCCGAAACTCTCGGTCTTAATCGATTTTAATAAAGTCTTATTGATACGCAAATTCTTTAATTTTTTGCTTATTATACGAATCTGTTGTGAATTAAGGTCGCAAAGAGAGATCCATTTTGGTAAGGCAAAGTCAACTTGTTCAGGCGGCCACCAGCTGTTGCGTCTGATTCCTTCGAGTTCTTCACGAGGGTCGGGTAAGGCCAAAACCCAATCTCCGTCTAACTTCATGCCCCACGTGTATCCAGTTTTGGAAGTATTTTTTAAATGAAAATCTGCGGTTCTAATGTATGACTTATTTAGTTCAGAAAAAAGAATATCTAGGCTATTTGGTTTCATTTTATTCCGACTGTGTATTTAACATTGACACAGATAGTCCTATAGCCATGCCCGATATCTAACCACGCTACCGATTAGATTTGAAAATTGTCAGTGCCCTGTGTTAAATTTTGCCTAGGTTAAGAAATAAGCGTTAAGCCCTTTAGCTTGCTTATTGCCCTCCGCGCAGATCGACCCGCGTCCGGTGGCCCTAAAGGAAAACCTGCCGGCGATGAAAGACACCGCCGGAAGTAGCGGGTCTTCTTTCATTTAGAAGCCCCAGTTAGGGCTAATTGCCATGTCTATTTCAGAACATTCAACAGTTCTCTTAGAGGCTGAAAAAAGCTTCTTTCAGGCTTTGTGTTTGTGTGGCTGGTTTAGTCAAACTTCTTTTAAAGAAGAAGCTGATTTATTACGAGCAATACATGCACATGAAGTCGCAGTCTTTGGTAGTCGAACATGAGCGCGATATTTGATGAGGATATCGAGCTACTGGTGACTACTTGCGCAGTGGATTTTGGCCCAGTGCTCTGGGCCGTCTTCTGCGAAGTCTGCGGTAAACAGCTAAATGAAGGCACGCAAGATGAGGCTTTGGTCGGCAAGATCGAAGTTGAACATCAGGCGTTTCATCTTGATTTAACTGTTAAAGAATTTCGCGCACTGCGAAAACATGCGAAACAAAATAGAAATGCTGACAACATGTACTAAAGACTTGTTTGACTGCCATACCTTGAAAACTAAATAGAGCTGAACCAAGAAATAGCGTGAGGACGCCACCTCGGATGCGCTATTTCCAACTGCCGATTAAGGCAATGAGAAAAGGAGTTTTAACGAGTACCTAAACGAAAGGTGTCTATATGCGTGACGAAGTTGAATACACAGTTGAAGAGTTATGGGATCTGATTCCAAGGACTAGTGGCAAAGTTCGAGCAGATGTAATGATTTTACTGGCAAATAAATTAACGTATCGGAGTAAGCATGATGCGTTGAGCTTGGCGCAAGAAGCAATAGAGATATACGAAGATCCAGCGAGTGAGGCGCTGGTGTCAGATAAGGCAAGTGCTTATTTGGGGCTGGCATATTCGCTTAACCAGTTAGAGCGGGTGCCTGAGGCACTGACTGAGATGGCAAAAGCGATAGAGCTATATAAGCAAGATGGGTTTTCATTTCAGGATGATCTACTGCGAACACAGGCTGAAATGTTTAGCAAGGTTGGTAACTGGCAAGCGGCGCTGGAATGTCAGTTAGAGGCAGTGAGGCTGAATGAGATCGAAGGGGATCAGAAGTTCCTAGGGCTCTCTTATCAAAATGCCGGTAATTGTTTAGGTGAGATGGGCAAGTTCGCAGAGGCTATCCAGTATCACAAGAAGGCAGTGGCGATCTATACCGAGTCGCAGGAACTCGATGAAGTTGGAAATTGTTTTGAGAAAATCGCAGAGTTTAGTTTGGAACTTGGCGAATATGTCGAAGCAATTTCATTTGGACAGCGGGCGTTAAATCTCCTGTTTTTCCAAAATGAAAGTGAGTCACAAGCCAAGACTCATTTGATTATGACCAAAGCATTTCTGGCACAGGGAGATCTTGAGGCATCTGGTGAGCACCTAATGAATGCCAAAGCGCTCGCGAATTACACATCAGAGAAGAACTGGAGGTTAATCGCCGAGGTCGAGCAAACTCGCATCAGTCACTTAAAGGCTGGTGGGTTTACAGATTCGGCTGAAGAAGCCGAAGTGAGGCTATCGACGTTAAGGGAGTTGGTGAGGTAATGGGAAATACCGCAAACAAGCAATGTCCGATCTGTCGCAGTACCGATATCGATCAGAAATATGTAACTACTGAGCCGTATTACCAATGTAATAAGTGCGGCGAAAGGTTTAAGGGGTGAAGAAGCCGCTGCTCACTTCTTCTTATAGCCTTTTGGACAGACGGGTTTAACCGCAGTCACTTTCTTTACGAGTTTTCCTTTAACGCAAGTAATTGTTTTTTTCTTGGCGGCAGCAGCTTTAGCTTTGGCATCAGCCAGGATCTTTGCCGCTTTGGCTTTAGCATCTGCGGCGGCCTTATCTGCGGCAGCTTTATCTGCGGCGGCCTTATCTGCGGCGGCTTTCGCTTCTGCCTCTTGTTTCGCTAGTAGATCTGCGGCAGCTTTCGCATCTGCTTCTTGCTTGGCCTTTAGGTCAGCGGCGGCTTTCGCATCGGCTTCTTGTTTAGCCTTTAGGTCAGCGGCGGCTTTTGCATCTGCATCTTGCTTGGCCTTTAGGTCTGCGGCAGCCTTATCTGCGGCGGCTTTCGCATCTGCTTCTTGCTTAGCTAATAAGTCTGCGGCAGCTTTCGCATCTGCTTCTTGTTTTGCTAGTAGATCAGCAGCAGCTTTCGCATCTGCCTCTTGTTTAGCTAGTAGATCAGCAGCAGCTTTCGCATCTGCGGGGCTGATTGTGTTGGAAGGTTCCGGGGCTGGCACGGGGTTTGTGATTCCACATCTTGAGGAACAATTTGCTGTGATTTCTACATCTATTGGTTCGGTGGCAAATCCCGAGATTTGATAGGTGAGATCGTCAAGTCTTTTTACTAATCCAACCTTGTTTTCTTTATATGAAATTACTGGGTCAAGGAATCTAACTGTTAGAGATGCCGAACCAAAATTTGTTTGATCGCTAGTAGCATCTAAATTAGCTTTGTACCTAAAGACAATATTGCTACCCACGATGCTTGCAGTTATGTCGCCAGATTCAGCGAGAGCATCCTTGAGTGAGCACTTAAGAATGTAACTTGCGGAATCTTCAATAAATGGAACGCCCTTGCAAAAATCGATTGGGTCCTCTGAACTACTTGCTTCGGCATTTATGTCCGCCAAACTAGCTATACCCGCTGCTGCCGCGAATGATTTATCAAGTGTGTAAGTCAACTCGCCATTGAATCGAGCGGCGGAGCTCACGCTTATTTCGCCTTTAACTTCGACGCAGGAGGACAACAAAAGCGCCAGTGAAATGATCACAGCACCGAGGCCGATTTTTCTAAAAATCATTTTTCTCCTTCAGCCGTTTAAGCTTTCAGCTCATCCAGTTTTGCTACAACTTCTTTGGCCGAGGGATTAGTCATCGCACTTCCATCTGAGAAAACCAGAGTTGGTACGGTGCGATTTCCGCCATTTACTTTCTCGACAATCTCAGCGGTACCAGCTACCTCTTCGATATTGATCTCTTCGAATGTGACGCCGAGGTCGGCTAATTGCGATTTCAGTCTCTTGCAGTAGCCGCACCAGGTCGTTGAATACATTACAAAAGACATTAGTTGCCGCTTCCTTTAATACTTATCGCTTTGACGTGAGCCTACGCGCCTCAACGATAGTGCGGATAACCCAAGATGCCTGCGCATTTAAATGGGCCTTGAAGTAGGCTTGTGTGAAGTGAATTACGCAACACTTTTGTTGCGTAATTATGGACTTTGCCATAGGGTTTAGCTCTAACCTGTCCCGATTGAGAGAAGAACAATGTCGAATAAGTTCCGCTTGGCCGCTTTAGCTGGCGCTTTCGCTCTTTTTCTAGCCCTGCTAACTGGTTGCTCATCGAGCGACGAGCAGGCCCAAGCGGTCACCGAACTAACGGTTTACTCAGGTCGTTCCGAAGAATTTATCGCTCCCTTTTTTGCGCAATGGGAAAGCGAATCTGGCATCAAGTTAAATATCCGTTATGGCGATTCAGCTGAGTTAGCTGCCCAAATTTTGGAAGAAGGAAGCAACTCCCCTGCTGACCTATTTTTGTCTCAAGATGCCGGGTCACTGGGCGCAGTTGCTGAGGCTGGATTGTTTACCGAGTTAAGCGCCGATGTTGCATCAGCAATCCCGGCCAAGTTTGTAGCGGCAAATCGCAACTGGGTCGGGGTTACAGGTCGCGCACGCGTTTTTGCTTATTCACCAGAGCGAATAAAAGGTCTGCCAAAGTCAATTACAGATTTAACAAATAGTGCTTATAAGAATCAACTTGGAATCGCACCGACTAACTCCTCGTTCCAAGCTTTTTTGACGGCCTTGATTAATGCCAAAGGTAAAGATTTTACTAAGTCATGGCTACAGGGACTACAGACAAATGGCGTGAAGATTTATCCAAAGAATAGTTCAATAGTTGAAGCAATTGATCGTGGTGAAATCTCGATCGGTTTAGTTAATCACTATTACGTTTGGGAAGTTAGCGAAGCATTGGGTCGCGATGTTGATGTAAAGATTGGCTTCTTCGCACCAGGTGATTTAGGAAATCTGATCAATGTTTCCGGTGCCGGAGTTCTGGCATCAAGTAAAAAGTATGCGGCTGCACAGGACCTGATTAACTTCTTAACATCTGATTCGACACAGCAAAATTTTGTCACCGACACCCACGAATACTCATTGATCGAAGGTGCTACATCGCCAGCTGATATACCGGGCTTAGACCAGATTGGTGCGCCCACAGTTGATTTAAACTCACTAAAAGATATCAAGGCTACGCAGGATCTTTTGATTGAGGTTGGCCTGCTTTAACAATGTCGACAACAATTGCCGAAGGCACACGTACAGCACTGACTAAAGGTGCACGCAATCAGCGTGTAATCCGTGGCGTGCTAAACGGTGCTGTCGCAATTGTTGCGGCTTTAGCGCTGATTCCCGTCGTCTATCTATTGGTGCGCTCTAGCCAAAAGCCAGTCAATGAAATTGCCCAGCTGCTGGTGCGCCCAAAAACTCTCGAAGTCCTGCTCACCACATCGGCGCTGGTGTTTGGCGTTGTTTTCATTACGGTAACGCTGGGCGTTGCTTTGGCTTGCGGGCTGCACTTTGTAAGGCTGCCGATGCGCAGAATCTTGATCATCCCTGCGGTTTTGCCGCTTGCGATTCCTTCTTATGTTTTTACATATACCTGGATTGCTTTGATTCCGCAGTTTTCCGGATTCCTCGCCGCAGTCTTTATCCTTTCAGTCACAACGTTGCCTTACGTTATTTTGGCAACGCTTTCGGGTTTGCGCACGGTAGATGGTGCACAGATAGAAGTGGCTAGATCACTTGGGTTATCAATTCCGCAAACATTTAGACGCGTGGTGTTTCCGCAAGTTAAAGGTCATATAAGTGCTGGAGCTTTATTGGCCGCGCTTTACACAATTAGTGATTTCGGTGCGGTCTCATTGTTAAATGTTGAAACCCTGACCGTGACAATTCAGAATATGTATCGCGCTTCATATGACCGAAGCGCAGCTGCAGTGGTCTCACTCGTGCTGATCGCTTTTTCCACTCTTGTTGTTTTAGCAGATGAAAGGGTAAAGCAAAAGAGCCAAGAAGAGGGCATGGTAAAACTTTATTCGACGAAGAATTCACTCATCAAAAGAGTTTGGTTGCGCGTTGCGGTTATCGCAGTCCTCGCTGTATTTTCACTAGTTGCGGTCGTGATTCCATTTTTTGTATTGATCTCTCGGTTTATGAGTAATCGTGTTGCGATCCAATGGGGTGAACTTGCGAGCACTTCGATTTCTACCATCTTGGTGGCAGCTTTCGGCGCTTTGATCGCGCTGGTTCTATCAGCACCACTTGGAATAGTTTTATCAGGGGCTAAAACCCGTACTGGTCGCTACGCTCAACGAATCATCACTATCGGCCATGGTTTGCCCGGTGTAGTTATCGGATTAGCTTTGGTTTCAATTGGTTCTAAACTCGGCGCTCTTTATCAGACCACATTTTTACTAGCCTTTGCCTACGCTCTACTGTTTCTAGCCAAAGCAGTTGCCAGCATGAGTTCATCTTTATCGCGAGTGCCAACAAATGTTAAAGATGTTGCTGCAACGCTCGGCATGAATCAGTGGCAGGTAATCAAAAAGGTTGTTACCCCGATTGCAGCACCCGGAATTGGGCTAGGGACTATCTTAGTATTTCTCACCGCCATGAAAGAGCTGCCTGCCACATTGATGCTGCGGCCAACTGGCTTTGACACTTTGGCGACACAGATTTGGTCGGCTGCTGCGATTAATCGATTTAACGAAGCAGCGCCGTATGCATTAATCTTGGTTCTAATCGCAGCGGTACCAACATTTTTGATTAGTCGTCCAGATAAATCAGATCGCACATTTATTCAAGAGAATGCAAGGAGTCAAAAGTGAGCTCACTTGAGATCTCCCACCTCAAGGTAACTTTGGGGAAAAAGTTAATTCTCGACGATCTATCGTTTTCACTTGCCGAAGGCCAGATCGCAGCACTGCTTGGGCCATCGGGTTGTGGCAAAACGACGTTGTTGCGCAGTATTGCCGGACTGGTTCAGCCGACTCATGGCACTGTCCGCTTTGGAAGTAAGTTGGTTTCACTTTCTTCACTAGTGCTGCCGTCTCATAAACGAAAACTCGGCTATGTTCCACAAGAAGGTGCTTTGTTTCCGCACCTAAACGTCGCCGAGAACATCGCATTTGGTTTAGATCGCTCGACTTTTACCAAAGATAAGATCCGCCAAATCACCAAAGAAATGCTTGGGTTAATTGAACTGCAAGGTTTTGAAAACCGCATGCCCAGCCAGCTTTCCGGTGGCCAACAAACACGTGTTGCTTTAGCTCGCGCACTAGCGATCAAGCCCGCTCTAGTTTTGCTAGATGAACCGTTCTCAGCACTCGATGCCGAACTGCGCGCAGATTTGCGCTCTGATGTAATTGATTTACTGCGGGCGCAAAATACAACTGCCATCTTGGTAACACACGACCGCGAAGAGGCACTGGTTTCAGCTGACGTTGTCGCACTTATGCGCGAAGGCAAAATAATCCAACAAGGTTCACCTGAGTCGGTTTACTCCGCGCCGATTTCACTTGAAACCGCAATTGGCACGGGCGATGCTTTAGTTCTAGATGCAGCCAAGATGGCGGATGGCGGAACTGCTTACCTATTTAATGCATTAGCAAATGGCGCTGCAGTTGAAAGAGGGCACATTGTTATTCGCCCGGAAGAGATAAAGATTGATCGTGATTTATCAAAGGCAACTGCGATTGGCCTTATCGAGAAAATTGATTACTACGGCCACGACGCAATGGTCACCGTTGATATATCTGGCCAAGAATTAAAGGTTCGTATTCCTGGGCCATTTGATTTTGTCCTAGGTGAGAAAGTTTCGCTTCATCACGCTGGTCCAATTAGATTTTTTGCCAACGAGATAAAGAACTAATCGTTCGGCAATAACCACACCCACTAATTGCTGTGCAAAAAGAAGAAGCCCCCGAAATCGAGGGCTTCTTGGTAAATCTGATTTGAGGATGAATAGTTAGTTGTTCTTCACATACTCTGATGCGTGAGGAAAGCCATTGGCTTCAAGCTTTTCGGCAATCTCAGCCTTTACAGCCTTAACAACTTTATGTGTTCCGTCGCAGTTCTTTTCTTCGTCTCTGGTGTAAGTACAAGTGCAAGCGCCCATGATTTATCTCTTTTCTTAGTAACTTAGGGTCAAACCTTAGCGGATTAGTCTCTAGCTATCCGTCAATACTACTTTCCACTTTTTCTTAGCTAATTCGGCATAGCTATATTCAGGCCCACGTTCGCCAGCAATAAAAATCGTATAGGCATTGCTTTTAGTTAGGGTTACAGTCCCGCTGTAAAGACAGTCTGCTGTTAAGAAAACGTATTCATAACCTTCTTCGATATACGTAGGATCATCTTCTTCATTCTCATATGGATAATCATCGTCACTTAGCCAGTCTGCTGTATTCTCTGTGCCTACTAGTAAACGAATATTAGTGGCTACAACTGATTTCAAATTTCCAAGCCCGGCTGTAGCTCCACTTGCAGAAGTTACCTTTATTCTCGAGCCGATATAACTAACTTCTTGGTCTCTACAGCCCAAGTTGAAGGCAGTCTTGGTTGATGCCTTCTTCAGAATCGCGGCAGCTTTTTTTCTCTTATCGCTCGCGCACTTAGAACCGATAAGGCAAGTCAAGTCGTCAATTCCAGCGATGTCTTCAATGTAATCAAACTCTGTAACATACTGCACGGTTAGCTTGATGGCAGCTTCGCCTGGAACAACCATAAAATATTGAATTAGCAAGAACGTAAGGACTGTGGCTGTTTTCGCTCTCATGGCTAAATGTTAGAGTTTTTTTCAAATTTTGAATACTTTGCCACGAGCCACCAAGGAAGGCACGCATCCCTCGAACGGTCAGGACTCGAAGTCGCCGCCTTCACTTAGATTATGGGCTTGTACTGCAGAGTACTAAATTAATTAAGCCTTAATAACGTTGGCGCGCAGCTTTTCTAGTTCAACGGTCAATTCCATCGGCAATTTCGGGCCAATTGTCGTAAACCAGTCATCGATCAGCGGTAACTCTTCCATCCATTCTTTGACATCAATGTGCAGTGCCGCTTTCATATCGGCCTCTGTTACATCTAAGCCTTCGACATCAATAGCACCTGGGGTTGGTGAATAGCCTAAAGGTGACTCAACTGCATCGTTGCTTCCTTCAATGCGAGCAACAGCCCACTTTAGAATGCGAATATTTTCACTGTATCCCGGCCACAAGAACTTGCCGCCTTCGCCTCTGCGGAACCAATTAACATAAAAGATTTTAGGTAACTTATCGGGAGTGCTCTTCTTGCCGATTTCTAGCCAGTGATTTAAGTAATCGCCGACGTGATAACCAATAAAAGGCAACATGGCAAATGGATCTCTACGTACAACGCCAACTTGTCCAGTTGCGGCAGCCGTGGTTTCAGAGGAAAGAGTTGCTCCCATAAATACACCGTGGTTCCAATCGCGCGATTGAACAACTAGTGGGATTGTAGTTTTGCGACGGCCGCCTAAAAATATAGCCGAGATTGGAACTCCCGTTGGACTCTGCCATTCAGGCGCGATGATTGGACATTGTTCGGCCGGTGTACAGAAACGTGAATTTGGATGAGATGAAAGTTCGCCATTATCTGGTGTCCAACTCTGACCTTTCCAGTCAGTTAAATGCGCAGGTGGGTTATCGCTCATGCCTTCCCACCAAACATCGCCATCATCGGTTAGCGCTACGTTAGTAAAGATTGAATTTCCTCTCTCAACTGTTCGCATTGCGTTGGCATTAGTGCCCCAACCGGTGCCTGGCGCTACGCCAAAGAAGCCGAATTCTGGGTTAGTGGCATACAACCGGCCATCATCGCCAAAGCGCATCCAGGCGATGTCATCACCGAGTGTTTCAACTTTCCAGCCTTTAATTGCTGGATCAAGCATTGCCAGATTCGTTTTGCCACAAGCTGATGGGAAAGCTGCCGCGACATAATGAACATTTCCATTAGGTGGCGTTAATTTAAGAATCAACATATGTTCAGCAAGCCAGCCCTCATCGCGACCCATGACGGATGCAATTCGCAATGAATAACACTTTTTGCCAAGTAAAGCATTGCCGCCATAACCTGAGCCATAAGACCAAATAGTTCGCTCCTCAGGGAACTGCACAATGTATTTTGTTTCGTTACATGGCCAAGCTACATCTTTCTGATTATCCGCAAGTGGAGCACCGACTGAATGAAGTGCTTTAACGTAATCACGATCGGTACCTAAAGCGCTGATTACATCGTTGCCCATGCGAGCCATAATTCGCATAGAAGCAACCACGTATGCACTATCAGTGATTTGCACACCATACATTGGATGAACCGAATCTAATGGTCCCATGCAGAACGGAATTACATACAGGGTGCGACCTCGCATCGATCCCTGGTAAAGATCACGCATAATATTTTTCATTTCATCTGGTGCCATCCAGTTATTTGTTGGCCCAGCATCGGATTCATTAACTGAACAAATAAAAGTTCTATCCTCGACACGAGCTACATCGGTTGGATTAGAAGCACACCAAAATGAATTTGGTTTTTTCTTAAGTGGTACAAGTGTTCCTGCGCTAACTAATTCACTAGTTATTCTGGTCCACTCTTCATCAGTGCCATCGCAAATATATACATTCTCGGGTTGCGTTAATTCAGCAACTTCTTTAATCCAAGCAGAAAGCCCAGCATGTTTTAAATTTTGAATCTCCATTGATTCTCCCCGATCTTCTGGGATTCAGAGTAAGTCTCTACTGGCGTGTACGCAGCATGTGTAGCCTGTCTCCTCAGTCACATATCTGGCTTGCCTCAAGTAGAGGTAGATATTGACTCCGCTTAAGCGCAGGGATGGATCAGGTGATGCAGACCACTACGCACATTCGAATTTTTGATAGCGAGTTAACCGCGGCGCAGAATCACTTTTCTGACATTACCCCAGGCTCCGGTCGACCATAACGCCCAGATAACAAGCAATGGCTGGAAGAGCAATCTAATTGCGCGGGCGCGATCAGTATCTAACCCAAAAGCATCGATACCGTTTACGTATTGCGAGATGTTTCCAGGGAAAATTGCGATGAAGAATAGTGCGGTAGCAATTCCAACTTCTCGTCGATACTTCAACGAAGCAAGCGCTAAACCTAAAAGGATTTCAACCACCCCAGATGCCAGCACAACAAAGTCGGCCGAGAGTGGAACCCAACTAGGAACTTGAGCCTGAAACTCGAGGCGGCTAGTTGTTAGGTGCGAGATGCCGGCATAAATCAGAGCAGCGCCGAGTAATACTTGCGTCGCTTTGCGAATTAGTTCCATAATTTTAGGTCCTTTCCCAACTTGGTTAATGAATTGAAAGATTAATCTGTTGCCCATCATGTAATTGTTGATCGGGCAAACCTTTTAAAACATGAACTTTTGCCTCACCGACTACCACCCAATGGGTTTCACCTGAACGCTTTACAATCGCAGTTAATTCATCGACGCCAATCAAAATCGCATCATTGGGAACATGCAGTAAAACTTTGGCAGCACTCTCAGGAATCCACTTAAAGAACTTGTTAAAGTGTGGAATCACACGAATTTCGGGCAGCAGATTTAACCCAGCAGTTGGCGCTTTCTTAAGTAACCGAAAGTTTGGAATTTGTGAGCTAAGAACCATCGCACCTGCGCTACATCCAGCTAGAGATGCGCCGGTATTCCAATTCGCAATCATGGCCGACCAAAGCGGAGAATCAATCAGAGTTTCAGCAAGGTGGTGTGGGTCTCCACCTGACATATACATCAGCCCACTGCCCGCAACAGCGTCAACATATTCTTGATTAAAAGCATCTTCGCGGTTGTAGATAGGCAAGTAAGTGCATTCAGCACCAAGGGCAGCTGCCTGACGTTGGCCAAGTGATCGCCAGTATTCTAATCGATCTTCACTTTCACGGCCAGCCGCAGTTGGAATTTGTAAGTAGCGCGCAGCTTTACCATTTTTTACACCGTCGGCAATTAGCGAACCTTCAAAGTTCGACATGGCAGGTAGGTATTCACCTGAACCAACTAATGCGAGCGAACCATTCATTTTGCGAGTCTAGGTGTAATTAGCTTTATTGCACCAAGGTTCCAGCAAATATTTGCCAAGCCAGGGCTGACTTAGCAACGAGGGAGAGAGTTATATAGGTCTTCTCGCCGCGTAAGTATTGTGCCCACTTGCCAACTTTCTTGTACTGCAGGTACTGCACAATGGCAAAAATATTGAAGAGCACGAAAAGTGAAAATACGATTCCGTACACGAAAAGCGGTGCCGAGGCATCACCGATGCCCTTGATTGAAAAGATATAGAAAACCAAGCCAACCCATGGAACTATTCCGGCGATGCAGCCAAAAATAAATGGTAGCCATCCGCCGTTTCCTGGCGTCTCATATTTTTCTTGGAGCCAGCCGAAAAGAATCATCGATGCGTTAACGCCAAAGATGGCAATTATTGCTGCAACATCTGAGACACCCACGATTTGCGCAATCAGAACGATCATTACCGAAGAGCTAATTGAATATTCAACCCAGCGGAAATAATTCCGATTCTGGGCTAATCCGCTTTGATACCGATCGAAGAACTGTGGTGAGGCGACTAAGAAATGGAAGAAAGCAGAGAGGCCAAGGAAAAGTGCCACGGTTAACCCAACTGGAGTGTCGAGCAAAGTGATCGGCTCGGCAAATGTACTGCCTGGCGGGCCGGTCATATATCTGGCCACGATTGGTAGCGTGAAATCATTGGCTAAGGCAATAACTGCGACCATTTGGGCTAAGTGGAAAAAGCCCGCGATCAAGTTATAGCGGCGAATAGTTGATGAATTAATCTCTTTGCTCATGCCTTAATCGTCCCATGAAAGTTCTGAAACACTGATCTACTATTGCCTCATGTCACGTGTCGCTAAAGTAAAAAACGGTTTTGTGCCAAAAGTCTGCGTGCGCTGTGGGTTGGAATTTGAATGGCGCAAGAAATGGTCTAAGAATTGGCCTGAAGTTAAGTATTGCAGCGAGCGTTGTCGAGAAAACAAATGAAACGCATTATTTATTTACCATTTGATCATCTTCATCGTAATTATGGAGCTCTCAAAGAGGCCGACCCAAGAAGCGATCTAATTGCTTTCGTCGAAAGCGCTCGCATGACGACGGGTCGTAACTGGCATAAAGAGCGACTTTTCTTCTTAATCTCTAGCGCGCGCCACTTTGCTAAATCACTTGAGGCTGAAGGTTTCACCGTTGAATATGTAAAGGCCGCCACAACAATTGATGGACTTAAATCAATTCAGGCTAAGCATAAGAACCTGCCGATCAGCTGCGCCGAACCATCTTCGTTTAGACAATTCGAAGCTCTTAAAGAATTTGGTCTGAATTTTATTGAGAACGATTTCTTTTTAACTCCTCGCCCACTCTTTAAAGCTTGGGCTGACTCTCAAAAGAGTTACTTGATGGAGAGTTTCTATCGCAAGCAACGCGCACGCCTAAATATCTTGATGGCTGGTTCAGAACCCGTTGGTGGTGCCTGGAACTTTGATAAAGAAAACCGGTTGCCTCCCCCAAAGAAATATGAGGGGCCACAGTACTTAGAACATAAGCGTGATGACATAGATGCCCAAGTGGCTAGCGAAATTGGTCAGGTAATGACTAAGACTTGGGCAACTACGCGACAGGGTGCGCTAGCTCAGTTGAATAACTTTATTGATAACCACTTTGCCGAATTCGGACCCCTTGAAGATGCGATGACCACTGACAACTGGGCGCTGCATCATTCGCTGCTTTCGCCCTACTTAAACAATGGGCTTTTACACCCAAGTGAAGTCATCAGTGCTGCGGTCAAAGCATTTGATAGCGGTGGAGTTGCGATCGAATCTGCCGAAGGCTTTATCCGCCAGATTATTGGTTGGCGCGAATATGTAAATGGAATGTATTGGTTCCTTGGCCCCGATTACCGCGAGAATAATAAGCTAAAAGCGAGTCGTAAGTTATTGCCACTATTTAACGACCCAAACGCAACCCAAATGAACTGCGTAAAAGAGACCGTCAGCGATATTCAAGAGCGCGCTTGGGTTCACCATATTCCCCGGCTTATGTTGCTTTCAAACCTGGCATTAATTACAGGAACAAATCCGCAAGAGTTCCTGGAATGGATGCGTGAAGTGTTTATCGATGCCAGCGAATGGGTAATGGTTCCCAATGTAATTGGCATGGGTGTACATGCCGATGGCGGGCAGATGATGACAAAACCATATGCAGCCGGTGGTGCCTACATTTCGCGCATGTCTAACTACTGCAAACCTTGCGCATATAACCCCAAATTGCGCACTGGCGAAACAGCTTGCCCATTTACAACGCTGTACTGGGATTTCCTCGATCGACATAAGGAAACCTTTGCTAAGAATCACCGCATGAGCCAACAAGTATTCGGGCTAAATCGCTTGAGTGATTTGCCGGAGTTAAAGTTGCGAGCCCAAGAAGTACTAAGTGGTTTAGAAGCAGGAACGATTTAACTAATTTAGTACAACCACAATGCCTAGAGCGGTCAAGACTGCCGCCGCTGCGATTGACTTAGTTTTGCCCAGTCGCTGTGGCAAACCTTTAATTCCACTGGCTTGATCTTGATCCATATCTTTTATGACATTTATAAAGTGAGCCGCCATGCCAAAAAGTGCTCCCTCAAGCAACATCCATAAAGGTGGGTTCAAATCTTTTGAGATGACTACACATGATGGAAGCGCTGCGAAAGCTATCGCATAAGGCAGCGGTGAGAGCATGTTGAATTTAAAGTAGAAGTTGTAAGCAACACCGCAAGCGATACCAAGCATGTAAACCGAACCACCTTTTATTCCAAGTGGACCAAGTAAATTTGCTACGAATGAAAAGGGCACCATAAAGCGCAGCCACTTTTGCAGATATTGCTTGGAAACTAAACCAGCTACCAATGGTTTTTTAATTCGCTGATGCTTTAAGTCATCATCTAAATCATAAAGATCATTACTCCAACCAACTATAAGCTGGCCAGTAAATACACCAAAGGCAATTAGGTAGGCTGGGCCTTCCCACCAGTAATACGTCGCGACGGTGAAAGAGATTGCCGTAACAATAAGAGTTGGGCCGAAGTGAGCTGCTTTTAGTAGGCCTATTAACTTCGTCATTAGTTAACTGTAATAGCATTTGGCTATGGCTACCAAAGACCCTAGTCGCGAGGCGCATTTTCCAGCGATTGAAAAGAAGTATGGCGAAAAAATGTCATACTGGTTCAAAGTTATGGCTGGCCTTGATGGGCGAAAATATCCTGAACAGATAGCCCATTTGCGCGAGAATTATGGATTTTCGCAAGCTCATGCCAATGCGCTGGTTATGTATTCACGCGGATCAGTATCGGCTCATAGACATGAAACCACAGCGCAATATTTTAAGAGCATAGATCCAACCCAGGCTAAGACAGTTCGCTCGATCATGAAAGCGATTACTGATAAGTACCCAGATTTGGAGTTAGTTATTGCTTGGAATCAACCAATGCTTCGAAAAGGCACGATGTATGTGTTTGGGGCATCAGTTTCTAAGAACCATATTTCGATAGCGCCCTGGAGCACGGAAGTGCTAGATAAGTTCCGTCCAAAGTTGACTGAATATAGAGTTACTAAGAAAACTATTGCGGTACCAAATGATTGGGATGTCGATATTAAATTGCTACAGGCAATGGTTAAGGCGCAACTAGCCGAGGGTTAGTTCGATGAAATGATCATGTTAAACGCTTGGAAACGGTCTCCTCGCGCTTACAATACGTCAATGATGGGTGAGATATTTTGAGTGAATTAGCAAGCAAGTTACTTCTGGCAGATCTAGTTGAAGTCGCACAAATCTCGAAAGATACTTTTTCTGGTAATTGCCTAGCAGGTGCTACTGGTCGTATTTTCGGTGGTCAAGTGGCAGCTCAAGCTATGCGTTCGGCTACTTTGATTAGCCCAGAGAAAAGAGATATCCACTCATTTTCTTGTATCTTTTTGCGGCCAGGTAATCCTGAATATGAAGTTCGCTACGTTGTAAACGAGCTACGAGATGGAAAATCGCTAAGCACTTATCGGGTAGATGCGTATCAAAACATTGAAGGAAAAGAAAGTCTGATTTTGACTTCTACTTCCTCGTTTCACATTCAAGAAGAGAGCCAAAGTTTCCAAGACGAAATGCCAGCTGTGATTTCGCCCGAAGAATGTGGCCCAGCGGTATACACGCCACCCGGAAGTAGTTCGCGGGTTCGTGAGCCAATAGATTTGCGCTGGCCTGACGCGCCGCCTAATTCAATGGCGCCATCTGAGCCTCGTCAAATGACTTGGTTTAAGTCGAGGGATAAATTACCTGACGAACCTTTGGTGCACGCATGTGCTCTCGCATACGTTACTGATTTGACGTTGGCCTACACCGCACATCGGCCCTTGAATAATGCCAAGACAACGCTAAATGGTGCCTCGCTTGACCACTCAATGCATTTTCATCGTCCGTTCAGAGCTGATGAATGGGTCCTTTTCGAACAAGAAGCTAATAGTTTTTCTGGCGCACGCTCTATTTCTAGCGGAAAGATATTTACTCAGGATGGATTATTAATTGCTTCGGTTAGACAAGAGGCGTTAGTTCGCCGCAAAATCGACTAACTTGACCCAATGTTAAGTAGATATCGTCTGGCATTTGCGGGGAATTCGGCCTGGAAATTTTCTACGGCAGGTTTCATCGGACGTCTTCCAATATCAATGGTGGGCATCGGAATCTTGATGTATGTGGAAGCTGAACGCGGCAGCTATACGATCGCTGGCGCAGTTTCTGGTTCACTCTCAATTGCAACTGCTATTGGTGGTCCGCTAAGTTCTAGATTGGTAGACAAACTCGGACAGCATCGAGTCTTGCCGATACAAATTGTGCTAATTCTTGCCTGTTCAGGTTCATTAGTTTTGTTAATTCCATCGAGCGTTCCAACTCCCTACTTGTTCATCTTTTCTATTGGAAGTGGGTTGGCATATCCACCAATTGGTGCATTTGTTCGCTCTCGCTGGACAGCGCTTCTAAACTCTGGACCTATTTTGCTGACAGCTTTTTCGATTGAGAGCATGATCGATGAATTGATCTTCATTGTTGGCCCAACTATCGCAGCAACCACCTCGGTCAAGTTTCACCCGGCTGCACCTCAAGTGCTTGGCATGATTTTACTTACGTGTGGCGGTCTTTGGTTAGCCTCAATGCGCAGTAGTGAGCCACCAATAAATCCCTCCCAAAGCAAACATGGAAAGCCAGTGATTTTTCAAAATGGCCTTATTTACATGTGGGTCTTTCATGTTGTTATCGGAATGTTCTTTGGCGCTGTTGAAACAACCATCATTGCTTTCACAAAACTTGAAGGACAGCCGATTTATGGTGGAATCGTCATGGCGCTATGGGCATTTGGTTCTTTAGTTGGTGGCTTTATTTACGGTGGACTGGATTTCAAAACGCCACTTCATAAGCAATTGATCCTGGTGAGTTTGCTTCTCATGCCGACAACTGTGATTTTAGTTTTCGTAGATAGCATCTCGATGCTCGCCATCTTGGTGATACTTGCTGGAATAGGTATCTCTCCACTTCTGATTGCCAGTGCTGCTATCACTCAGGAACGATCCCCC
>Ga0208485_1000175_pt1 | contig 20630 bp, 25 predicted proteins | sample LakMenEpi27Jul12_FD_150707 | JGI IMG/M metagenome (GOLD analysis project Ga0208485, IMG submission 150707) | Freshwater microbial communities from Lake Mendota, WI - 17JUL2012 deep hole epilimnion (SPAdes) | ecosystem: Environmental > Aquatic > Freshwater > Lentic | place: Lake Mendota, Madison... | reverse complement strand
ATTATTCGCATATTAGATCAATCCTTAAACAAGATTGCGCTCCTTATATTGAAGTTTTAAAACAAACTCGAGGTCATCCGTTATTTAGAGGTAGTGATAGTGGTAGACCACCTAGAGGTGATTTAACGAAAATTAGTCCTAAATTAGAACGGAAGCCTAAAGATACACCGATGGATATTCATAACTTTATGAATAAGCGATTCATTACGAAATTCGGATATCCGTTCCGCAATGGTATATTCGCATCAGGTGAACAACGAACTGCCGCTCATTATGGTTTGGTTAATATTTTATTTCCTATTGGTAAATTAAATTACATCTGGAGTGGGCAAGTTGATGATTTAGTTTATGTAATTGATCGAATTTATACTAAAGATGAGTTCGATGATGAGGATACTATAAATCAAAATCCGCAATTAGCTCAAGAATTTGAGAATTTAATTGATACTTATAAATCAGTTGAGTTAGATCGATGTATTCTGTCGAATCATGAAGTTATATTCGCAAATGATTGTTATCTGGTTTCATTATCTGATTATGAATATATTATAAAAGGATTGTTAACATGAGATTAGTCGAATTATTAACCGATGATTCAAACCCAGCATCGTTAATTAAACGAGATTGTGGGCCATTTCTTAAAGCGTTTATAAATCTTAATGGAACTCCGATTTATAGAGGCGTTAACCAAGAGTTAACTAAAGAAATCGTTAAAATATCACCAAGAACTAATAATAGACGACCATCAGATACGATTATACAAATTCATCAATATTTAAATGATAAATTTATGGAGAAATTTGGATTTCCGTTTCGTAATGGTATTTTTGTCTGTGGTAATAAACTCGCAACTGAAGTTTATGGTACTCCGGTTGTTGTTTTTCCTATCGGAGATTTAAAATTTGCTTGGTCGAAAGAATGGTTTGATTTATTTGAATTATTAGTTGATCATCATGATATGAATAATGCTGATACTAAGCGTATAATAGATGATGCGTTTGATACATATAGAACTGATAAAATACAAATTGCTATACGTTCCGGCCATGAAATAATGTTCGCAAATGATTGTTACTTAATTAGCGAAAAAACTTATAATCGAATTAAAACCGAGCTGCAATCATGAGATTAGTTGAATTATTAAATGAAGGTATTAATGATAAAGGTATTTTTAAAGCTTTATTTCTAGGTGGGATTCCAGCTAGCGGTAAAAGTACGATCGTTAATCAAATTAGACGAGTTACCGGCGTAATGCCTAAAGTTCTTAACTACGATCAATTTTATGAATATCTTAGTAAAAAACATGATATACCAATATCAACTAAAGAACAAATAGATCAACCGGAAGCTAAAGGTATTAGAAGAAGAGCAAAGCATTTAACCACCGCTCAATTAAAATTATATTTAGCTGGTATGTTACCAATTATCGTAGATACTACAGCATCAGATGTCGCTCAATTAGTCGAACGCATGTCAGTAATGAGAGAACACGGTTATGACTTAATGATGATCTATAAAAAAATAGATTTAGAACAATCATTAGAAAGAGCTAAAACTCGAGATCGATATGTAAGTGATGAACATATCCGCAAAATGCATCATCATGAGGATTACCGTCTTTATGAAATCGGTAAGTATATGAGAATTAAAAAACATCAATTTATTTTATTAAAATCAGATAGTGCACTGGACGATCATTTATCTAGAATTGATAATTTTTTTAATAGTCCGGTGCAGAATCCAATCGGTAAACAATTGATGAATGATTTATTAGATAGTGGCGAAAAAACAATTCAACCATTACCTAATAAAGTTGATAAATGGTATTAATGTAATTTACCAAATTGGTATTCAAATGATTGTTCACCATATACTACTATTTGCGTTACTTCTTTAGTTGTCGGCCATACTGCAACGTATGCTCCATGCTCAGCATGATCTCCATCCACAATCAACAATGCATTATCAGCATCATATTCTAAAAAATTTTGTAATTTATAATTTGATGCTAATTTATGTATTTCTATAAAATTGGATCCGTCCCATTTAACTGCATCCACTGAATGTCTAAACGAATATCGCATATACAAAACTCCATTTTAAAAAAGTATATTATATAGTATAATATATTTAACGCATCAGATCAATTGCGGACATTTTTAATTATATGTTGATTTATATCTATTAAAGTATTATAATATGACTTTATTTGAGGAGTCGTATAATGAATATGCACGAAAAAGTTTTATGGTTACAAACTGAATTTCCTGAACTATGGCAAGCAATGGATGACGCTAATCATAACTTTAGTATCCATGACCTGAACCCATATCATTTAGAAGGTAGAGTTAGTACGCATACATTAATGGTTGCGAAAATAGCTGAAATTTACAATGAAAATGAAATTATTCAATGGGCTGCATTATTACACGACTTAGGTAAACCATTAGCTAGAATAGAAATTCCTGAAAAACGTAGAGCTCGATTCGTTAATCATGAAGGTATCAGTATGTTCTTAGCTATTGATATCTTAAATAAAACTGATCTATCAACTGATGATAAAATTCAAGTCTTAAAAGTAATTGCTGGTCATAGTTTATTATTTGACTTATTAATTATTAAAGATGAAAATACGATAGATATTAATGATGATGTTTATAAATTATTTAAAGGTCAGAAAACATTTTTAGATTTAGTTAGTAGAATTACTCGATGTGATACATTAGGTCGCTTTGCTAAAGGAGCTGATGCTCGAACTCATTTAGGTGATTCTATTGTTCCAGCTATTCAAAATATTTTACCTAAATTTATTGATCAAGATAGTTTAGATTATAACGAAAAAGATAAAGCTTTAATTTTATTATGTGGATTACCTGGTAGTGGTAAATCATCATACGTTAATTTATTAAACGATGATTACTTTATTATTTCTCGCGATTCGATTTTAGAAGCAATGGCAACTAAAATGGGTATTACCTATAATGATGTATTTGCGTTACATTTAGTTGATCATAAAATTAAAGAAGAAATTGACATCAATCTAAATATGATGATAAATGATTCTAAAAAAAGTGGTAAACATATTGTTATTGATATGACTAACTTAAGTAAAAAAGCAAGACGTCGATGGACTAATCGATATGATAAAAGTTATAAAAAAGAATGTATTGTTTTTTTAACTGGTCAAGCAGATTTGATTGATCGGGATAATAATAGAAGTAAAACCGGAAAAACTATTGGAGCCGATGTTTACTTAAGCATGATGAAATCATTTTCATTACCGATGTTTAGTGATGGATTTGATAACATCGATTATATTTTACATGAAGGAACTTATAATAAAAATGGATAAAATTCAATTACCTCGAGATGAACTCATTAGTTTTATTGATAATTTAACTGATTTATATAGCGATGAATTAAAAGGTAGGGCTAAGCAATGGGTTGATCGATACCCGGATGCTATAGTTCATGAAGTTAACAAGACTGGTGACGGCTGTATTTGTATCGAGTATAAATTAGATGGATTAGATAATCAATTTGTTGTTTTTGAAACAAAACGAATTATTTTATGGAATTTAGTCGATAATGTTCGTAAAAATTATCGCCGCGTTAAATATCTAACTTAATAGTAGACATCACCACCCCATTGTAGTATAATATTATTTTTTAGCAATCAATTACATTAAAAGGTGCATTATGAGTATTTTTAAAACTATTAATCATATAGATGATCTATTACCATACATTAAAGATAAACCAGAAATTAATGTTGTAACTCATGCCAATGGCTGTAAAGTTATTAGTTATATGTTTCAAGATAGTAAAACATTCGCTGGTGATTATGAAATGTGGTTACGCGAATGTCGAGGTATTACTTTCTTGCCTGATGGTTCGGTTGGTGCTAGACCATTTCATAAGTTTTTTAATGTAAATGAAAAAGTTAATACAAAAGAAGAAAATATCGACTGGAGTTCTATCATTAATATCGCAGATAAACGTGATGGGTCTATGATTACTCCAGTTTGGTTTCCTGAGACTAATACTTTAGTTTATAAAACTAAAAAATCATTTGATAATGATATTAGCCAAACGGTTAATGCATTATTTGGTGAAAATACGGTTGAATACGAGTTATGTATTTTTTTAACATCATTAAATTGCACTCCTATATTTGAATATACCGCTCCATCAAATCGTATCGTTTTAAAATATAATCAACCTAGTTTGACGTTATTAGCTATTCGACATAATAATTCCGGTGTTTATTGGACTTATGAAACAATGCAGGCTTTATTATCGACTCAATATCCAGAAGCTAAATTAGTTGATTCCTTCGCAACTGAGTTATCTAATAATGATTGGTTATCTAAATTAAAAGAAAAGTTAACGGTTGATCAGTTATTTGAAGGCTATGTATTTGAATCAATTAATGGCGAACGATATAAATGGAAATCAGTTTGGTATGAATTATTGCATCGCAATGTAACATTTCCGACATATCAAAGTATTGCGGAAATGGTTATCGATGAAAAAGTTGATGACTTTAAAGCGTATTGTGTTAGTATCGAAGATAATGAGTTATACGATAAAATCGAAGTTATCGAAAGTCAAGTATTTGAAATATTAAAACGAATTTCTCAAACGGTTGAGTTAAATGTAAGCGAAAATAAAGAATTAGAAGTTAAAGATTTTTGTTTAAAATTTAAAGATGATCCGTTATTTCATTTAATGATTGCGTTTTATAAAAATAAAGAAGTTAATTATATCGATTATTTTAGAAAATATGTATTAGAAGAACAATTTTCCCGCGATTCAGTTTAATAACGAGATTTAATATGAATATTGTAGTTGAAACTTTATTTGGTAGCCATTTATACGGGCTAGATACGCCTAATTCCGATAAAGATTATAAAGGTATAGTATTACCAACCTCTACCCAAATTCTCTTAGGAAAGTCGAATTTTCACGTCGATAAGAGTACCAGTACTGGTCATGGTAAAAATACAAAAGATGATATTGATAGGACTTTTTATTCGTTAAGTTATTTTATCGATCTGGCTAGTAAAGGTGAAACTGTCGCATTAGATATGTTGCATGGTAGTCCAGATAAACTAATTCAATCTAGTCCGATTTGGGACTTTTTAGTTGCTAATCGTCATAAATTTTATACTAAATCGATGAAGTCTTATATTGGCTATGTTCGCAAACAAGCAGCCAAGTATGGAATTAAAGGTACTCGTATTAGCGAACTCGAAAAGGTTATTGCATTTTTAGAGACATTTCCAAGTGATGTTCCAATTGGTACATTAAACTTTCCGGATAATGAATTTGGCAAATGGGTCGAATATAAAAGCAATAACTATTATGAATTCGCTGGGAGTAAATTTCAAGATAATTTAAAGATTCATTATATGTTAGATACTCTTAAAAAAATCTATGCTAATTATGGCGAACGATCTAAATTAGCAAAAGAAAACTTAGGAGTTGATTGGAAAGCTGTTTCTCATTGTTTACGAGCCGGTTATCAAGCAAGAGATATTTTTACCAAAGGTTATTTTGAATATCCATTAGATGAAACTAAATTTTTAATGGATGTTAAATCGGGTAAATTAGATTTCGTATCTGAAGTTGAACCAGAAATCGATAAAATTACAAAAGAAGCATTAGCATTATCTGATGCCTCGACATTACCGGATGAAGTTGATAGAGAGTTTTGGAATAATTATATCGAATCGATTCATAAAGATATCGTAATAAACGAATAATTAATTTTATATTAGAAGAAAGGGCGTTTAAAACGCCCTTTTTATTATTTTGATTTAAATAGTTCTATATTATGTTTTAATACGTCATCATTCCATTTAAATTTAATCATATGTTTTCCATAATCAACTAATGCTTCTGATGTTCCAGTTAAAATAGTATTTTTATAATCTAATAATTGAGTATTTAATTTTCTAAAATCGACAACTCCATTTAACCATATTAATAATAATAATTTAATATCTGATTCGCTTCTTCCATCTAAATAATTAAATAATTTATTTTGATCAGCTTTTGTTTCTAAATGTTGTTGAATTTGTTCGTGCATATCGCCATCTGAGGCTAATAAAACGCTACGAACTTTAGTTGATTTATTATCTAATTCTCTAATTACATCACCAATAGAATTAATATCTGCAGTTTTAGTTTTTAATTTTTTATAATCTTTATTCTTAATCGTATCTAATAATAAAATACTTTCTGGCTTTAATAAAAATACTTGAGCCGCATCACCTTTATGAGCAGTTCCAGTTTTATCTTTAAACCCATTCATGTTTAAGGCTCTTAATATTTTAGTCCAATGTGGTTTATAATTATTTGGGCTTAATTCATTTGCTATATGTTTTGTTAATCGCCATAATTGTTCAAATGGTTTTTTATAACTTAAACGTTCTAATTCTTGATCTAAATTAACTAAATGAGAATATCTACTTTTTAATACGTGAGCATCACGGTCAATATTTTTATAAGAATCAATTATTGTAATTGGAAATGAATATTTAAATACGTGAATATAAGGTCTTTTATTTGCGTAAGGATAATTATCAAAATTTTTAGTTTTTTCTACGTTAAAATCTGCCCATGTTTGTTTTAATGGATATGCATATAAACCTACCGGTACATCATCATTCGATTTCTGCACTTTACCAAATCTAGATGATTTAGAAAATTTAATGTAAACATCTGGGTCATTTTTATAAGGTAATAACTGGTCATATGCCGATGCATTCTGATCCAATTCCGGGTTTTGTACTTCATCGAGTAATTGTTGTAATCTCATCGTAGTTATATGGTCAGGTAAATTGAATATTTATCGTTGATTAGGCCACTATAATATAGTATAATCATAATTTTAACCGCACATAATGGAGGACTATGACTTATTTAGTTTTAAATGAAAACGGATATCGCGAAACCATCACTACAAACGTAGAAGATTTAGAGCAGTATATTGCAAATGATAATTATGAAATTATTGAAATGGGAAGTTTAGATGAGTAATGAAGAAGAAACAGCATTTAGATCACAAATTAGAAACGAAGTTAAAAATATTTTAAATATTGGATCTTCTCAATATAAACGGATTGATAGTTATAAGCAAGGTGATGGTTGGATAATTACTTATTATGATTACGCTCCCATTAATATAAACTTATTAAAAAATGATTTATTAAATAGTCATTTAGCCGAATTTTGGGATTTTGATGTTCGATTTGTTTTATCTGGTTCTAAAACTATAATTAAACTAATACCTCATCAATTTAATAGATTAATCGATCATCATATATTTACTGGTCAAGAAAATTTTAAAATATCAATAATCGAACAATTTTTCGCATATAAATTAAAGCATAATGTTGATACTGACTTTATATGCGAAAAATTAAATTTATCTAAACAAGATTTTATTCAATTATTAGATTTAACCGATACTAATATTACGGTCGATCTATTAGCAAAACTCGCCGATTTAAATCATAAAAAATTAATTATACAATTTGCTTGACTTTAAAGTATTATAGTAGTATAATATTATTTTTTTAACAATTACGAGGAAAGTAAAATGAATCAAAGAACGAGTGAAACACGAGTTGAAATGTACAAACGTTTTAAACATGCAATCGATATTCCGTCTAGTCGTTATAGTAGATTAGCTGTAAATCTGGTTGATTACGGATTTGGTTGTTCGGTAAAGTTACATGAATCTAAAGATGCTCAACTAGTTTCTAAAAATATTGAAAAATCACAATTGATTAAAGAATTCAATATCGTTACTAAAATGAATCCGGATAATAGTTTATTATTTCAATTGCATCGTAAGCCAGTCGTTATGTTAAATCCAGTCGAAAATAAAACTATTGAAAAATATGATCCCGAGGCTAAAAAACGAGAACGCAATGAGTCGCGTAGATATTTTAGAAGTTTAGTTAATAATATCTTACAGCTTAATACTAGCGAATATTCAATTTGTGATGTTTATCCGAGTTATGATAATTGGATTGTCGTTTATTATCGTTATACATCAAATAATTTTGATCAGATTCATAATAAAATTAATAATAGTGTTTTATCCGGGTCCGTTACTGTTACTACAGTTGATGATAAATTACAGTTAAGCATTCCTAATAGTTTCTATCAGCAATTACAAAAACAACCGAACTTTACTAAAACTGAAGTTAAAACTATAGTTAAACCAACGATCCAACATGCACTTAAATCGACTGGTGTTCCTAAAGTAAAAGAATCTATTCAGATTGATACTTCTAATTTTATCGAGTTATTAACTAAATCGATGGCATCGGGTCAAATCGATTCTAATAAATTTATGGCATCGTCGACTGAAATCTTTAACGTTTTAAATAATTGCGCATCAATCGATGATACTATTAAATTAGCGCAATTAATGGGTAAAAAAGTTCAAATTGAATTAGTTTAAATTATTTAAAACTAGATCGGCCAATTAAGTCCGATCTAGTTTCTCTAAGTGTTGACTTTTAAGTATTAAAGTAGTATAATATTATTTTTAATTTAACAAAAAGGAATAACTTCATGGCCAATATTAATAAACAAGATTTAAATAAATTATTAACCATTATCTCAGGTGTTCATCCAAGTTCGTATCAACAGTTATATACAAATGAAACGTCATTCGGATTTAGTAGTACATTTAATAAAGTTCGCGGTTCTGTTTCAGCTGATGAAATAGTTAAATCAATTTCTCGTAATCATCGATTATCTGATTTCGAAATCGAAGGATATCAACGAGATAATAATATTATTCTCCGATTTTATAAATCAGAAGAGGATAAAAATAATGCAAAAGGTATCCCTCAAGTTCCATTATCAAATTTAAGAACTTATTATCGTAAAAAAATAACTAATATTGTTCAAATACCTAGATATGATTATACAACTAGTGATGCGTATCCTTCTAAAAATGATTGGGTTATTGTTTTTTATGGGGCGGAAAAATGGTTACCGATAGTTAAACAAAATATTTCAAATAGTGAATATAATACGACCTCCGAAGTTTATACTAATAATGGTAATGTTTATGTTAAAATATTAAATGTTGGAATTAACCCAGATAAGATTAATGTATCTAGTCGTTATTCGGATGGAATTAAATCAGATAAAGTCGAACCAATTAATCAAACTTTTGATTCAGTTAAATTCGTAAATGATGTTCTACTGGAAGTTGCTAATAAATCTTTAAGTATTGATGATCTATCTAATTGTTTAACTTGGTGTGCAGAGTTAACTAAAAAAGAAACTATTGATATCGAATTACTTTCGAAATTAGCTAAATTAGTCGGTAAGCAATTATCTATTAAGTTAATTTAATTAAATATAGAGATGTAGTTTTAATTAAAACTACATCTCTTTCTCTAGATAAAAAAGGATAATTATGGATTATGTTAATGTTCAATTTACTTCAGATGAATTTAATGATTTTATTTTAAGTATGTTTGCGGCTCATATGTTAAAAGAAATTGATGTTCAAGCTGCGGTTAATAGATTGTTAGAATATATCGACGATCGTAGTGATATCGAAGCAGAAGAAGCTAATCAAGTAGTACTTAATTGTGTAAAACAATTTGAATTAAGAACCGGTGTTTAATATGCGAAAATTAAAAATTCATAGTGGCTCAGGCGCTAATTTTGAAAATGATTATGACTTAGAGGGGCGGTTAATTGGATATCGAACAATCGTTGATGGTGATATTATTTTAGAAGAAAAATATCCGATCGATATGTCGGATAGTGCTAGATCAAGATTATTTTGGAGTAATATTGACAGTCAAGGTGAATTTTTTCGTGCGTTTATTTACGAAGATGAACAAGGCGAACGAAACCCAATGGGGGCGACTAAAAAATTAGATGGTCATGAATGTATGTCGGATTATGACCTTAGTGGTAATTTAGTTAGTTATTCGGATTCGTTAGGAAATTACTTATTCCAAGAGTTCGATGCATTAAATCGATTAATTTATATTGATGATAATGAAGGTGAAGTTATTTGGTATGAGTATAGTAGCGAAGATCTAAATGAACCCAGTAATGTTTCTATTCGCAATACAACTAATGATATATTAGAATACGATAAAGATGGTAATTGTATCTATATAAAATTAGCTACTGGTTACGAAATACATAAAACATATGACGATCAAGGGAATATATTATCATATCGAAATTCAGACGGAATTGAATTCTTTAATGAATATATAGATATTTAAAATATGGGGAGCTTAGCTCCCCATATTAATTACGGCAATTCTCTTAATTCTTTCCAAGTCGGCCCAGCCGGATCAGTACAAATCTTTATATGATCTGCAGTTTTATCAAACCATAATTGACCTTTTACTACATTCGCCGGGGCGGATGATTTACAAAAATGTTCCATTATATGTAGGAAATTAGAGTTTATCATTTCGCCGTAAACGTCGGTGTCGGGACCGATTAATCCAATACTAACTTTCGCGGTATCGATACCGGGAGTTGATAATGTCGCTATTGGAGTAGTAATCGTATTATCGAAATGTCTTATATTATACGTACCCATTATTTAAATCCTTATTTTAAAAATAACTCAGCTTCTTTTGCTCGACGGACTACCAATCCTTTTAAAACGGTACCGTTAGATTTATTCCATTTTGCAAATTCTTGAGATGCGCCTATAAAATCACCAGCATTTACTTTTTTTAATAAAGTTGATGATTTTAAATTACCAACTCCGCAATTATACGCAAAACTAGTTAATGCACCTAATTGATTTTCATTTAATTGAACAGTAACTAAAGCTTTAACTTTAGCTTCGAATTCATTTAATAAATTTTCAAATAATTCGTCGGCTTGTTCTTGAGTTATATGATCATGTTCACCAACTGGTTTTTTATCAGCATAAAACGTTGAACCCCAACCTATAGTCCAGAATTTTTTATCTCTAGGCAATGATTTTGAGGTTGCGCATTCGTATGCTGCTAATTTACATCCTTCAAAGTGTTCTACTAATTGTATCGTTTCTTTATTAGCCATGACAAACCCTCTAATTACAAATATGATATTTATCTTGATTTTTACCCCAAAATCCGTTATAATTATTTGTAATTTAATAATTTGGTGTATTTAAATATGATTTGGGTTGTAATAACGTTAATGGTGATAATTATGAGTTTTTATATAACATATAATAGGGAAGATTAATGCCTACGGCTTACGTTAAAAAAATGGCTAAGAAACATAATATCTCAGTTGAAAAATCCGAAGAGCATTGGGCTAATGCTAAAAAAGCTGCTAAAAATAAAGGCGGTGAAGAAAATTGGGGTTTGGTAACTGCGATTTATAAACAAATGATAGGGGAAAGTACTTTTAGTTCTTTCGTTGATGATATTAATTCAAATGGAGATAATGAATAATGCCGCAAGCTGGATCTAGAAACGGTCATAGAAAACGCAATTACGTAGCAACTGAAAAATTAGGTTATATAGATGAGATGTGCCGGGTAACTACGTTAGCTGCTTGTATGCCTGTATTAACTGAACGTAAGTTTTGGTTTGATGTTATGCGAGGTCATCCTAGACAAAAACAATATTTAATTGAGAAAAAGAAATGATTAAAATGCCTTGGGAATTAAAACATACTCCTAATACATTAGATGAGTATATATTTAGTGATCAGGAAATGCAAGAGTATTTCCTTAGATTATCTGCAGTTCCTGATCTTTTATTAACTGGTTCTCCAGGTACTGGTAAAACATCATTAGCTAAATTATTAGTTAAGCATTTTAATATAGATGATGAAAATGTTTTGTTTATTGATGCTAGTCATGAAAATAGTGTCGATAATATTAGAACTAGAGTTAGATCTTTTGTTTCAACTAATTCCTTTTCTGGGGGATATAAGGTTGTTATTTTAGATGAAGCCGATTACTTATCTAGAGATGCGAAAGAGGTATTAAGGGGGTTAATGGTCGAATATACGATGGTTGCTAAGTTTATCCTAACTGGTAATTATCATCATATGTTTACCGAAGCTATTAAATCTAGATGTAATATCTTTAAAGTTAAACCAATTGACGTAAATGATATTAGTATGTTCGCTGCTAATATATTACTTAAAGAAAAAGTTAAATTTGATTTAGATATTTTGGATGAACACGTTGATGCCGCTTACCCAGATATTCGTAAATTAATTAAAAATTTAGAAAGATTTAGTATTGATGGTAAATTAACTAGTCCGAAAAAAGATTCGTTTGATATTATCAAATATATCGAAAATGATGATTGGAGACAATTAAGATTAGATATTATTAATATGCGAGATGTTGATTATGATGGGTTATATACATCATTATATGATAATTTACATAGATCTAAGAAGTTTAATGATATGGATTCATATGAAAATGGTATTTTAATTATAGCGGATTATTTAAGTGAAACGGCTAATCCGATGATTAGTTTTGCCGCATGTATTATTGCATTAAGTCAATTTGGAAAATAAAGGAAAGATTATGGTATCGAATGTAAAGCAAGTTTCAAATGTTGCTAATCAAAGTGATAAAAATGCATGGAATCGCAAATTTGATAATATGCAAAAATTAATTGAGCAAGTTAATGCATTAGCTGATCAAATTATGGATTTAGAAGAACAAAAGATGCCATTAATTGATGAAATTAATCAATTAAGAACTATTATGGTGCAAGAATGTATTCATCCAAAAGATATGATCATCGAGTATGATGATCATATCCATTGTAAATTTTGCGATAAAAAGTTTACAGTTAATTAACTTTAGATTATAGTTATTGAATTTGAGAAAATTGAACTACAGTTACCCGAATTCGAACATAAATTACTGTGGTGATGTGCGATGAATATCATACCCTTGACTTGCTCTAGTAGCCGTAGTAAATGTTACATAGCATGAATATGACGTATTTGGTAATCTATCTGGATGTGCATATGATTTGGAAGCAGTATGCGGATCGGCTAGACTAGATAGTAATGTAGTTTCTGTTACTCCAGTACTAAGTCCCCCTTCGTACCAATACCAAGTAATATCAGATGTAATAACATCGGTCGAATTTATAGTTAACGTTGAATTATCAAAATGGGGTGTTCCAGCTACTACATTATTAAAAGTCCAATCAAATGTTGGAATATTTGTCGCTGGTGGTGTGGGTGGAGTTGGAGCTACTACGTTAGGCCCAGGAACGTCGGCGACACCGGCAGTAGCACTATCAGCATTAGTAAGTGCGGCGCAGTTATCTGGTCTAGTATTACCGCCAGTAGCAAATATAAGCTCAGTTCCGGTTGATGAACAGAATGCACTTTTACCGCCTCGCCATGGAACTTCAGTTACGCCATACGGTGGGGCGCCCCCCGCACTCGGGCCCCTTGGGGCCCCCTGCAAACCACCTTGACCTCCAGCCCCGACTTTAATAGTATAAACCGTTCCTGGAATTACCGCGTAACCAGTATATAATGTAGCACCACCACCTCCACCGCCAGCATTAACACAAGGTCCAATAGCGCCGCCACCGCCGCCGCCGATAACACCAATATCTATTTTAGTTACTCCGGCCGGAACCGTAAATTGACCAATTAATGCATGATCATACGGATCTACGGCAGTTTTTAGACCAGAACTATTATCCCATTCAATTGCTTTATCGCCAGTAATTATTCTAGTTCCAGAAAATGTGGTTAAATCTGCAGGTGTAAATGAATATGATCCAGCGTTTATGGTAATTCTTATCAATCCACCAGTTCCATTACCGCCCCGAACTTGAGTTAACGTTTGATTCATATTATCAGTTTCTATACCACCCCCACCATTACCAATACCAGTTGCATTAATAGCAACCGCATCATATCCAGGTAATAAACCAGTACCGGCAACGCCTGCCCAGCTATATCCACCCCCACTACCCCCAGTTCCATACGTCCCATCACTTCCAGTAGCGGATAACCAATTACCCCCATTACCCCCTACTGGACTTGCGGATCCGCCCCCGCCATTACCATTATGACCGCCGGCTGCACTATATCCGCCGGTATAATTTGCAGTTCCGCCGTACCCAGCACCACCCCACGCCGCATTCGATGCTGGGATACCGCCTGGTATTACCGGTGGTCCAACAACTGCAGCTTCTACGGTAATTGCAGAACTAGTTACTGATTCGGCAGTCCCTTTATCGTCCGTATAACTTACTTTACAGGTTATTGATTGCCCAACATCGCCAGCCACTGTTGCATAATGGTCCTGAGTTTCACCAGTAATTAAGGTCGATCCGCGATACCATGCGTAAGTATAAACTGCTTGTAATAAACCATCTAAATCAACTAATGCGGATTTATTTAAGGTTAATGTATTACCGACATGAGTATCTCCAGTTAATGTTAAAACTCCAGTTGGGGCGATATTAATTGATTTTAAATCTAATTCGACTATACTTGAATTTTTCTTTAGCCATAATTTAAAACCATCATATAAAACCTGACCGGGGATCATTTTAGTTTTAATTTCAGTAATTTCATTCGTCGATTTATTAACACATAATGTATAAAAATTAGTCGATAGATTTAATACATTTTGTTGTAAAACATCACCGTATTTAAAATAATTAAAACCAATTAAATTTAAATTAGTTTCGTTATTTAAATCTTCAACATAAACATTGTACGTTAATGAATCGTCGGATTTTTTTACACTATAATCTGTCATATAAAATTACTCTTAAAATTAAACCGGAGTTGTGGCTTTTTTTGGTTTCATATATAATTTTCCATTATCATAGGAAACAAAAATATCCCATTTGGATTGATCACTCGCCCCGACATCAACAATTAATTCCGAATCTACGAGTAACGGTGTGCTCACTGGAGCTTGAATTGGATTAGCGCCAGATGTTCCAGAAACAAAAAAACTATTGGGTATAGCGGTAACACCACTAACATAGTTAGGTATATTACTACCAGTTCCAGTATGATCGACCATAACACCATCAACTAACAATATTAATGGATCCGGTGCACTATACATGTTATATGCAATTGAAATTGGAGCAGCGGTCGTTGATAAGGTAGCAATGACGAATTTAAATTGAGCATCACCCCATGCTGATGGTTGAAGTGGTGGATCGCCTGCATTTAAGACTAAAAATTCTTCGAATGTGTATTTGATTGAATAGGTACTAGCGGAATTATTAGCATCAGTAACAGTTATGGTCAATTCAGATGCTGTAGTTGGCGGATTCATATTTGGGTTCGCACCTGGTAACGATCCTTGTGACGTATAATGCAATGTTCCGTCAGGATCGATAGAAAACGTTCCTGCTTGAATATTACTAGTCGGTGTTATAGTGTAATTGTAAACCCCAGATCCACCACTAACATCAAATGGTTTAAAGGTTAAATTAATATTTGCGAATGTCTGTGTAGCGGCTGCAGACATAGTCGCGGAGAATGGATCATTCGTTATAACCGTCGGAGTACTAGTTAATGATTCAGCGGTTCCATGTAAATCAGTATATGATAATTTAACAACTAATGATTTACCTAAATCACCGAAAACTGGTGTATAACTATCAGTCGTCGAAACGACAGTACCGTCTAATTTCCATTCGTATGTATAGGTAGCTGGCGCCGGTAACCCATCAGCATCAACTAAATTAATAATAGATTTAGTTAACGCTACGCCAACTTTACTACCCTGAATAATAATTGATCCAGTCGGTAAAGTATTAACTGCGGTTATGGTTACTTCGGGACTAGTAACTGTTTCGGTAGAACCGCCTAAATCAGTATATGTAACAGTAATAGATAATTTTTTCCCACCATCCGCAAAAACCGGAGTAAATTTATCAGACGTCGCTCCACTAACAGCAACGCCATCAAGTTTCCATTGATATGTAAATGTGCTTGGTAAACCATCTGCGTCAATTAATGCTGTAAGATTTACTGTATCTTCACTATCTGCATTATGTGGGCCTGATATAGAAATATTACCAGTAGGTAATGTATTTAATGAGTGCAAATCTAATTTAACTATACTTGAATTTTTTTTAAGCCATAAGTAAACTCCGTCGTATAAAATCTGACCTGGAATCATTTTAGCTTTTAATGCATTAATTTCAGTTTGAGATTTTCCAGCACATAATGAATAAAAATTAGTACCTAAATGTAATTCATTTTGCTGCAAAACATCACCATATTTAAAATAATTATGGCCAATAAACTCTAATAGAGTGTCATTGTTTAATGATGTTTCTAAAACAGAATAGGTAGATGAGGTATCTGATTTAGTTAATGTATAATCAGTCATTTAATTCGCCTATAATATATTTGTTGATGTTAAATATTGAACCATCTCTATATCTTCCATGTCGATTGACGGTACTAAAATCTCATGCTCCATAGTAAATATCTGAAATAAATTACCAAAATGATTAAATTCGCTTTTTGGTTTTATAACAAATGAACTTATATTACCATTTAATGAATTATGAACGTAGGTCGATAATTCAGTAAAATTGAAAGTATTACCAAAATCCCAATCTCTAATATTAAAAAATTCATATATTAATGTTACAATACTGGATTTAATTTGATTATCCGTAAATGTAGCGAATGGTGATTTCACAACTAAAAATTTAGCCTGTAATTCCTGTGCCGCATATTTACCGAATATTACTTTCAACTCACCGGATTTAATAATCATTTCATCAGATATCATCTTATTAGTAATTAATTTATTATAAGATGCTCTTAATTCATGCGGTAATGGTTTGGCTGGTTTACTACCGATACCATTAATCCAATTCATGGTACTTTGATAATATCCTCTAGTTATAATAAAACAATCTATTATATTAGAACATGATGGGTTAATTTTCATATTATCAGTTGGTGTATGTTGCCATAAGAAATTTAATCCTGAGCGTCCTTGTTTGCGTGTATATAATGCTTTTGATGAATCGAGTAATGCAAAAGCTTCCGCAAACCAATTAATTTTTTTAGAATCATCTATTATAGAATATGGAGTATCGATATCTGGTCTATAAAAATAAACATAGTCTTTAATTTTAACAGTAATTGTATTATTACTACCGTTATCTATTATAGTAATCTTATTAGTATATTGTAATTTATTAATATCTCGTTCTTTCCAAACTATAGTATTATTTTCACCTAGATTCGAATTAGATGAACCTGAAACATCCCCAATAAATTCAACATCAGCTTTACCAGTTACTGGATCTACTATAGTAAATACATCATACGGTAATTCAATAGTTGGAGTTTCGACATTAAATGAATCAAATGGCATATCAAAAACTCGATCAAATAATTGATAATAAGCTTTATCTTCGAAAAATTTATCAGTATCTGGATTAATAGTTATTGTATTAGTAGTTAACTGCAAAACTTCTGCTATATCAGGAACACCATCGTTATTATTATCACTTATTGAAACATTCAATGTATTATAATCCATTTGACCAATATATTGTGTTGGTTCTCTAAATGTATTAATATTCAAAATCGATAACGAAACTTCATTAGTTAAAAATTTAGTATTATTTAATGTTCTATAGTCGGCGGCGTTCGATTTTAATATGGTTATATTATCTTGATTTGCGGCATAATTCCAGAACTTAGTCGATGGGCTATTTGCTAATATTCTAGCTATTTTATATTTAATAACCCAATTATTGCCGATAACGTCAATATGAAATAACCAATCATCGCCAGTAATTGCCTGAGGATAATATTTAGTATTATAATATATACCGAATGGTAATGTTGCCGGCGGAGCATTCATATCAGATAATGAATAAACTTCGCCCATGAAATTAAATACTATATCGTGTTGTTCGCTAGTTGCCGAACCACCAGTAAAATAACGTCTAGGTGATATATTATTAAATGCTCTATAATATAATGTATCATTATTCGATAATAATGGTTGAATATGATTAATTAAAACCGATAATGCTGAAATTTTATTCGAGACAGTTATAGTACCAATATCATATTCTGTATAAATTGATAAATCAGTCCCAAAATGATTAATATTTTGGTAAGTATCACTCGGATCATTAAATCCGGTATATTTACTTTCGCCAGCATAGGTTCTATTAATAGACGCTAATTTTAAAATAGTATTATCTTGTAATAATAATGAATTATAATCGCGAGCATTAACCATTCGATTTTGAGTATAATAAACCGATGGTGCATTTATTTTAATATGTTCTATATCTTCACTTGGTGCAGCATTTTGTATTGGTTGAACTAATGAAAATGTAAATATAGCATTTTGAACATTACCTTTACCATCTAAATATGCAAAATTAGATGAGACTTCACTGATCGCATTCATTGGGATAGGAATTGGATCCGGATCTGAAGTTCGATACCAAATATCGAATATACCATTAGGTATATTAGCAAAATCACCATCACCAAATAAAATCGATATTTGGTCATTATCTAAAGTATTAATTTCGTATTTGTTTTTATTTGGATTATTACTAAAAATAATATTTTGTTCATTGATCGTATCGACTGCTTCCCAAGCGATTGAATCGGTCGAAGTAATTTGATTAACCCAAACATCAGTATTATTAATATTTTTTACATTTATATTAAATGATTGATGTGGGGTTATACCGTCAAATGAATCGGTTCTAGTTCTTTTTAATATACCTTGTTTAGTTAACATAAAAAAGCCGGTATAATTAGATGAATTACCTAATCCATCAGAACCATATAATATATTAAAATTTTGATTATTATTTGTCGTTATGATTTTTGGTCTTTGTTCGATTGGACCATCCGTTGTTAATTCAACTGATGTTAATTCCATATCAATTGATTTATTTTGAACTTGTGTTTTATATTGTATTACACTATTTTCAAACGGCATATTATTAATTGAATATAGTTCAAATATTTGATCAAATACTTGGACTCGATCGCTAGGTAAAACATCACCAAACGAACGTAATAATGTAGCGTTAATTACGGCAAAGAATTGTGATTGCCAATTAACATTATTAGAATCATTCCATATAATTTTACTATTTGCTAAATTATTACCATTTAAATCATAAACCCGTTCTGATGTAGAAATTGATGTTATTTTTACTAAACCAGAACCTGGAATATTTCTCGACGGATTATATGAAATAAATTTAGCTAATTTAAGAACCGAATCTTTACGCTGTGCAGTTGATAACAAATTTTCATTCGCTACCATATCTAATCGATAAGCACTTAATTCGCAGACGTAGGCAAATGCCTCTAAAATCATTACAAATTCGTCGGTTTCAATCCAGTTATTAAATTCAGGATGTGTTAGACGAAAGTAATCTATAAGTGATTGTTTTACGGTTGCATAATCAAAGCCGGTAAAATTTATAAATTTACTTGCCTGATATATTGTATCCCAAGATTCCGCTTTAGATAACTGAATTGCCATATATGTCTTTTCTGAAATAAGGGTAAGTTTATAATAAGAGATATTTATGGGAGTTTGTTATCCTCAATAAATACAACTATTACATTTCTCGGTAATTAAACTTATGGCTTATACACTTAAAATCGATGCGGCCGGTAATTCGTTTACTGTTGATGCTGCCAATAACACTACTAGTACACCATTTACTTTATATCCACAAGGAAATGGAGTTGAGTATGGCGAAGGGTTTCAAAATAATTTAGTTCATGTATTAGAGAACTTTGCCGGTCCAACAGAACCAGCTATTAAAATCCCAGGATTGATGTGGTATAATACTGCTATTACACCACCTAGATTACAATTGTGGACTACCGGCAATGAATGGAAAATGGTTACTCTTATATAATATTAACTTACGAATTCAATATTAAAATTCATATTTTTTGTAACATTGAGTTCTATATAAAATAAACTCAATGTTACAGTTAATGCATTATGATCGTAATCCGCGTTAACATCAATAGAATTTAGTGATACTCTGGGGTCGTAAGCAACAACAGCTTCTAATTCGCTTCTGCATTGGTCTATAGTTTCTTGATCTAATGGCTCGAAAACTAAATACGGAATATTAGTTCCAAATTTAGGCATCATTATTCGCTCGCCTTTTCTCGTAAAAATATGATTTAATATATTACGTTCAACTAATTTAATATCAGTTAAAACAAAGGTATTATTACCGTCGTTTTCTTTAGCCATAAACGTATCAATAATCGGAGCTATTTTTTTAGTTCCATCTAATTGTTTAGCGGCGAATGAACCAGTAGTTTTAAAGCCTAATTTATAATCAATAGACGAAAATCCTTTATATAACGCCATCTTTATCTTCTCCAATATTTACTGCGAGGTGAATTATCTTTTCCTATTTGTGGATCATCGTATTTATATTTTTGAGTTTTATCAGTATCACTCATATTATCAGATCTAGCCCAAGGTTCATGCTTCGGTATTCTAGTTGGAAATGCGGCTATTTTAGCAGTCTTTGGAGTCGGTTTAGCATCCATCGTATTTGCATTTGCCATATCTGAAATTTTTTCTGGAGCCATACATGATA
>Ga0208485_1000173_pt1 | contig 20730 bp, 22 predicted proteins | sample LakMenEpi27Jul12_FD_150707 | JGI IMG/M metagenome (GOLD analysis project Ga0208485, IMG submission 150707) | Freshwater microbial communities from Lake Mendota, WI - 17JUL2012 deep hole epilimnion (SPAdes) | ecosystem: Environmental > Aquatic > Freshwater > Lentic | place: Lake Mendota, Madison... | reverse complement strand
ACCCCAGAGGTTTCTATGCAGGTGCAACATCAAATTGGCGCCGATATTATTTTTGCATTTGACGAGTGCACTACTTTGCACAACACAAGAAGTTATCAAGAAAAGGCGTTAGAGCGAACCAGGCTTTGGGCACAACGCTGTTTAGTCGAACATGATCGCTTAACAAAGCTACGAAAAGATAAGCCATACCAAGCACTCTTTGGTGTCTTACAGGGAGCTCAGTATGAAGAGCTACGCAGAAAGGCAGCTAAAGATTTAGCCGCAATGAGTATGGATGGTATTTCATTTGATGGCTTTGGCATTGGTGGGGCGTTAGATAAACAAACCCTTGGTGATATTTTGCGCTGGGTCAATGAAGAGTTACCGGAGGATAAACCCCGCCACTTCTTAGGAATTGGCGAACCAGATGATTTATTTGTTGGCGTTGAAAATGGCGCTGACACATTTGATTGTGTGGCTCCATCAAGACAGGCAAGAACTAGCTCGGTTTTCACAAAAGATGGCCGGGTAAATATCTCAAATGCACCACATAAAAATGAATTCTTTCCAATTGAAAAAGATTGCACCTGTTATACCTGCCAGAACTACACCAGAGCTTATTTGTGTCATTTATTTAGGGCTAAAGAGATGGTTGCTGCCACCTTGGCCACCATTCATAATCAACATTTTATTGTGGGATTAGTAGAGCAAATGCGCCAAAGTATCGAAGACGGCACATTCTTTGAGTTTAAGGCCAGTTTTATGAAGCGTTACTATGGCAAATAAAGTTAGAGTAGATTAGCAATATGGAAAACGCCCGCACTCCCCTTCGAATTGGAATTTTAGGTGCTGCTCGAATTGCACCTAGTGCAATAATTTTCCCAGCCCAAGCAACCGGACATCAACTAGTTGCAGTAGGTGCAAGGGATAAAGCCCGAGCAGAGCTTTTTGCCAAGCAGTATCAGATTGAAAAAGCATATGGTTCATACCAAGAGGTGCTTGATGACCCAAATGTAAATGTAATTTACAACGCACTCCACAACGGTGCCCATGCTCCTTGGAACATAAAAGCATTAGAGGCTGGCAAACATGTTCTATCTGAAAAGCCTTCTGCCTCAAATTCTGCAGAGGCTAAAGAGGTAGCAGCTGCTGTTAGTAAATCTGGAAAAGTGTTTATGGAGGGCTTTCATTACTACTACCACCCAGTCTTTCAGAGAGCACTTGCCATCATTAAATCAGGTGAAATTGGTGAGGTTATAAAGGTTGAATCCTCTCTTTTAATTCCTCGTCCTGATGAATCAGATTTGCGGTTAAAATTTGAATTGGCAGGCGGCTCAATGATGGATGTTGGCTGCTACGCGCTTCATAGCCAAAGAATGATCAGCCAATTAATTGCAGATGGTGAGCCAACAATTGTGAATGCTGATTCAAATTCAGCAGATGGAAAAATTGATACTAAGTTGTATTTCCAACTTAAGTATCCAAATGGTGTTGCCGCCCTTGCAAAAGGAGATTTTGAGTCTGAGGTTATGCAAGCACCACTTACCATTACAGGTAGTAAAGGAAGTGTTTATCTACCTAACTTTGTTGTTTCTGGATGGGATCCACGGGTAATTGTTGAAGCATCTGGTCAAAAACGGGTAGAGCATCTGCCATCAATTTCCACCTACACCTACCAACTTTTAGCATTTGCAGATGCCGTTGATCTAGGTAAATCAATTAAGACTGATGCAAAGGATGCCTTAGCTCAGGCAACATTGATTGATGCAGCGTATGTAGCGGCTGGACTGCCATTGCGACCTGTTTTTAAAATTTAAACAAGCATCTTTTTCTTAGCAATTTGCGCAGCTTGTCTTCTATCTTTAACCTCTAATTTCTTGTAGATATTTCTAAGGTGGGTTTTCATAGTATTTTTGGATATATGAAGAGTTTTTCCTATTTGTTCAATTGATTTATCTGAATTCAAATACTTAAGAACCTCTAACTCGCGGGCAGTCAGGTGCCCCCCAGTAAATTGCAGCAAGGAATTGCGCTTTTTTATCTGCTCTAAGCAAGATCTGCTCAATGACTCTAGCCATTGAGATTTATCTGAGTCTGGCAAATTTACAATCGCCTCTAAAGTTTGATTCTCTTGTCTTAGAAAAATCTCTCGAGCACCCACCTGTTCACCTTTAGACAAAGCCATTTTTAAATACTCTTTTTGCTTTTTTACACCCTCACTCTTAACTCTTGATAAAAGTAGATACTTAGTTATCAACTCAACTGTGGTTGATTCGGGAAGCTTTTTTAAATAATCTATTTCACCTAAGGAGCTTTTTTCGTTGAGTTTTTTGCCGAGGGTGCTTAAATATAAGTGATCTAGGTTTCTACTTACAATTGCATCAATACGGCTAAAGTCATTTGATCTGCCTCTGACAAAGAGCTCCCCTAAATCAACCAGCCAAGACATTGGTTTAAGATTTGGATCTAGTAAAATTTTATTTCGTAACTTATCAATCTTTACCGAGATTTCATTTAGGTTACTTGGTTCTCGCGATAAAACTCTAATTTCCCCAACCTCGCAAAGATAGTAAATAAATTTAAATTCATCCTTTGCTGCCTGTTCCTTCATTTTATGCAATTCAGCTAGTGCATCTTCAAGAAGTGAGAATTCAAATAGACATCGAATCAAAACAAATTTACAATCTATTGGTGCTGAGATTCCAACTCTGCCGCTGGACTCCTCCAAGAAAATCGTAGATTTTGCTAACTCATACGCTCTCTTGTAATCACCGTGAGCTAGAAGTTGCATCGCAGTAATTGCTGATTTAGCGTGGTGCAGCACATTAAGCTCATCTGGATTATCAATTTTAGTTATATCGATTGCGCATTGATTAATTTTTTCAATATCTGAGGTAATCATTGCGATCAAACAGACTAATCTGATTAATCTTCCTTTATCTAATGGATCTAGCGTGCCACTTTTAATCGGAGAATCAAGGGCTACCTGAGCGCACTTAAGAGCTTGCTTATAATCTCCGTTATAGAAATTAATGTAAGCGCGACATAAATTGCTAATCTGATTTACCCAAAGACTAAGTTCATTACCGCGGGTGGATTCTTCTAATTCATCTAAAATCGCTGAGCATTTTGTAAACTCGCAATCAATTAGATTTCCAATTGCTTCAAATCCTTTAGACATATATAAACTATTCTCGGAGTTATCCAGTGCAGTTTTTGCATGCTCAATAAACTCTTTACCCTGGCCGGTCATTGAGAGCTCAACCATTTTTGTTAAGTAAAGGCGATAGAAAAACTCAACATCATTATTTTTAATTGCAGTTTCAATTACTTTTTGGGCGCCACTAGTGAAGTCAGGTAGGGGTGATTTAATTGGTTGGCTGCTCACCCCGCAAGGGTGAGGCATGCGGTGGGGATTTGGAAGCCTATTTTGAGCCTGAAGGGGTGAGATGAGGGGGGATTTGTTCTGGGGTGGCGTGAAACAGCTGCCTGGCAGGGGTTAAATTCTCACCCCTGCTGTTGAGCGATAAAATCAACACATGGCCATTCCCAAGGTGATTCTTTATTACACCTTCACTCCTTTATCAGATCCATCTGCAATAAAAATCTGGCAGAAAAATCTTTGCCAATCTCTTAACTTAAAGGGGCGCATTATTGTTTCCCCGCATGGAATCAATGGCACATTGGGTGGGGATATTCAAGATATAAAAAAGTATATTCGCCAAACAAGATCATATGAAGGTTTTGCCAAGATGAAGTTTAAATGGTCTGATGGCACAGGAAATGATTTTCCTAAGCTAAGTGTGAAGGTAAGACCAGAGTTAGTGGCCTTTGGCAATCCAACTGAGATTAAAGTAGATAAGAATGGTGTTGTTGGTGGTGGTAAGCATCTAAAGCCTGCGCAGGTAGAGGAACTAGTGGCCAATCGTGGTGATGATGTAGTTTTCTTTGATGGGCGCAATTCTTTTGAAGCAAAGGTTGGAAAGTTTAAGAATGCGGTAGTACCAGATACAGCCACAACAAGAGATTTTGTGCAGGAGATTGAAAGTGGCAAGTATGACCACCTTAAAGATAAGCCAATAGTCACCTATTGCACCGGTGGCATTCGTTGTGAGGTTTTATCCTCAGTGATGAAAACTCGTGGCTTTAAAGAGGTCTATCAAATTGAGGGTGGAATTTTTACATACGGTAAAGAGTATGGCGATGATGGATTATGGGAGGGTGCTCTTTATACCTTTGATAATCGGATGTCGATTGAGTTCAGTAAAAAGAGTAAAACTATTTCAAATTGTGAAAAGTGTGGGTCGCCTGCAAACCGTTTTTATGATTGCCCAAAGGTACCGTGCAACTCATTGAATATACTCTGCCCGAGATGTGCTGAAAAAATGAATGATGAGATTTGCACCCATCCACAGCGCAAGTACTCAAGTGCGGAGTTAATCGGCTAAAAGTTGATTTGCGTGATCTTTTGGATGGTTGATATAGCTACTAAACCACTTACGAAGATCATAGGCACCAGACTCTGTGTGGGTACCAGAGTTTGATAACTGCTCAGGCTTTAGCCGCTTAATGATTTCTAAAGATGCAGCTCTTGATGATTTAAACAATTCAAGTGAGTTCTCAATAGGTAGCACTAAATAGCCCAGTGTGGCACTTTGCGCCCACTTATTCTCGTCATAGCCTTGTATTGTCGTTCCTGGCTCTACCACTAACCGCTTTAATCTTGCGCAAGATTGTGACTCGCTATCGGCAAGGTGATGAATAACTTGGCGAGCATTCCAGCCATCCTGCTTTGGCTTATCCAAATCAGAACTTTGAATTTTGCCAACTGCCGCTAAGAAGACATTTGTTGCCGCCTCATAATCTGCTGCAAACTTTGATAACTCTTGTTCACTCATTTACATCCCCTATCTGCGAAGGAAGGTGCGAATCGCACCTTGCATTACCTGGCCTAGCTTTCCAATCCTGGTAATTGGTGACATTCCGATTACCTTAACACTTGTTGGTTCACCTGGTGTTGAAACCGAGTGCAGTGCAGGTGAGCTCTCATCCAATGAGTTAGCGATAATTTTCATCTGAGAAACTAATGAAATACATCTAACAAATTGGGTTCTCGGAAGGTTATCAGCATTTGCAATAATCTCTTCGGTAAATTTGTCTGCTGCAACCCTTAAATTCTTAGCAATATTATCAATCTGCTTATCATTGCCTTCTGATTGAAGTAATTGTAGTTTTTCAAAAATGGCATCCCCGGTTGCAGAAAGTGCGGCTGCGATTTGCTTATCGATTATCTCTTTACGATTATTATCTAAGGTTGAATCAAATAAAGTTCGAGCCATACTTCGAACCTGCACCACCATATGTTCAATTGCAACTCCTTGAATATATAAAGATTCAGCCTCATCTACCTCAGCTAGAGGTGACCATTTTGCATACCTTCTTGCCTCAATTGCCTGAGACCTTAAATTTGGAATCTCTTCAACTAATAATCTCGCCTTAGCCAACCAACTACCAGCTTGTTTTTGGGTGAAGCCGGCGGCAACTCCATGGGACATTAAAGTAATTAACTCCGCACTTCTTTTTCCAAGCCGGGCAATTTGATTAACAGTTCGACCTGCTGGGGTATTGGCATGGGAGAAGTAAGAGAAAACTATTGCCACTGCTGCGCCAATTAAGGTTGAAAGAAGTCGATGTTCAGCTGTTGAGCCAGAGATACCTGGACCAATAACAATCAGTGCGGTTACCGGCACATTTACCGACGCAACCTCGCCAAGTCTTAATCCTCTGGCAACAACTGAACAGAGCAGAACAGTTGTGCCGATTGCAACAGGGCCAAAGGAAAAGTAATGCACAGTAAGGAGTGCAACTCCTGCGCCAATTGCAGTTCCAACAATTTGGCCTAAACCTTCTCTTACCGATTTATAAAGTGAGATTCTGATGCTAAGTGCGCAAACAATTGCTGCTACCAAGCCACCTTTATAAACAAGTGAATCCCCGATTAACCATGCCGTAGTTGATGCTAAAGAGGCAACTACTATCTGCCTAACCCAAGTTCTGCGGTTAGTGAATAATCTGATAAACCAGGTAAGAAATTTCTTCACGGGCGAAACTTAATTTTTTTGGCATTCATTAACACCTTAAGCCGGGCCACAGCGCTTTTGCCCAGACCATGCAGCTCCTCTAACTCCTGTTGCGAAATCTTTCGTAAATCAGAGACTTTATATAGTTTGGCATCAACAAGAGCTCTACGGGCAGGGGATGCAAGCCCATACTCTCGCCACTCTTGGTCAAGTTTTTCATATCGATCTAAATCAGCCTGGCTAATATCGCAGACTTGGTTGTTTGAGGATTTAGATTGTTTCATGTGCTAATCCTACAACTTCACTTACGTTTCTTTTTGACCATTATCTGGACCATGCGTTGCGTCATTAATTTACGCACTAAAGTCTTTGGAAGTGGTGCATCAAAATGCAGAGCACTCTTAGTTTGCTTGTATTTAACTAAATCTTTCCGCAAAGCTTCTAAGACTGATCCACTAAAAGGATAGAAGGAACAACCAGTTTTTCGAGCAGCTAATCCGCAGACAACATCTTTATCTAATTTAAAGGCGGGGATCCCATAGGAGATCCCCTGCTTTAGTGCGGGCTCAATCTCTAAAATAATTGCCCTCATCGCCCTCAGATTGCTCTTATTGGGCTCACTCTGCTGGGCAATGTATTGATCAACCTCGCGTTTGCTCACTCCATCATTTTATTGATGCAGTGCAATATTAAGCGAGTTGAAATTGCGCCAAACCAGCAGAATTTTTGCTCCGCTTAATCTTTTGATAAGACTCAAGCACCTCAAGGTGTCCTAAGACTGGATAAGCCAAGTATTTATAAGCCGGATCTGCCCAAACACCCATCCGATCATGAGCTATCTCAATTAACTCCATCATTGTTAACGCTTTGCCAGCACTCTTTAAAGTGTCTAAGCAGATTTGCTCAATTAGATCTGTGTAATTCAAAGACAGATCAAGAAAATCAGTTCCTGCCTGTCCAACATATCTTGGGTAGTGAGAGGTAAGAATCTCACTTGCTTTATACCCCTTTAATAATCTAATTGTTGAACGGTATGCCTCAACAAATCGATAGGTTGGTGGAAATGCTGGTTGGCCATCAGCTAGCAATACTGAGTTACCTAACACTGCATCGCCAATAATGATTGCCCGGCTTTTTTCATCCAAGATGGAAACATGTCCCCATGAGTGTCCTGGCGTATGCAAAATTTCAACATATCTGCCGCCTAGATCAATTCGCTCATTGCCTGCAAAACCAATATCAACATTGGTTTCAAATGCAACAGTCATCATGAAATCTTTAGCATCTTTTGATTCAGCAAAGCCATGTTCTTTTTCAAACTCGTTATAGCGATCAAAGAACATACTATTCAAGTTTTCAATCATTGGCCGATCTCGCTCACCAGCGCAGATCAAGGCATTGGGCATTAATTCTCTAACCGCTTTGTTTCCACCTGTGTGGTCATAATCTGAGTGGGTATTTACCACATACCGAACAGCATCAAGAGAGAGTTTCTTCTCTTTAAAGTAATTAACAACTGTGGTTCTAATAGAATCATCAAAACCGGTATCAACTAACAATGTATATTTGCTTCCGACAATTGCATAAATTGCAACATATCTTGGCCCAATTGGGCACTCAATACGGTGTAACCCTGGACTTAGCTCCATACCATTCTCCTTTTATTTGTTATTTGCCCTTGAAGTTAGGTTTGCGTTTTTCAACAAACGCTTGCCTTCCTTCATTGCTATCTTCAGTGGTGAAGCAGTAGGCAAAGGTGTCATTTTCATATTGCAAACCAATATCAACCGCAGTTGATTGCGAAACTCGGACTAAATGCTTAGCTAGCTCAGCAGCAATTGGCGCATTATCTGCAATACGTGAGGCTAAGTTTTCAACCGCTGCATCAAGCTCTGCATCTGTTAGTAGTTGATCAACTAAGCCATACTGCTCTGCCTTTTGAGCCGAGATTAAATCACCAGTTAATAACATCTCTAATGCTTTTCCAGTTGAGAGCACTCGTGGAAGTAATTGTGTATTTCCTGCTCCCCCATGCCAACCTAATTTAATTTCTCCAGCACCAAATTGAGCATTATCTGCTGCATAACGGATATCACTCATCAATGCCATTTCAAGACCGCCACCAATGCAATAGCCACGAATCTTTGCAATAACTGGCTTTCTAATAGCCCAAATTCCTCTTGCATAATCAACCCGATTTCGCAGTTGCCAGTTAGATCCATATTGATCTAAAACCTTCACATCACTTCCTGCTGAAAAAGCTTTGCTGCCGCTACCAGTTAAAATCACAACTCGAATATCATCATTGCCATTTATGTATGGCACCAACTCAAGTAATGCTTTACCCATATCTGGAGTCATGGTGTTTAATTTTTCAGGTCTATTTAGGGTAATTGTGGCAACCTTATTACTAACTGAAAATTTAAACTCAGATGGAAACTCAGGTAGCTTCATCGCGACTTATGCTTTCTAGCTGATTGGGATGCTTGTGCCGCAGTTTCAAGCAATGCCTTCATTGCAATCTCAGCACCATCTGGATCTTCATCGATCACAGCATCTAAAACTGCTTGATGCTGAACAATAAAATCAGCATCCTCAACCACATGTCTAACCATGTCATCTCGAATTTTAAGCAGTGGAATAAATAACTTACCGATTCGCTTCATCAACTCATTTTGAGTTGCAGCAAGTAGCGCTTCATGGAAGGCAATATCTGCCTCACCGATGATTGGTGATGTTGGACCTTGATCATAAAAAGCATCTGCCATTTTCTTTAAGGCATTGGTTAGGTCCGCAACATCTTTTGTGCCACGCCTCTTAGCTGCAATTCTTGCAACCCAAGGTTCATAACTTGCTCGAACCTCTTCTAGATCTCTAACTAATTCAGGGCTTAATCCTGAGACCTGCAGCCATGAGATCACATCTGGATCAAGAAGATTCCATTGTGAACGCTCAAGCACAATTGTTCCGGTCTTTGTTCTAGCTTTAGTTAAGCCCTTATCTTGTAAAACCTTTAAAGCCTCTCGCACTACAGTGCGGCTAACCTTAAATTTATCCTCCAAAATATCTGAGGTGAGAATTGTTCCAGTGGCAATCTCGCCATGAACAATTTTGCTCCCAATATCATGCACAATTTGGGTTGGAAGATTACGAGCTATTTTAGTTTTCACGTTTGCCTATACCAACTCATATGTGTCATAGATAGCAAGGGCAAGGGGGCCTTGTCCCCAAGGAACTGAGAAACCACGGGGCGTAAATTCATAATGTGATTTTCTAGTTGATGCCATTACAGCGGCGGTCACATTTTGAAGCTCACCATCTTTATCAGCATCTGCAATAACTCCATTTAAAGCTTTAATCATCGCAGGCTTAACAATGTTCTGATCAACAATTCCAAGCTTTATCGCCCTGGCAAATCCTGCTGCCATAAATCCGGCAGTTGATCCCTCTTCACCAGATCGCTCACTATCAACTACACACCACCAACGACCATCTTCTCGTTGAAGTTTGATCATTGCATAGATCAGTTTTTCGGCTGCCGCTTTTATCTTGTTATAACCTGAATGAGTTTTAGGTATTTGATGCAACACATCAAGCATGCCAAGAAGTGCCCAACCTTGGCCTCTTCCCCAACCTTGGCCCCAGGTTCCCGGCACACCATTTAAGAAGAAGTGATCAAAGATTCCACTCTCTAATTGCAAAGCATCGATATATGCAATTGCTTGCTGCACACCAATATCGGTATAGGCAGGATTATTTAATGCTTTGCCAAGACCGGTAAAAAATGGTGGATCAAAATGTAAACAATCAACACATGTTCCACCTGGTGGATTAGCAAGTAACTCAGCCTCAAACTTAGGTAGCTCCTCACCACCATATGGTGGGATTAAGCAAAGTGATTCCCAAGTATCAAAAATATCTCGGTCTTTGCTGCGAGAGCTTAGGTAGCCTGCAAGAAGTACAAGTGAATCAAAGATTTCTTTGCTCTTAATCTCTTGTGCAACCTCAATCATTGCAACACCAGGGGCGGTGCAATCTAATCTTTGAAATGGGGCTGGCCGGCTTGCCCATGCTTTAAACCAGCCTTCGGCAAAAGCGAAGTACTTTGGATCCTTTAGTAATTTTCCAGTAACTAAAATTCCTTCAAAGCCCGTTGAGTCGCCAAAGTTCCAAGACTTGTATGGCATCTTCAATAAGCTCTTACCAACTTTTTCCAACAACTCTAATCTTTGCTCTTTGGTTGTTGCTACCTTTACATCGCTCATATTTATCGCCCCTTAAATTGTGGTTTACGTTTTTCAGCAAATGCTCGCTGTCCCTCTGCTGCATCCTCTGTTGTCATGCAGTAACTAAAGGAGTCATTTTCATATAGCAAACCAACCTCAAGTGGAATGCTTTGCGCCATACGAACCATGTGTTTGGTCATCTGAGCTGCAATTGGAGCTTTTTCAGCAATTGACTCTGCAATCTCAATTGCCCGCTTTAATACATCCTCCCGTGGCACAATCTCTTGGATTAATCCCATTCGAAGCGCAGCCTCTGCCTCAACCTTTTCACCATGCAATAAAAATAGATTTGCGTTTCCTGGTCCAACTGTGTGAGTTAACAATTGTGTTTGACCTGAGCCACCATGCCAGCCCCAACGAATCTCACCAGCTAAAAACTTTGAATCTGGTGTGCCAATTCGAATATCAGAGGCGCATGTCATCTCAAGTCCGCCACCTACTACCCAACCATGAACTGCTGCGACCACAGGTTTTTTAATTAACCAGATTGCCCGAGCGTAATCAAGATTTCGATCAAAGCGATTTCGATACTCCCAGTTGGTTCCATAATCGCCTAAATCTGTTAAATCACTTCCGGCACAAAATCCTTTTTCGCCTTTGCCGTAAAGCACAACCGATCTGATCTCTAAATTATTATTTATTTCATAGATATAGGAGTTAATCTCCTCATCCATCTTCACCGTCATCGCATTTAACTTCTCTGGCCGGTTAAGTATTAGGTGCGCAGTATTGCCATGTATTTCAAGATCAACTGATCCACTTAGCTGAGTCATTTTTATTGCTCCTTTGTCTTAGATACTGCACCGGCATTGATTAACTCATCGATCTTTCCATCAGACATTCCAAGTAGTCCTTGCAAAATCTCTTGGGTGTGCTCACCTAGAGCAGGTGCTCCTCTTCGAATTGTTGGAGGGGTTTGATTCATCCGAATTGGTGGTCTTACAGTTTTAGCACTTGTGCCCCTAAATTGCGGCTGCTCAACAATGTAATTAGTTTCTTTAATATGTTTATCATTTACTAGATCTTTGTAGTTATAAACCGGTCCACACCAAGCTCCTGCTTCATCACAGATCTTGATCCACTCCTCAGTGGTTTTATCTAGGAAGCGGTGTCTAATCTTCTTATAAACCTCATTGCGATGCTTATGACCATCGTTGTAGTGAACCAAAGTCTTTAGCCAATCATCATTTAAAATCTCACCCAAGATTGGTAGTGGCACCATTGCAAGTGTTAGCCAAGCATCTTTAGTTTTATAAACACCGTAAGGTGCAGGAATTGATCCATGGGCAGATCTCTCCTCCATTCGGCGTGGCATAGGACCTGCATTTAAAAATGTCACTAACTCTTGTAGTTGGCAATCCATAACCACAGACAACATATCAACCTCAACATGTTGGCCAACTCCAGTTTGATGACGAGATTCAACCGCTGCCAAAATTCCAATCACAGCTTGATAACCGGTCATAACATCTGCACCCCAAAGTGCACTAGGTGTTGGGTCATCACCTGCGGCACCAACGCTAAACATTGATCCGCTATAGCCCTGTACAACTAAATCCTGGCCTGGACGATCTCGATATGGACCAAATGAACCATAACCTGAGATAGAGCAGTAAATAATTCTTGGATTTATCTTCTTCAGATCCTCGTAACCAATTCCAAGGCGATCAGCAGTTCCATATCTAAAGTTTTGCAAGAAGACATCTGATTTTTTAACCAACTCATAAATTACTTCTTTGCCACCTGCACTCTTTAAATCAATTGCAAGTGATCTTTTGTTTCGGTTAACCGCTAAGAATGTTGTCATCTCGCCATTACTCATCTGGTCTTCAAAACCACGAGTGCGGTTGAACTCACCATTTGTTGGTGGCTCAACCTTTATGACATCAGCTCCTAAATCACCCAATCTGGTGCCTGCAATTGGGCCAGCTAACATTTGGGTTGCATCAATAACCCTTAAACTTGAAAGGGCTCCTTTTGAATCATCTGCTTTTTTTGAAGTATCCATAGATAGATACTTTCGTATGAAGAATGACCCGTCAAGCCCCCAAAGCCAACAATTTCTTAATCAAGTGAGCGTTACTTAGGCAAAACGAGCGTGCAGACCACCATCAACAATCCAGTCAGCTCCATTTACGAAGGAGGCATCATCAGAGAGCAGGAAGGAGACCACCTTTGCAATCTCAGATGGTTGAGCCATTCTGCCCATTACCTGAACTGCAAGTGATTCTGCTCTTTTTTCTGGAACAGTTGCAAACCACTTCTCCAAAATATCAGTCAGCGTGTAACCAGGAGAAACAGCATTTGTTCTGATGTTATGAATTCCTTCATCAAGTGCCAAGTTATGGGTTAATCCAATAACACCTGCTTTAGCTGCAGCATATGGAAAGAATTTTGGAAAACTCATACGGGCATGGATAGATGCAATATTTACTATTGAACCCTTCTTAGCCTTTCTCATTCCTGGCAGAACTAACTTTGCAGTATGCCAAACGCTCTTTAAATCCACATTCATGAATCTATTCCACTCAGCATCAGTCATTAAGACTGGATCAGCATTTGAATTAACGCCAGCATTATTAACTGCGCCATTGACATCACCAAACTTTGCCACGATTGCTTTATGAGCTTTTTCCATTGATTCAAATTGACCAACATCAGCCTCATGAAACATCGCCTGAAAGCCCTTTGAAATCAACTCTGCCTCATATGCCTTGCCACCTTCAAGATTGATATCACAAAAGGAGACCTTGGCACCCTCTTGCGCCGCATCTAAAACAATGGCAGCTCCAATACCTGCTGCTCCACCAGTTACAAATATGTGTTGACCTTTTAGTTTCATTTTTTGATCTCCTTTGTTTTACCAGTCGGCTACTGAGCCGTCTGAGTGGAACCATTGCACCGGCGCTCCGCCAGTAAATGGATGTTTGAGTGCTTGCTTTTCATCTATCTCCACACCGATACCAGGTTTTTCAGGTGGATAGATATATCCATCCTTGATATCTGGTACGCCATGGAAAACCTCATTTCGCCAACTTACATCTGATCTCATCACCTCTTGAATTAAGAAGTTTGGAGTTGTTAACCCTAAGTGCACATTAACCATAGTTGCAATAGGTCCAAGAGGATTATGTGGAGCCATTGAGACGCCATAGCTCTCACAAAGTGCTGAAATTCTTCTTATTTCAGTAACGCCACCAGCATGGCAAACATCAGGTTGGGCCACATCAATTAATCCTGCTTGTAGATATGGCAAAAACTCTGTGCGATGTAGCCAGCGCTCACCGGAGGCAATTGGCACATTAATTCCAGCCCTTGCCACCTTTAATGACTCAATCTGATCAGGTGGCACAACCTCTTCTAGGAACAATGGCTTAAATGGTTCTAAAACCTTTGCATATTTAATTGCCATCGCAGCACTGGTACGACCATGAAAATCAATCATGATATCTATATCTGGACCAGCAGCCTTTCGAGCTGACTGCATCAAATCATGGGCATGCTTTAATTTTTCCTCTTCACCAAGTGGGGCAGATTGTGGCACAGCTAAGATTTTTACTGCAGTAAATCCATCTTTAACACTTTGTTTCATTTTGTCCGAGAAAGATGAAACAGTGTCAGAGTTATAAACCGCGTCAGAGCTTCCTCCACCTAGGTGGTCATACATTCTGATTCGATCTCGAGCCAGACCACCAAGTAATCGCCAAAGTGGCACATTTAAATCCTTGGCAGAGATATCCCAAAGTGCTTGATCAATTCCGCTAAGTGCTGACATCATCGTCACGCCACCTTTAAAGAATGGATGGCGATACATAATCTGCCAATTTCTTTCAATATCTCTTGGATCTCGGCCAATTAATGTTGGTGCTAAATCCTCAACTGCGCCAACTACTGCCCGTGCTTGATACTCAACAGTTGCCTCACCAATACCAATTAAGCCCGGCACATCTGTATAAACCTGCACCACAACCCAGTTGCGCATCTTTGCGTTTACAACCATAGTTGTAATTTTGGTAATTTTCATTTCACTCCTTAGATGCTTAGCGCAGATAGGTTATCTGCTAAATCAATTAATACCTTGGCTTGGTCTTTAACTTTTTGAGATACTTCAACTGTTGGTGCCCGGCAGTAATCACTTTCAATTATCCCCCGAGCAGCTAATACATATTTCTCAGCCGCAACCAACTCCTCAACAGTTGCAATCCACTCAGTAATTGTTGGCAAAAACTTACCTAATCTAGATTCGAACTCTGCTAAATCATTACTTAGTAATGCCTGCTCTGCCCATAGGTATAGATCAGTCAGGCTGCATCCTGGTTGAATTCCTTTAGCCCCAGCTTGTGCCCCAGATTTCCAGTGAATCCCACCCCAACCAATTAAGGTTTCAACTTTGTTATTACTTAACTGAGTGACACGTTTAATTGATTCATCTGGTGGATTTGCCTCGCACTTAATCATCTTCAAATTACTAAATTTATTACTCATCCCGACAAGGTCGCCAACATCATTTACTCCCCCGCCTTGTGGCAGGTGCTGCACAATCACTGGCAATTTAACGCTAGAAAGTATTGATGAGATGTGGTGGTTTATCTGGGCAGTTGTTGGGTTAAAAAAAGTAGGTGGCAATATGTTTATGAAATCAACACCCATTTTTTCATAATCTCTAGCACGCTTAACTGCAAGCTCTGCTGAATGGTCTGCCACACTGGCAATTACCTTCATACCAGAGTCTGATCTTTGGGTTAATAAAATCTCTAATAATTTATAACGCTCATCATCTGATAATTTGATGTTCTCACTTGCCACTCCAAAAAACAAAACTGATTGTGTGCCAAGGGAGGTAATCCAACTGACTAGACTTTTAAAACTTTGGTAATCAACCTCACCGGTTTTATGAAAAGGAACAGATAAAACCGGGCAAACTCCTTGAATGTTCACCCGGCTATCCTTAATTATTAGCGCTTAATTCTCTTTGAAATAACCGCCTGCATAATAACTGACAGGATGATTACAAGGCCAAAGAAAACCTGAGTAAAGAATGCGTTGATGCCTGAGGCAACAATTCCAGCATTGATAGCTCCAATAATAAATGAGCCAACAAATGTTCCTGTAACTGTTCCTATTCCACCAAATACAGAGGTTCCTCCAAGGAATACTCCAGCAATTGAGTTCATCAATAAGCCTTCACCCAATGTTGGCCAGAAGTATGAAACTTCAAATGATGCAACAAGACCAGCAAATGCTGCAAAGAAGCCCATGATCGCAAATGTTCTGCGCTTAACTTGGTTCACATTTACGCCCATTAACTGAGCAGAAATTTTATTATCGCCAGTTAAGAAAACATGTGCTCCAAATTGAGTACGGTTTAAAACAAACCACAACACTATGGTTGCGAGCACTGTCCACCAGAATTGATTTGCAATTCCGAAGAAGGATCTGCCAGTGAGTAGGTTTGCAACCCCTAATAGCTTCTCATCTGTTAATCCCACTCCTGAACCATTCATCCAGGCAAGCTCAATACCACGGAATAGGAACCCAGTTCCAATAGTGATTACAAGGGAAGGAATTCCAAACCAGGTTACAAGCCAGCCATTAAAGTAACCACAAAGGGTTCCAACAATTAATGCAACGGCAAACCCCAGCCATATATTGCCAGTACCTGAGTAGATCTTGGCAAAGGATGCGGTTGCTAACGCCATAACTGCTGGGAATGAAAGATCAATTTCACCAGTAATAACAATTAGGGTTAATGGAATCGCCATCAAGGCGAAGAGTGGAGTACTTGAAGCAAAAGCTAGGTAGATATCTTTGGATGTAAATGCTTCAGATGCTGTGACTACGAAAATTAGCCACATCACAATGCCTACAGACCAGATACCAAATTGCATACCGAATCTGCGCCAAAATGAAGGCGGACGAGCTGAATTATTCTTTACTTTTGAATCTTTGTTTTCGCTCATAATCGCATTACTCCTTTATTGATCCGGTACGAGCAACTCGATACATGCTCTCGATTAGTTCATCCATAGTGATATCACTCTTCTTATAGTTACCAGCAACCTTGCCTCGATCTAGCACGATCATTCGATCGACTGCTGGATAGATGTGGAAGATATTGTGATCAATAAAGATTGCAGATCTGCCTGATTTTTTGATGTTCTGAATGAAATCCAGAGTCTTCTTTGTCTCAGACAAAGATAGACCAACGGTTGGCTCATCAAGAATTACAAGCTCTGCATCAAAGTACAAGGCTCTTGTGATTGCAACACCTTGCTTTTCTCCACCTGACATAGTCAATACAGCATTGTCTGGGTGAACTGCTGTTGAGGTGAATCCCATATGCTCACTCATCAAGCGAGTTGCTTCGCTCTTCATTTTCTTAACATCTAAACGACCAAACTTGTTCTTGATCTCTCGGCCCATAAACATATTGCGCCAAATTGGCTGTAACTCGCATAGAGCGCGCTCTTGATAAATTGTTTCAATTCCAAGATCTCGAGCTTTTGCTACATTCCAATCGGTAATTTTCTCGCCTTTAAACCAAATCTCGCCACCTTCATCTGGTTGGTGGAAACCCATAATTGTCTTTACAAGTGTTGACTTTCCGGCGCCATTATCGCCAAGCAGTCCAACAATTTCACCTGGGTAAATTTCAAGATTTACCCCAGATAGAGAGCGAACCTCTCCAAAAGTTTTAGATACATTTTTTAATTGAATTACTGGTGTTTTACTGGACATAAACCTTAAGCCCTTCGAATATGAGTATCGGTTGGGAAGTTAATTCCCAACCGATACATTAATTAATCAGCTATTTATTAGCGGATTTCTACCTTTGCAAGTGGTGCAACAACTTTTACGTTTGATGCATCCACAAAGCCACCAGCAGTATTTACATCAAGACCTGAGAAACCATACTTCTTGGTTAAGCAGATTTGAAGAATAGGCAGGTAACCTTGCAAGAATGGTTGTTGGTCAATTACCAACTGAAGGAAACCACTCTCGATAGCAGTTGTTGTAGCAGGGGAAACGTCAAATCCACCGAAGTAGACTGATCCTGCCTTCAAGTTTGCTGCCTTCATGTATGTTGCTGCAGTAGCAGTTAAGCCACCGTGATCAGTAACTACAGCTTTTACGCCAGGGTTCTTTGCCATAATTCCAGCAAATGTTGGTCCGCCTGATGCAGGAGTGGTGTTAGTTGCCTGATCGATTTCCTGATAAATAACCTTTATCTTGGCTTTTTCGAATCCTTCAATCACACCAACTGTGCGTTGACCGCGGTCTCCACCTTGTCCCTTAAGACCCCATACGAATGCAGAGTCTCCAGCGGCAAGTTTTCCACGCTTAACCATTTCTAGTGCAAGATCTACACCAGCTTTGTAGTTAACAGCGCCAACATATCCAAAACCTTTTGTTGAATACTGTGCTTGTAGATCTACAAGTGATGTATTCAATGTTGTAACGATGATGCCCTTCTTGAAAGACTCATCAACAAGTGGCTTGGCTGCTTCTGGTCCCATGAAGCCATACATTGCAATACCGTTTGGCTTAGTTGCAATTGCTTCTTTCCATTGAGTTACCATTTTTGCAGGATCCCAATCTGAGAAGTAATACTTAACAGTTGGACCAAGATCTTTTTCAGCTTGGCGGTAACCGTTATAAACGTTGTTAGCGAACACGCCACCTTGTGGACCACCAGGGAATGCGGCGATCTTTACGCCTTTGCACCACTGGCTTGTCGCTGCTGCGTTAGCTGTAGTTGCGCTAGTAATTGCAACAAATGAAGATGCTGCAATAACAAGAGCTGCAAAGCCAACTTTAGCTTTCTTGATTGACATTTATTCCTCCTAGGATTGATCGAACTTCGATCTGGGGGTACTTTATATCGCTGCTGGAAAAGGCGGTAGGGGTGGGTCTAATTCACACATAACGGTTTGGTAAAGCAATCCTTAGGACTACCCCAAAGGATTCTCAAATACTGAGCCAAATTGAGCCTGGAATAGTGATTGTTAGGGACTAATGCCGATCAATAAAGAACTAATAGGCCAATAATTCTCAACTAATCCTCAACTTCATTTGCCTAAGCGCCGATACATCGGTAGATACATCTGATCAGGAATTGATCGGCTTGGTATCAGCTCCTTTCCGGAAACAAACCCTAACTTTATGTAGGCAGCAACTGCTCGTTGGTTTTCTGGCCAAACACCTAAGCCTTGGTGAAGCCAATTATTTTCTAAACAAAATTTATCTATCTCATCAAACATTAATTTAACAATACCTTTACCTCTATATTGCTCGGCAATCCACCAACCAAAAATCCAACAATCACTTATGCGATCAGCTCCTGCTTTTTCAACACCGACTAATCCAATATCTTCGCCATTAATGGATGCAAAAAACCAATTTGAAATTTCAAGTGATTCTTGCCAGACAGATATTGGCTTATCTTTATCAACCTCATACTTTGCTCCATATGCATAAGGTGCATCTTTAAGGGCAGCGAGTCGAATTTGTCTTAACCTAGAAGCATCAGTAGTGGTAGCTTTTTGGAACTGAATATTCACTTCCAAAGTTTAATGCAACCTAGATTAATGAGGAAATATATTTAAGATTTCCGCTTGAATAATCTACTAAAAAAGGATGGCTCCTTTGGGTCATTTGCATGTCCTGGACACCGTTGACTCTTTGGCACACCGGCAAGTGCCTCTTCGATATGGTTGCCACATCCACGCCATGATGGTTTACCGCATTTACGACAAGTTGTTCTACTACACATATTCCATCCTTATCTGGTTAGATTTATTTGCTGATTAATTCTTTATTTGCAGCTGGAGAGTTACTCCAAGTTAAATACCCACCATCTAAATTAACTGCATCAAAACCAAGCTCTTGAAGCAACATGGTTGCCGTATGCCCCCGTACTCCAACCTGGCAGGTTACTAACAGCTTTTTATTTAAAAGCTCAGCTTTGCGCTCTCTAATCTCATCGACTGGAAGATTTGTTGAGCCAGGAATCATGCCCAAATCACACTCTGCAACTGACCTAACATCAAGTAATTGGTAGCCGTCATTTAGATATGAATCAATTTGATGCCACTGCGCATTCTTAGTTAAGCCAGATATTAGGTTCTCTGCGATATACCCCAACATGTTTACTGGATCTTTTGCTGATCCAAATGGTGGCGCATAAGCCAATTCAAGATCTGCCAATTCAGGAGCGGTGATACCGCCGCGAATTGCTGTTGCAATGACATCTATTCGCTTATCAACTCCTTCGATACCTACTCCTTGTGCACCAAGAATTTCTCCAGAGTTTGCATCAAAGATTAACTTAAGAGCCATCTGCTTTGCATCTGGGTAGTAGCCGGCATGAGAGTTGGGATGGGCATGAATTATTTTGTAATTAATATTGGTCTTAGATAGGCGTTTTTCATTCCAGCCTGTTGTTGCAATCATCAAATCGAAAACTTTTACAATTGCTGTACCGATGGTTTTTACCGGTCTAATTTGGCGGCCAACTATGTGATCAGCTACTACTCGGCCATGGCGATTAGCGATGTTAGCTAATGGGATCAAGGTTGCAGAGCCATCTAGTAAATCGGTTTTTTCGGCTGCATCCCCTATCGCATAAATATCTGCTTCACTGGTTTGATTAAAATCATTTACAACTATGCCGCCGCGTGAGCCAACCTTTAGCGAGGCAGATTTTGCAAGGCTAACATCTGGTCTTACACCAATTGCCATGATTACCAAATCTGCTGGTATCTCTTCACCAGAGTTTAAAATTACTGATGCAGAGTTTATCTCCGAGGCGCTTACGCCAAGATATAAATCAACACCTTTTGAACGCATTTCTTTAGCAACTAAAGTTGCCATCTCCGGGTCAAGTGGTGCTAACACCTGGTCGGATGCTTCAACAATAGAAGTTTTTATCCCTTTATGAATTAAATTTTCAGCAATCTCAACTCCAATAAATCCACCACCAATAACTACGGCAGTGCTTGGCTTTGCAGATACTTTAGAAACGATTGCCTCAACATCTTCAACAGTGCGAAGGGTCATTGCCCGTTCAACTCCTGGAAGTGGCGGAACAATTGGGGTAGCCCCTGGACTTAACACCAATTTGTCATAGGTGAGTTCATAGGCGGTATTTTTCGCTAAATCTTTGACCTGCAAGCTCTTGCTCTCTGGGTTTATTGAGATGACCTCATTAGCCACCCGAACATCTAATCTAAATCTTGAATAAAGTGATTCTGGAGTTTGCAGAAGTAATGAACTCTCTTTTTCAATCACGCCACCAACATAATATGGCAAACCACAATTGGCATAAGAAACATAGTTACTTCGCTCCAGCACAATGATTTCTAAATCATTGCGTAACCTTCTTA
>Ga0208485_1000170_pt1 | contig 21011 bp, 22 predicted proteins | sample LakMenEpi27Jul12_FD_150707 | JGI IMG/M metagenome (GOLD analysis project Ga0208485, IMG submission 150707) | Freshwater microbial communities from Lake Mendota, WI - 17JUL2012 deep hole epilimnion (SPAdes) | ecosystem: Environmental > Aquatic > Freshwater > Lentic | place: Lake Mendota, Madison... | reverse complement strand
TTTGTAACGACGTGACCAGTTAGTTGGTTCTTCTGTATATGGTTGACGAAGAACATCAAAAACTCTTTCTAAACCTTCAGCATTAACAACATCTCTTACCCCAACAAGATCAACATTGTCTGCTGGAACTCTTACAGTTAAATCACCTTGTTTTACTCTTAAGACTAAATATTTTCTTTCAACACCTTTGATATTTCTTGATTCGATTGCTTCAATTACTGCTGCTCCGTGATGAGGATAAACAACGGTTTCGCCAACTTTAAAAGACATCTATGAAATACCTTTCGTTTATCCCTCTATTCTACCAGCCCAATACTGGGCTCAAGTCGTGACCTCTGGTTAGGTAGAATTGATAATTATGCGTACATATAAATCACTTATCTCAGCTATCGCAGTTATTTTGTTTATGACAGGTTGCGGTGCTGGTCCTAATGCTTTAACTAATACACAAGGTCCAGTTGGTAGTGGTGCAAACTCTTCTATTGGCGATATTTATGTTCAAAACGTTGTGATTGCGCAAGGAGAATCAAATACAGCAACAGTTGTTGCAACTATTAGTAATAGCAGTTTAAAAGATGATCAATTAGTAAGTGTTTCTGTTGAAAATCCTGCACCTAAATCTGTTGTTTTTAGTCCTGCAAATGAAATAAATATCCCTGCTCGAGGTTTAATTAATCTTGGAATTAATGAACAAGCCGCACATGTTGATTTAATTGAATTTACTCCCCGTCAATCAAGCTTTGTAAAGATCACTTTTGTCTTTAAAAATGCAGGCATCGTGGATCAAACAGTTTTAGTTGTGCCAAATACTGGAATTTATGAAGGAGCAAACCCAATAGCAACAGCACCTGCCTCTGCAGCAGTTGAAGGTCGAGAAATAATTGCCGGCTCACTTGAGGGAGTCTCAATCACAGTTTTGAATGGCACAAGACGTGCAGGTTATGCACGTTCAGTGGCCGATACTTTGCAAGTTCAAGGTATGAAAATAGTTAACGTTGCTGATGCTGCAAACAAAGACACTGCTAATACTCAAATTGTTTACGGTGTGGGCATGAGGTCAAAAGCTGAAGCAGTAGCAAAACTTCTTTCAGTTGGTCAAATTGTTGAAGATCCTGGATTGGTTGCATCTAACCTAGTGCTGACCTTAGGTAATGATGCACCCTTTAGTTTTTAATTAAACTATTTGATATTTTCGAACTTATAACCCAAACCTCTAATGGTCTGGATAAATTTAGGATTTGCTGCATCCTTTTCAATTCTTGAGCGAAGTCTTTTCACGTGTACATCTAAAGTTTTTGTGTCACCAAAGTAGTCACTGCCCCAGATGCGATCAATTAACTGCGAACGCGTTAGAACTCTGCCTGCGTTTTGCATCAAATAAACAAGTAAATCAAATTCCTTTAAAGGCAGAGATTGTTCAACACTGTCTACTGTGACAAGGTGTCGTTCTGTATCAACTCTTACAGGCCCAATTTCTAAGACAGAAGTTTTCTCTTCAACCCCACCTACTCTTCTTAAAATAGCTTTAACGCGAGCTAACAATTCCCTACTTGAAAATGGCTTTGTAATGTAATCATCGGCCCCAATTTCTAGGCCTAAAACTTTATCTAATTCGGTGTCCTTGGCAGTAAGCATTATTATTGGCACCTTAGTTAAGGTTCTTAACTTTTTACATACATCTAATCCAGATAAACCTGGAAGCATTACATCTAGTAAAACTAAATCTGCGCCATGTTGTTCAAATTTTGTGATGGCTACATTTCCATCTTCTGCAGTTATGACTTCATAACCTTCTTTTGAAAGCATGAAGGAAAGTCCTTCTCTAAAGGATTCTTCATCTTCAACTAAAAGTATTTTTGTCATGAACTAAATTCCTTTTTAGTTTCAATCAATGCTTCTTCTTCCATTTCTGGAAATTTCATTGTGAAAGTTGATCCTTGTCCCTGCACTGACCAAACAGAAACTTCTCCGCCGTGGTTTTCGCAAACATGTTTTACAATTGCTAAACCTAGACCCGTTCCACCTGTGGAACGTGATCTTGCAGGATCGACTCTATAAAATCTTTCGAAAATTCGACTTTGATTTTCCAAACTAATTCCAATTCCTTGGTCTGAAACTGTTATTTCAACAACTCCATCTTTTAACTTAGCCCCAACAGTTATTCGAGAATTCACTGGAGAAAATGTGATTGCATTGGAAAGTAGATTTCTGATAGCCATCACTAATTGATACTCATCACCCATAATCTTTACATCAGGTGATTTAACTTGAACAATTTCAATGGAATGCAAATCTGCTAGCAACTGAACTGCATCAATTGCATCATTAATTACGCGATCTACTTCAACTGGACTAGCTGTTGCTAATGGATCATCTGATTGAACTTGAGATAAGTCAATGATGTCTCTAATTACGTTTGTTAATCTCTTGGTCTCTGGACCAATTCTTTTGGCAAACTTTTGAATAGTTTCCGAATCTTTTCCTGCTTCTTCGATAGCTTCTGCTAACAAAGAAAGTGCTCCGACTGGAGTTTTTAATTCATGACTGATGTTTGCTACGAAGTCTCTTCTAACAGTTTCTACCCTGCTGACAATCGAATTATTTTGAGCCCAAAGTAATACTTCGCCTCTTTCTAATCTCATCGCCCAAGTGTCAAGGTTAAGTTTTGCAATTCCCAGAGGTCTTTTGGCCTTAATTTTTTTAGTAATAGGTTCATCAACTTTTCTTGCTGTTGAGATAAGTGATTCCAGTGAATCTATTTGAATCTTTTCATCTCTTGCAATGTTTAAACTCAATGCGACTTCAGAGGCATATTTAATTCGATTATCGCCATCTACCCAAATAACAATATCTGGTAAAGATTGAATTAATTTAAGTAATTGATTTCGAGATGATGAAGTACCTGCATTACTTTTTTCTGTATCTTTTTGGAACTTGATCCACAGGTAGGTAAACAGAGCACCTAAAACTAAGCCCGGAATAAGTCCTAAAGCTATTTCCATATCTCTAGATTAGTTTCTAAAGGCATCAGGTCACCACTTAGTTCTGGGTTGTTGGTCTAAAATTTGCCATTCTTTCACCTTGTATTCATTTATTAATCCGTCTTTAAGGGTGAAATCATGAAAGTCTGATGATTATTGATTTATGATTGGAGGAACTCAGGAGATGGAAATGCGCGACCTTTTTCAAGAAGAACTTGTTGCTATCAACAATGACATTGCCCAAATGGCCGATCTTGTTGGCAAAGCAATTAATAAAGCAACGGAATCCCTTTTGTTTTCCGATCGTGAAATTGCAGAACGTGTAATCGAATCAGATGTACTTTTAAATGATCTTGCATCAGCACTTGATGAAAGATGCACAATGCTAACTGCGAAACAACAACCAGTTGCTACAGAATTAAGAAGTGTTTTAGGAAGTATGAGAATTGCAAGCTCGATGGAAAGAATGGGCGATTTAGCAGTACACGTTGCAAAATCTGCCAGACTTCGCTATCCAGCAAGAGCGGTGCCAGATGAATTAGTTGAAACATTTAGAACTCTTGGTCATCTTGCTGAAGAATTAACGCAACAACTTTCTAGGTTGGTTACAAATCCTGATGTAACTTTGGCTCAAGAAATTCAAAAATCAGATGACAAAGTAGATGCAATTCACCGCGAATTATTTAGAATTGTTTTGGCTCCAACTTGGGAACACGGCGTAGAAGCGGCAGTTGATGTGACACTACTTTCTCGCTATTACGAACGATTTGCAGATCACGCTGTAAGTATTGCCAGAAGAATCATTCACGTTTTAACTGGTGAGCCTTACATCGACACTGTGTTGCATTAAGTCATAAATTAAACAAAATACTCTTAAACATCAACCTCAAGTATTCAATTTCAATACATATGAGGAATAATTACACTATGAGCTTGAATCAAATTGCACTACTTTCTGTGCACACATCGCCATTGGATCAACCTGGAGTGGGCGATGCAGGTGGCTTGAATGTTTATGTCGTTGAGACCGCTAAAAGACTTTCTAAAAAAGGAATAAATGTAGATATCTTTACCAGAAGAACTTCTGGTGCAATCGCAAATGAAACAGAAATTTTTACTGGCGTCAAAGTAAAACAAATTACCGCTGGACCTTTTGAAGGATTAACTAAACAAAGTTTACCTTCGCAACTTTGTGCACTTAGTGCTGGCGTTTTAAGAGAAGAAGCTTCCCAAAAAGAAGGACATTACCAATTAATTCATTCCCACTACTGGTTAAGCGGACAAGTAGGTTGGGTTGCATCCGAGAGATGGAATGTTCCACTCGTTCATTCAATGCACACTCTCGCCAAAGTTAAAAACTCAACATTGGCTCAAGGCGATACTCCTGAACCAGCTGAACGAGTTATTGGTGAACAACAAGTAGTTGATGCAGCAAGTCAATTAGTTGCAAACACTGAAGCAGAAGCACAAGATTTAATTAATCTTTATCATGCAGATCCAAAGCATGTTTCCGTTGTTAATCCTGGAGTAGATCTAGAAGTGTTTAGCCCAGGAGATCAAAACATTGCACGTAAAGAATTGGGTATTCCTCAAGATGCAATTGTTTTCACATTTGTGGGAAGAGTGCAACCACTTAAGGCACCAGATGTTTTAATAAAGTCAGCTCACCAATTTATTCTTGATAATCCTGGTCTAAAAAACAGAGTTAGAATTGTTGTTTGTGGTGGTCTTTCTGGAACAGGATTTGATAAACCAGAATCTTTATATTCACTAGTCAAAGAATTAGGTTTAACCGAAAACGTTATGTTTCTTCCTCCATCAACAAGAGAAAAATTAGCCACACTTTACAAAGCTTCCACCTTAGTTGCAGTGCCTTCATACTCAGAATCATTTGGACTAGTTGCTGTTGAAGCTCAAGCTTGTGGCACACCAGTTATTGCCACAAATGTTGGTGGATTAAAAACAACAGTTGCAGATAATAAAAGTGGTTTATTAGTGAATGGTCACGATCCAAGAACTTGGGCTCAAGCATTAGCTCAAGTGAGTTTGAATGAAAAAGAATATTTGCAATTAAAAGTTGGAGCTAGAGAACATGCTTTGAATTTTAGTTGGGATAAAACAGTCGATGGACTTATCGAAGTTTATGAAAGAGCTCTTATAGTAAAACCTAAATTGGTACGAAATTTAAAGGCTATCTAAATTGAGTAAAGAATATAAGTTAATACTTTTACGCCATGGCGAAAGTCAATGGAATGCACTTAATCTTTTTACAGGTTGGGTAGATGTTGAACTCTCAGAAAAAGGTATTGCTGAAGCTACTCGTGGTGGACAACTTATAAAAGAAAAGAATCTAATTCCTGATACCCTTCACACTTCTCTTTTAAACAGAGCAATCAGAACTTCTGAATTAGCACTTGCTGCTGCAGGTATAACTAGCATTCCCACAAAAAGAACTTGGCGACTAAATGAGCGTCACTACGGAGCACTCCAAGGTTTAAATAAAAAAGATACTTTAGATAAATATGGTGAAGAACAATTCATGTTATGGCGAAGATCTTTTGATGTTCCACCACCACCAATAGACCCAAATGATAAATACGCCCAAAACAGTGATCCTAAATATTCTGATATGAAACCAGATGAAATTCCCTTAACCGAATGTCTAAAAGATGTAGTAGTAAGAGTTATTCCTTATTGGAAAGAATCCATTGTTCCAGAACTTGAATCAGGTAAGACAGTTTTAGTGGTAGCCCACGGAAACTCTTTACGAGCATTAATTAAACACCTAGAAAACATAAGTGATGATGATATTGCAAAACTTAATTTACCAACCGGAATACCGTTGCTTTACAAACTGGATGAAAATCTAAAGCCTATTAAAAATGGTGGCGAGTACTTAGATCCAGCAGCGGCAGCCGATGCGATTGCCGCTGTGGCTAATCAAGGTAAAAAGTAATTACTATTTTCTAAGTTCGTTCATTTTAGGACGTTGGTCAACCAAATAAACAATTGACAAAATAAGTCCTACGATTTGTAAAATTCCATAGTTTGATCCTTGTGTCCAAACAGATAGAAATTGTGACAGAACTGAAATACCTAATAATGCTGTCCAGAATAATTTTGATTGACGTCCGACTGCTTCAAAGAATTCTTTCTTTTGAGTTATAGCATCAACAAATGCCCACATTTTGATTGCAACAAATATGTAGCCCATAACCACATTTAAAGTAACTAAACTTAATGGCATCTTTCTTACCTTTCAATTGGAAGTGCTTGCATCGAGCCTACGGGTTTTCCACCACCAAGTACTGGTGTTGTGTCTAAATTATTCAGTTTTTCTAAAATATTTTCAGCTATTCCCCAGTAACGAAGCACCGCAACCACAAAAGTGGCTCTAGGTCTCATTGAACCGTCTTCAAACTTAACTGCAAATGATCTACCATCAGCTAGAGCTCCGACGTGAACTCCTTCTGCACCTTCTTTAGTAAAGAATCCGTCCACTGTTTGCATGAATTGAGCAACATCTCTTTTATTTCCTGAGTTATAAACAGGAAATTTCCTAGCAGCATCAACAACTTTTCTTTGCTCTTTGGTCGGATCAGACAAAACAGCATTCTGAGCAATTTTTGCTAACGCTATTAATGAAATAGCGTGTAAGGGTGCGCCACATCCATCAAAGGTTGATTTATGAATCTTTTCCCCACTTAAATCTTCAATTGTTTCGCAAATCAATTTTTGTAAAGGGTGTTCCATTGTTAAATAATCATTGATTGACCAGTTGTTAGCAACACATGCCGTTAACATTCCAGCATGTTTTCCTGAGCAGTTCATTGTTAATCTTTCAGGCACCATTGCCTTGCTTAAGTATTCAATTTGAGTAGCACTATCAAGAGGTAAATCTGGTGGACATTGCAAAGCCTCTGGACTTAACCCAATTTCGTGAAGCATGTCTTTAACAAGTTGTCTGTGTATTTCTTCTCCGCTATGGGATGCGCAAGATATTGCTAATCTTTCATCTTCAAGATCTGCACCACTTCTAAGCATTGCTGTTGCCTGGGCTAACTTAATTGCGCTTCTAGGAAAAATTGGCTTCGTTGGATCTCCTAAAGAAACTTCAATTTTTCCAGCAGCATCAAGTAAAACTGCGTGACCTCGATGTTGTGATTCAACAATTCCTGCTCGAGACATTTCAACTAACACTGGTGGAATTGTCATTGCCCCACAACTACTTCTTGCATCGTGCCAGGAATTTCATCAACAGCTAAGTTCAGTAAAACTTCAGTTTTTGATTTAACAATTCCTAAAGCAATAGGTCCTAATTCATAATGTTGTGCACTAGAACCGACAAAACCTACTTCAACACCGTCAACAATTATGGGACTTTTTTCTTTAGGTAAGCGATTAGGTGATCCATCTAAATGAATTAGCACTAATTTTCTAGGTGGTTTTCCTAAGTTGTGCACACGAGCAATTGTTTCTTGTCCTCGATAGCAACCTTTTTCCAAATGAACAGCATTACCAATCAATCCAATTTCATGTGGAATTGTTCGATGATCTGCATCGACTACGACTCTTGCAACTCCTGCAGCAATTCTTAAAGCTTCTAATGCCCAAGTGCCTGCCAAAGATTTTTTGGACTTTAAGTATTTTTCTAATTCATTTCTATTTATTAAAATCTCTCTGCCTTGGAATACTCCTGGTCTATTTGGAACATATCTATTGGGATCTCCCCCAGCACTTTGTCCTGCATCTTGAATGGGTTGGCCTGAGTAATTTAGCGGAGTCAACCAAGTTGGAAAGTCAGTGTGAATTTCTCTAACAGGTTCAAAAACAGTTGCTAAGTTGCTGGTTTCATCAGTTATCACAACTTCTGACATGAAAACCATCTTTTTAAAGAATTCTAAAACAGGAATTAAAGAAGATTTTTCAACAATTAAAAGTATTTCCTCTTGTTCGTTAATAACATGTAATTCGTGTTCTATATGACCATTTGGAGTGAGCAATAAAGTATTGCAGGATTCTTTCTCTTTTAATCTGTCAATGTGTTGAGAGGTTAAAGAATGAAGAAAAGCTTTTCGATCTTTACCAGCAATTTTTATGACACCTCTATTAGAGATATCTACGGCACCAATTCCTTGCACTAAATTTTTTTGTTCCCTTAACGGATCTCCGTAGTGCCAAGCAACATCTTGGTCAACAACTGATTCAGGTGGTCTTACTTGACCAGTTAAATTTAAAGCTAGTGAATTAATGGTCATGACCAGTTACAACATTTCCCTCATTAGCACATTTTTTACATAAACCATGTAGTGCTACGTGAGAAATATTTACTACAAATCCATTTTCACTTTCTAGATTGTTGGCATACTTCACAAAAGTATCGCCATCAATTGATTCAACTTTTCTACATCTTGAACAAACTAAATGGATATGAGGTGTGTCATCAACAACATGATAAGTAGGAGCACCATGTCCAATATGAGCGTGTGTAACTAAACCGACTTGTTCCAATACTTCTAAAGTTCTATAAACAGTTGAAAGATTTACTCCACTTGCCGTTACCTGCACTTCTGTCAAAATTTCTTCAGGAGTTGCATGGCGAAGATTTGTTACAGCTTCTAAAACTAATTGACGTTGAGGTGTAATTCGAAAACCTGCAGTACGAAGTCTACGATCCCAAGCTTCTAGATAGTCATTCACTTTTTTGCTCCTGGAATATTTGGGACTACGTGTTTGTTTACCGGTTTACCAGTTTTCTTTGTTTCAAGAATTTCTGATTCACTTAATGGTTTTAGTCTGGCCCATAAATGGTTTTGCATTTCTTGACCAACTGCTGCCATGTCGTAAGTCCACATTAATTCACCATTCATAAGTCCGTATAAACGATCACCTGCATCAACTGGTTTTGCGCTGGGAACACGTCCAACCCATTGTGTTGCAAGTCTTGCTCTGGCAGAAGTTATTTTGGCTTCCTCAATAGTTAACACTTCATTAATACCTGTCCAAATTTCAGAAATACCTGAGACATGAGAAATTACTGCTTCAACTGTTGAGCCTTCACCTGGTCTCCAAAAACCTTTTTCTAAATGTAAAGATTGCCCTGCAAAACCATCAGGATTTAATTCCCAAGATTTAGATTCATATTCAAGATGTGAATCCCCATTGTTTTTAAATTCGAGTTGTTGAATAAAGGAAAAGTTTTTTGAATTTGGATATTGCCCTTGACCAACGCCCTCCCAATGGCCCAGTAGCCAAGAGATGCGCACAATCTCTGGTGGTAATTGCGAAGGTAATTTTGACATTAGGAAAAGTCTATCTTGACTACAAATAGTTGCCGTTATGGCTAAATCCTCTGGTTCCAGAAGATCAGTTTTAACCTGCCGGGTAAAATTTTGAGTATAAATTCTTAAGAGGAGCGCATAATGACCAATCTGATAATGGTCACTAATGCTCGCGGTAATTCTGCAGAAATATTACCTGCACTGTCATTACTAAATCACCAAGTAAAAATTATGCCTGCTGAACCTTCAGCTTTAATTAACGCTCCAATTTGTGATGCTGTCTTGGTTGATGCCAGAAAAGATTTACCTGGGGCAAAAAGTTTGTGCCGATTAATTAGAACAACAGGAATAACAGCACCTCTTATTGCAATAACCACTGAAGGCGGATTAATTGCCATTACCCCTGACTGGGGATTGGATGAAATAATTTTAGAAAATTCTGGTCCTGCTGAAGTTGATGCTCGAATCAGATTAGTAATAGCTCGATTAAATGGTGTGTCTGAAGAAGTTAATCCTGAAATTGAACGTGGTGATTTAGTAATTGATGAATCAGCTTATTCAGTAAAAATCAAAGGTCAACTAATTGATCTAACATTTAAGGAATTCGAACTATTAAAATTCTTAGCTCAACATCCGGGCAGAGTGTTTAGTAGACAACAGTTGTTGCAAGAGGTTTGGGGTTTTGATTACTTTGGTGGCACCAGAACAGTTGATGTTCACGTAAGACGTCTAAGAGCAAAACTGGGCCCAGAGCATGAAAACTTTATTGGAACCCTTAGAAATGTTGGATATAAATTCGAGTCAACTAAAGAAAAATCCCAAGCAGATGAAATAGCTGAGGAAGTTGAAAACCGGATAAACAGGTAAAACAGATGTTTAAGGTATCTGTTTTAAATGAATTAACTGATCAACAAGTAAGCGAAATTTTAGAAATTGTTACTGAAGCAAGTGAAACCGATGGTGCTCGACCTTTTTCTGAGCATGTTGAATTGCATTTAAGAAGTGGTGGAGATAGAAGGATAATTCATTTAATAGCGCAAAATGATAACCAAAAAATTGTTGGTTATGGTCATTTAGATACAACTGATTTAGTTGCTGGACCAAGTGGCGAATTGGTAGTTCATCCTGAATTTAGATTAAAAGGAATAGCCACTGAAATTATTTCTGAAATAAAGAAATTGATTAAAGGTCAGCCTTTAAGGCTTTGGTCACATGGTGATATTCCTCATGCCCAAGAGTTTGCTAAAAAATTAGGTTTTGATTCAGTTCGAAACGTAATTCAAATGAGACGATCATTGTTTTCCCCAATTGAACCATTTAATATTCCTTCAAACTACAAATTGAAACAATTTGATCCCCAAGAAGATATTGATAAATTTCTTAATCTAAACAAAGCCTGCTTTGTGGATTTACCTGATCAATCTTCTTGGACCAGAAAAGATGTTGAGTTAAGAGTTTCTGAAAATTGGTTTTCAGCTAAAGGATTTGTTTTATTAATAAATTCAAATGAAGAAGTAATTGGTTTTTGTTGGACTAAGGTTCATGGTCAAGATCACGCTCATAAAGAAGATGATGGTCACCAACATTTAGATCACGGACATGATCCAATTGGTGAGATTTATGTTTTAGGAGTTCATCCTCGAGAACATAAAAAAGGTTTAGGAAAAGCTCTAACACTTTGGGGTTTAAATCATTTAAGAAGAAGCGGCTTAGATTCGGCGATGCTTTACGTTGACTCCAATAACCAAAAAGCCATCAAATTATATGAAGAACTAGGCTTTGGTTTCTGGGGTTTAGACAGACTTTACCGTTCGTTTACTTAAGGCTGCAATCATGAAAAGTATGACAGTTGAAACCACTAACTTTCCACAAGAACGATTCTTGGAAAGAGATTTGTCATGGCTCTCTTTTAATGAAAGAGTTTTAGATTTAGCTCAAGATGTTAATCTTCCAATTTTGGAAAGAGCTAGATTCTTAGCAATTTTTGCTAGTAACTTAGATGAGTTTTTTAAAGTAAGAATTGCTGGATCAAAAAGAAGAATCGAAGCAGGTATTGCTGTTCGCTCAGTAAGCGGAATGCTTCCACGCGAACTTCTTTCAGCTGTACTCTCAGAAAGTTTTCGACTACAAGAAAAACATTCAGCAATATTTGAAAAAGAAATTCGTCCCGTATTAGAAGAAAATGACATCAAAATTGTTCGCTGGAATCAACTAAGTGAAGATGAAAAGAAAAGCTTAGGCACTTTGTTTATTGAAAAGATATTTCCTGTGTTAACCCCACTGGCAGTAGATCCTGCTCACCCGTTTCCATATATATCTGGACTTTCTTTAAATTTAGCCATTGTTATCAATAATCCAAAAAATGATTCAGAGCTTTTTGCCAGAGTTAAAGTTCCCCCAACTTTTCCTCGCTTACTTAACTCCCAAGGACAAAGATTTGTCCCCCTAGAAGATGTTATTTCTGCACATTTGGATTTGCTCTTTCCTGGTATGGAAATAGTGCAGCATCACACATTTAGAGTTACCAGAAACGAAGATGTTGAGGTTGAAGAAGATGACGCTGAAAATCTATTAGATGCTTTGGAGCGCGAATTAACAAGAAGAAAATTTGGAGCAGTAGTGCGACTTGAAGTTGAAGAGGATATTGATGAGCATGTTTTAGAGCTATTAGTAGAGGAATTAGAAGCAAGCGAAAGTGAAGTATTTCGACTTCCCGGTTTACTTGATCTTCGAGGGTTAAACGATATTTGTAATCTAAATCGAGATGATTTAAAATTTGCCAAGTTCATTCCTAGAACTAATCCACAATTAGCAACTGTTGAGACTGCAAGTGCTCCAGATGTATTTGAAGCACTAAAAACTCGAGACATATTGCTGCATCATCCTTATGATTCATTTTCAACAAGTGTTCAAAGATTTCTAGAACAGGCAAGCACTGATCCAAAAGTTTTGGCTATCAAGCAAACTCTTTACCGAACCTCGGGTGATTCGCCAATCGTTAATTCATTAATCGAGGCAGCCCATAACGGTAAACAAGTTTTAGCAATTGTTGAGATCAAGGCTCGATTTGATGAACAAGCAAATATCTCTTGGGCAAGAAAACTTGAAGAAGCTGGCGTTCACGTAGTTTATGGAATGGTTGGACTTAAAACCCATGCAAAATTATCTTTAGTTATTCGCCAAGAAAATGACAAAATTCGCCGCTACGGACATCTTGGAACTGGTAACTATAACCCTAAAACGGCAAGGGCTTATGAAGATTTAGGTTTACTTACAGCAGATCCATTAATTACCAATGACATTGCATATTTGTTTAATTTATTGTCAGGATATTCAACTAATGAGGAATACGACAAATTACTTGTTGCCCCTCATTCTGTAAGAAGTGGAATCATTAAAAGAATTAAGAAAGAAATTGAAAATAATAAGTTAGGTAAACCCTCTGGGATTAGAATTAAATGTAATTCCCTTGTTGACGAACAAACAATTGATGCACTTTATGATGCATCAAACAACGGTGTAACTGTTGAATTAGTTATCAGAGGAATGTGTGCACTCAAACCTGGAGTTATGGGTCTTAGCGAAAATATAACTGTTAGAAGTATTCTAGGGAGATTTCTTGAACATTCTAGGATTTATGAATTTGCTAATGATGGCAATAAAGAGGTTTGGATTGGCTCAGCTGATTTAATGCACAGAAACCTTGATCGAAGAGTTGAAGCTCTTGTTCAACTAGAAGATAAAGAACATGTTTCCTACTTATCTGGATTACTTGACTTATATCTTGCAGACAATACTTCACACTGGATACTAGATAAGAATGCTGACTGGATCAGACAAAATATTGATAAAGATGGCAATATCTTTCAAGATGTTCAAGAACAATTAATTAAACGAAAAAATCTCAGAGGACTTGATTAATGGCATCAAGCAAGAATAAAGCTCATATTTATGCTGCCGGAACAGTTATTGTTAAAGGCCGAGGTTTAAACCAAAAAATTGCTGTTATTCATAGACCACACAGACAAGATTGGTCTTTTCCTAAAGGAAAAATTGATGGTTCAGACACTGCTCCTGCAACAGCAGTAAGAGAAACTCTAGAAGAAACTGGATTACAGGTTGTTTTACATCAGCCTTTAAGTACTCAAGAATATATCTTTGATGGATTGCCAAAAACAGTTTTTTACTGGCGTGCATCATTAGTTGAAGATTCCGAATTTATTCCTAACGATGAAGCAGATCAGTTAGTTTGGGTTTCTCTTAAATCTGCTTTAAAACTTCTAACTTATGAAGTGGATAAAGATTTAGCACGAGAAGCAGTTAAATCCATTGAAACTAAGCCCTTGATTTTATTGCGTCATGCAACTGCTGAAAAAAGAGTTGAATGGGCTGACCGATATTCAAAAAATGTTCCACCAGATAGTTTTCGGCCTTTAACGCCAAATGGAATCATGCAGTCTCACTTGATTGCTGATCTTTTGAATGCTTTTGGTGTTAACAAAATTGTTTCTTCAGACTCAATTAGGTGCATTTCAACTGTTTCGCCTTATGCGGCTTCAAAAGAACTCCCATTGGAAGCCCACCAAATACTGAGTGAGCTTGGATGGTCTGTTAATAATCAACCGGGCATAAGACTTGTTAGAAAACTTGCAATATTAAATGACTCAATTGTTATTTGTGGTCATAGGCCAGCACTTCCAAGTCTTGCCCAAGCAATTGCTGAAAAGTTGAGTTACGAAGAATTGGATGCCTCTCTTCCCCCAGCGGGATTAATTGTGATTCATCGAGAAATACGCAGGAATACAATCACAATAAAAGATGTTGAAAAGTTTGTGGTGCTTGATTAAGAATTTAGCCTAAAGATTCTGGATCAATTGTTGGTGTAGGTAAAGCCTTACCAATTATTCCAGCCGCTTTTAATCTAATACTTTCTGTTAGAGGAAAGTATCCAAAAGTTTCAAATTGCCCTTGATTATCAAGTCTTAACAAGAATCTCATAAACTTTCTAATACTTTGTTCCTCGTCATCTGCCGTACACATCCCCACATCAAAAAGAGATATACCTTGCCAGGGAGCTGAAGAAGTTTCTTGCCCAGCATCCAAAAGTGGTTCAATATTTGGATCTAATTTTGTTTTAAGAACATCACCCTGTTCTTCAGAAACAAATTGAGAAGCCGCAGTACCAAAACTTGTTGTTTCAAATAAAACATCCACATCTTTGATCCTTAAATTTGAAAAAGTTATCACATTATCATAAATAACATTCGAAGGTAGAACTGCAAATGCTCCTTCTGTAATAAGTAATTTTTCAACTAGAACTGAGTACTCATCAAATGATTCAATTGCCTTAACTTCATTAACGTTATTACCAGTTTGTCGGCCTACCCATTCTAGATATGCAATATCACTTGCTGAGGGCTTGTTTATTCCAAATAAAGTAATTGGTTGATCAATTAGTTCAAAGTTTTCATTAGTTGCAGCGATCTGTGGGTCATTAAGATTTGTTATTTCTCCACTAATAATTGACTGAACAGTTTCGGGTGAAAAAACTAATCCATCAAATCCTGAAATAAAATAAGCCAAAGTTGAAGTTTTACTCATAACCGGAGTGATCACCGTAGCTGTGGAACACATTTCAGGTTCTTTTTCAGAGTAATCAGTGACAATTAGATTAGCTTCAGCAACATCAGTTGTAGTTGTAACTTGTGATTCTGGACAATATGAAAGGTATAAATCAATACTTGATTGAACTGCAATAGAGGCAACTTCTGATGCCCCAACTTTAACTTCACCGGATGCACACTGAACATCTTTTTCAGCAAAGGATGCTAAAACATCTGGTGGAATAGGTGGAGTGCAAGAGGCAATTGTAAATAGGGCAAAGATTGAGACTGAAACTATAGATATTTTCTTTTTTACTTTCATTCTCTTTTTCTCCATAACCTTCTTATGTTCTACCGTATTACAAACCTTGAGCGGGTGGCTCCATTTAGGAACTACCCGCCCGAGGATTCAACTACTAGCTAGGGAACTAGTTAGAGAATTTTTCTACCTGAGTTTTTGCTAAGGCCAGGATCTTTCCTGACAGTGGCAAGTAACCTATTTTTGCTGCGTCTTTTGGACCACATGTGTCAAGCAGATATTTTGCATAGTCTTCAACTGCTTTAGACTTTGCATCTGTTTGTCCATTTGGACCAATTAGGTATGAGATTGCCACGATGTTGTAAGCACCTTTAATCGGCTTAGCCCATTCCATACCAACCAAACCTGATGGTTGCACGTTAGCATTTTTGGCCAAGAATTTAGATGCTGTTGCAGTTGATGGCACTACATATTCACCAGCTGGGTTTTTGATTGCAGCAAAAGCTTTTAAGCCTTGTGCTCTACCGTCGGCTAAGTCAAAGTAACCAATTGAGTTAGGGGTTCCTTTAACGGTGGTTGTAACTTGTTGGTTACTTACGAAACCAAGTGATCCTGCTGGAGCACCTTTACCGTTAGCTGAAGTAAATACACCGTTACGTTTCCATGGTGCAACTTTATTTTCAACTAGATAGCCTGAGAAGTTATCTGTTGTACCAGAGTTTGAACTGCGGTAAACAACAACGATACTTGCATCTGGCAATTTAGCGTTCTTATTTAGCTTCTGGATTGCAGCATCGTTCCACTTGGTAATTGTTCCGGAGAAAATTGCACCAAGGGTTGGATTGTCAAGTCTTAGTGAAGTTACACCCTTTAAGTTGTATCCAACTACAATTGGACCAGCAGTAATTGGTGCAAAGTTAAATCCACCTGGCTTAGTGTATTCAGTTTTACCGTATGCAGCTTCTGATCCACCAAAATCGTAGTTTCCTACTGCAAATTGGTTACGACCAGTTCCTGATGCGTTTGAAATATAAGCAACTGTATGTGTTGAATATTTAGCAGCACATGTTGCTTGGAAAGTACCCATAAAGGAAGCACCTCCACCTACAATGCTTTCTGCTGAAGCAGAAACTGCTCCGGCAGCTGTCATGCCTACAGCAACTGTGATTGCCATTAGGCCACGTTTAAAGCGAGACATTAATTTCTCCTATTCACGAGGATTGTCCTCATGAAAATAATCTATGCACCCATAGTTAACGAAAGAACCATGTTTAGAAAACTTACACCGACTAGTAAGTGAATTTTTGGCAAACTACTTTCACTTGTTTAACACTGGTATTAACCAAATAGTCCATTTACGTAATCATTAGTTCTAGAATCTTTTGGTTTTTTGAAGATTTCCTCTGTTTTGGCATTTTCAATAACTTGTGCAGGAGCGCCGTCCTCACTCAAGAAGAAAGCGGTGTAATCGGAAACTCGCTGAGCTTGTGCCATGTTGTGAGTAACAATAACCACTGTCATGTCACTACTAATCTCACGAATAGTTTCTTCAATTCTTCTCGTTGAACCTGGATCAAGTGCTGAACATGGTTCATCCATTAACAAAACTTTTGGACTTACTGCTAATGATCTAGCAATACAAAGTCTTTGTTGTTGACCACCAGATAAAGAAGATGCTGAGGCATCCAAGCGATCTTTTACTTCGTTCCATAAACTTGCTCTTTCTAAACAAGTTCTGACAATTTCTTCAGGATTTTCATACTTCATTTGGGCAAGTTTTAATCCTGACAAAACGTTATCTTTAATACTCATGGTTGGAAAAGGGTTTGGTTTTTGAAAAACCATTCCTACTTTGGTGCGAATATTTACTGGATCTACAGCTGCATCATAAATATCTTGACCGTCGTACAGAACTCTTCCAGCTAATGCTGCACCTGGAATAAATTCGTGCATACGATTTAGAACTCGAATAAATGTTGATTTTCCACAACCTGAAGGTCCAATTAGGGCTGTTACGGAATTTTCTGGAAATGCTAAATTTACTTTTTCTAGAATTAATCTCTTGCCAAACCACACATGTAAGTTTTGAGTTTCAAGGTGAACATTTGCATCACCTGGTTTATTTGGGTGGACATCCTGAGGAGAACTTGGCACCCGTACATTTTTTATGCTCATCATTTCCTCTTCTAGTGCTTCGGTCTTTGTCTCATTCATGCTATCTACCCTTTCTTGGTTGATCTTTCAACGATTCGAGCAATTGCGAACAAAATTGCAACAGTGGTTAGAAGCACGAAGGCCGCACCCCACGAACGATTAATTGCAGTTGGGTAACCAGAACCCAAGAATTGGAAAATGTAAACCGGAATTGTGGACACCGCATCAACAAAGGGGTTCAGGTTAGTTCCGTTAGTATTTGAAGTTGTTAATAACAATGGTGCAGTTTCACCAATAACTCTTGCTACACCAAGAATTACAGCGGTCAAAATACCAGTTCTAGCAGTTGGTAAAACAATTTTCATAATTACTCTTGCTCTACTTGAACCAAGTGCGATGGCTGCATCTCTCAAATCTTTTGGTACAAGTTTTAAAACTTCTTCAGAAGTTCTTGCCACCGTTGGTAGCATCAAAATTGAATACGCAAGTCCACCAGTTAAAGCAGAAAATCCAGAAACATCTGTCAAGATAAATGCTGCCAAAATAAATAGTCCTGCAACGATTGATGGCACACCACTCATTGCTTGGACCATAAATCTTACGAAACCAGCCAATCTTCCTTTCATGTCAGTGATGTAAATCGCGCTAGCGATTCCCAAAGGAATAGAAATAATCATTCCAATTGCTACCACCATTAATGTTCCAAGTAGTGCATGTCCAACACCGCCGTAGTCTAATTCAGTTGTAGGGCTTATATAAGTGTTGTTTTGAGTGAGAAAACTCAAACTAATTGCTGGTAATCCTCTTGAGAAAACAGAGAATAAAACTGATCCCATTAGTGCAATAACAAATGAAAAAGCTACTAAAGAAAGTACGGACAAAACAGCATCCCCAACACGTTTTTTACTTATTCCCCAAAGAGTTGCAAAGATTGCAACTAAAATTTGCACAGGTAAGAAAACAATTATAAATAATAATGCGCCTGGAAAATCTGTTAAGAAGAAACTTAACGCAAAAACTGAGATTGGAAGAACGACAATTATTGAATTAGTTAAAGAGGTTGATGGATTAGCTTTCTTCCATGGGTATTGAGGTTCTTTGAAAGTTTCTTCAGACGGTTTTTCTTGAAGTATTGTCATACCAGCCTCTCTCTTGCACTTCTGGCCACAATCCAGTTTGCAATTAAATTAACAATTAACGTTAAAATAAACAGAACAAGGCCTGCTCCAAGTAGTGCTTGAATTTCTTCTGGTGTTGCTTCGCCAAATTTAGCGATAATCATGGAAGCAACAGATCCACCTTCTGGGTCTAGAATTCGGTAATAGTTGACTCTTTCAAAAATTAAATTCAATACGAAATAAATTGCAACAGTTTCACCTAATGCTCTTCCTAAGCCAAGCATTACGCCACCAACAATTCCACCTCGTGCGTGAGGAAGTGCAACCATGCGAACAGTTCCCCAAAGTGATCCACCAAGACCACGAGCTGCGTCCAATAAATCTTGTGGAGTTTGCGCTAAAACTTCTCGCGCAACAACAGTAATAATTGGAACAATCATGATTCCTAAAACCCAAGCAGTGATAAATGGTGAACGAGTGAATTGATCTTGGTTGTTAACAAATATAGGAATTGAACCTAAGTATTGGTGAATTAATCTTGCCCAACCTTCGGCAACTGGTGTAAATACTAAGAAACCCCAAATACCAATAATTCCACTTGGAATCGCTGCCAAAACATCAACAACAATAGTCAATGCCCGCGCAATTTTCTTTGGAGCAATAAAAACAATAAATATTGCGAGCAAAACAGAAATTGGAACTGCAAAAATAATTGCTAAAAGTGCATTTAAGAATGATCCGTAAAGCATTGGCCATATTTGGAAAACCTGTTGAGATGGATCGCTTAGTCCACCAATCCAAGTTGAACCAGTTATAAATGAGAATCCTTCTTTTTGTAAAGCCGGCCACGATGAAGTTGCTAAGTAGAAAAGTATTGCTAATAAAATAAATAGTGATGAAAGTGCTGCTACAACTACCGAACCTGAAAAAGCTTTGTCAGATCTAGTTCTACTTTTTTCTCGACCGAAATATCGTGGAGTAGGTGATTCCTTGAGGTGATCAGACCCATCTGAATCAATGACTTTAGTAGTTGTGGACACAAGAGAAGTTTGCTAAATAAATGGGCCTCTTTGCCGACCAGAAGATTTATTGAGCAAGAAATCTAGGTTAACAATTGGTGAACAGGCCAAATAAGTGAAACTTGTGTGGCTGGTGGGTATAGGCAAGGTCTCAAATAGGATTGAGCGCATGTCTTTGAATACCTCAACAACCCGAAAATCAAAAGCTCTTATTGGCTACAGTTTCATGAGTTTGGGGCTCTTCTTCTTCGCCGTCAACGGACCAGTAGCCAAGTTAGCTTTGATTAACGGTTTGGAATCAGCAGAGCTTTCAGCTTTTCGTATAGAGGGTGCATTCTTTTTTCTCTTAATTGTTTCGCTTTTATTTGCGAGGAAAAAACTCAAGGTCACTAAAAAAGAAATATTGCCTCTGATCGGCTACGGATTTTTTGGTGTGGCTATGACTCAATTTTTGTACTTTGTAGCAATTAGAAGAATTGAAGTTGGTGTTGCTTTAATTATTGAATACACCGCCCCAATTCTTGTTGCTTTATATGTTCGATTTGTAATGAAAAAAGAAGTGAGTGCTCGTGTTTGGTTATCTCTTTTATTAGCACTAATTGGTTTATCACTAATTACTCAAATTTGGACAGGTTCAAAGCTTGACCCATTTGGAGTTCTTTGTGCATTTGGTGCTGCAATTGCATTAGCAATTTATTTCATTGGTGGAGAACCTCTTGCTTCAAAAAGAGATCCAATTTCGTTGACTACTCTTTCAATGGGAGTGGGTGCAATTTTTTGGATGCTTGTGCAACCGTGGTGGACACTTCCTTGGTCAAAATTAAATGATCAAGTTGCTTTGCCACATAATCTAGGAAGTGTTTCATTAGGACTTCTAGTTTCTTACATAATTGTTTTTGGAACTGTTGTGCCTTTTGGTTTATATTTCATTGCATTTAAATTTCTTGATTCTAAAAAAGCAGCAATTTTTGGTTTACTAGAACCTGTTGGTGCTTCTGTAGTTGCGCTGTTTCTACTTGGTGAAACCTTCATTGGAATACAAATACTGGGAGGATTACTTGTGCTAATCGGTGTTATTTTTGCTGAAACAGCCCGCAAATAACACTTATTGCCCTAAAATCAGATTATGAATAATTCTGCAGAGATAAGAATCAGACAAGTAATGCTTGCTGGTGGATCAATATTTATTGCCTCAGCAATTGCTTTAATAGCTCGTCCTGATTTGTTTGGTGAATTTATTGGCATAACTGGTCTTGATGCTTATTGGAGTTTAAGGATGACCGGAATTGTGTTGATTCCTCTAGGTTATTTGATGATTGTAGTCAGATCATTGGCATCTGATTCTGTAGTAAAAAGCTTTGCTTATTTAATGTCTATAGTTTCTCTAAGTCTTGGAATTGTTACATTACTAGCACCAGGACAAGTAAATATTGGGCGAATAATTTATGCAATTATTGGATTTATATTTTCAACCCTTTATGTTGTAGCCATTGCTGTGGGTCGAAACAAAAATTAGCTTTTTAGGTGTGTTTCAAAAAACCTAATCGTTTCTTTCATTGAGTCTTCCCATCGTGGAATAAAAGCATGCCCTTCTCC
>Ga0208485_1000169_pt1 | contig 21179 bp, 23 predicted proteins | sample LakMenEpi27Jul12_FD_150707 | JGI IMG/M metagenome (GOLD analysis project Ga0208485, IMG submission 150707) | Freshwater microbial communities from Lake Mendota, WI - 17JUL2012 deep hole epilimnion (SPAdes) | ecosystem: Environmental > Aquatic > Freshwater > Lentic | place: Lake Mendota, Madison... | reverse complement strand
ATGTCGGTCGGGGCATGTTGTCCGAGATACACAGGATGGTAGTTGTCTTCGCTACCACTGCGGATCTTGCTGTATTGGCGAGCCATGGATGACTTGCCTAGGCCGGGAGGCGAGAGCACGAAGGGGACGAGCTTAGCCTCGTCGCAATACTTGAATGCCTCGATGAGCTGGGATGGTTTGATTGTAGTTTTGTTGCTGATGCTGGTTGCTGTTGATTTAGCCATATAGTTTACTGTAGTTTGTTGGTTGTGTGTTTAGATGTTGCTGAGGTATTACACCTCAAGCAGCAATTGAAATGGGTGTTGGTGTTGCTGAGTAGCAGGGATGCAGGGGCTTGATGTTTAGTTCGCGGTGGTAATTATTGTCTGCAGCGGTCTTGATTCGGAACACAGCCGCAGCGATCTGACCATGATAGTCTTCTGGGATGTCAGCGGGGCTAGGAGAAGTTAACTTATGAATCTTAGCCCATGCTGCGGCTTTGTTATACATGTTGACAATGTAGTTCCATTCGTATTGAAGGCCATACATGTATGTCCTTCGAGAGATACCTTTACAAAGAGTATCGTATCGCGCTCTAGCTGCGATAAGCATAGCGTCCTTGACGTGTTCGCTACTCATGTTGAAGTGGAACAACGGGACTTGGAACAGGAAGTCTGGGTCTTCAGCCGTCCAATTATAGTTGTCTTTGCCATAATACATAACACGAGCGAAATACGCCACGTTGTCTGCAATTTTGGTGCGAGTTTGCTCATTGTAATGCTCCTCCAATGGAAGACACTGCTTCCATACGAGCAACAGGTCGCCCCGCCACTGGGCTACAGGGAGTTGGGTGAGGTCTTTGCCTAGAGACATACGCTCTGAGTTGCAGATGGCGTTGCCTCTTGCAGAGGTGAATCGAAGCTCGGGGTTAGGATCGAGTTCGTGTTTAACAAATGCTTCGGCTAGCTTAGCGCCGCCGTATACTAACTTAATGCGTTTCTTGCGTGGTTTCTTCATGTGTTTTCTGTAGGTTGGTTGTGGTTGGGAACGAGGTAAAGGCTTCGTCTAGTGATGTGTATACTTGCAGCACGGTGCCGTCTTCAAAGACAAGGGGCTGCAGGGTGTCGTCAGCAGAGGTCATCGCGGAGTTTGTTAGCGGTGGGCCACGAGACGCCGAGCTTACGGGCAAGTGCAGCGGTGGATAACTGGTGGTTTCGGACCATCCGAACTTGGGGCTTGGTCAACAACTCCAACGTAGGAGTGCGGCCTCGTCGTTTGGGTCGGGGGGTGGGCTGTAAGCATACTCGTCGGTAGAGGTCCGCAAGACATGCGTTGCGGTCGTTCATCCAGCCGATCTGGTTTAGATAGGACTGCGTGACAAGCCGCACACCGAAGGGTGACAGGGCTGAATCTAATAGGCTGAGTAGTTTCTGTTTCATAGGTTTAATCTGATTATATTTTGTATGACATTTTGCTTTATGACATTCTGTTCGTAACCATCATGGCGAAGGTTTGATCGGGGGTTGGGAGGCGGTCCACGTTGTCGGCTAGATGGTTGAACATCCTCGCCACAGCACGGAGCCAGTCGGAGTTGTGTGCGGTGTGGGTGCCGTCACTAAATGTTCCGGACAACTTTACTTCGGCGCTTCCTAGGACTGCGCTGTTAGAGTTTTTCCCTTTAACGGACAGCTCTTTGATAGCGCATAGCCGATCAGACATCTCAACAGTTAGTGTCGAGCTAAGACTTATCGGTTGAGTGGAACTCCTACCGGAAGTGGAGCAATAGTCTGTCGCAATAAGATTGTATGTGGTGTTGCCTAACACTTGGCATCCTTGGGATAATTTGTTCATGTGTATTGTAGGTGTAATGGCCAAATAGAATTGACCGGATCGTGTTGAAGTATGCGGACATTCTTGTAACCTTTACTGACAAGATTGTTACGTGTTCGAATGGCGCAGGGTTTGCATACATAATTGTCGTATACCTCAACAACTTGAGTTCCATAGGAGACCATGTATTTCTTGCGGGTCTCGCACAGGCAGTCGGAGTTGGTGCAATAGCTCATAGGTTAGGAGAGATACTTGGCTAGGGTTGGCTTGTTGAAGGATGGGACATACAGCCTTTTCTTGTAGCCGTTGCCGATGTTGATGCTGCGATACCAGAGGACGGCTTGCCCGAGGTTTCCGGTGAAGCGGTATCGGGTTGAGTAAGCCCCGCGCCCCTTGCCCACTTGGACAAGGAACTCGGTGTCTGTGGAGTAAGCCACGGGCTTACCATCAAGCGTAGCGGTTAGAAGTTTAATGCTCATAGGGTTTTATTTCTTTTGGGGTTCGTGGATAGCTTGCGATAGAGAACACGGAGGTATTTGTCCCGCGTCTCGGACTTGGCGAGGATGGAGAGGATTAACTCCTTTGCCCGTCTCCTCTGTTGCTGAGTAGCTGGGTCGCAGGGTGTGAACTCATCAAGCATCAAGGGCGCTTGGTCATTGGTCATAGGGTTCAAAGTTCATAGGGTTCATAGGGTTCAGGGTATTTCCAGATGCGTCCCTCGGGGTCGAGGGCTATGCTCCAATTCATTAGTCGGGAGTAGAGCGGGTATCCGATAAGCGGGAGGTTGCCATCGAACCACACCAAAGTGGTGCGGCTGAGTAGATCTCCGGCGTAGAATAAAGACAGGGCGAGTAAGTGTTTCATGTGTTTGCTTTCTGTTTGGCTTTGGCTTGGGCTTCGAGTAACCCTTCAACCATGTCGACCCGCAGGGATTCGCGTCGGTATTCGGGATGCTCGCGGGACTCTGCGAGTATTTGCCGAATCCGTCTGATCTGTTCGTTCTGTGTTGGGGGTGGGAGGTAGTCGGTCATAGGGTTACTGGGTTGCAGGGTCGGTGACTCGTTCGATCTCAAAGCCGAGGGCTTCGAGCGTTAAGATGTCCCGTTTATCAAGTGTTTTCTTCTTGATGAGGGACTGAATCAAAGCGGCGTTGTCGCCGTATGGATAGAATGTCGGGCGTCCATATACATGACGCACGAACACTTGTAGTTTCGTGAGCATATAACTAGAGTGAGAAGAGGACTACCAAGGCGAGGTAGCCGAATACTACTAAGCACAGGAGGCACAGGGCGTCCGTGATAAGAGACTTCATAGGTTTGGCTGTTGTGTTTCTGTTGTCACCAATATGTCTATTGGATATTACACCAAAGAGACAACATACTTTTTGTTTCGTTCAATATTTTTTAGGGCGGAATACATCACCCAAGCGATTCTGATTTCGTTTAGGCGGGAATGTGAGCGCCCAAACAACCTAACATTATGGACTAACTGCCGAATGCGGCAGCGTTCGATTTCAAGGGCACTCATGGGGTTAAGCTTTTCCGTAGCACTCGGTCAAGGTTTCGCCATCATACGAGGCATACAGCATCGCCATCGGGGCTTCGCCTGGACGCCACTCTTCTTGCTTGAGGCTAGAGTATTTCACCCACTCCACAACGAATGGGAACTTGCGGGTGAGGTTGGTCAGGGACTGGTTGACACTGCGGCGGGATGCCGTAGAGCCGAGGTTGATCTGCTCGATGATCGAGTCGGGATCGGAGTTGTCGATGGTGATGGATGCTGTGTTGTCTAACGTTATCATGGCTTTGGTTTCTGTGTTGGTTTGTTTATGTGCATGGGGCCTCCATGCGAGGTTTGCTATACGCTGTTTGCGAATAGCGAAATTGGGTTGCAGTTAATCCAAGTGGCAAAGCGCCACGATTAGGATTGAGAAGAGCAGGAACAGGGCTGCAGCGAGGCAGATTTCGAAGAGGATCATGGTTTTCTTTCTATTGTGGGTTTAGTTGTAGGGGAAAGGGATGCTGGTTGACAGGGTTGCAGGGTAATGACATACTGGTTGTCATTACTATGCCTGCCGCACTTGACGTTAATTGGGATGCTATCCGTATTGAATTCGCTCACGGCGTTTCAATTCCTGAACTTGCAAGGAAATACGAAATATCTGAAGGGACTTTGAAAGCCCGTTCTGCTAGGGAAAAATGGGTTGATATGAGACCTGAGACTCATGCAACAGGGCTGCAACAGGGTGTTTTGGAGTCCGCAAAACAGGGCGCAAAAGTGGTTGGTCAGTCTTGGGCGGAGCGTGGTGAGGTGTATAGACGAATGGTGTTCGATAAAACTGCAACCTTGATGGAGCAGGCCACGCTTACCCCTCCGAAAAACTGGAAAGATGCGGATATTGTAGATAAGATGGCTCGCAGGGCTGCTGGGTTGGACAACATAGAAACACAGGTCAATACAATAATAGGTATTGGGAGTCTCGAAGATGGGCCAATTCGAGCTGATTTTGAGGCTGAAATTGTCCAAGATGTGTCCTTACTCTCTGAGTCTACAGAGGGCTAGGCTACGGGTTGACAGCCCGCAACTGGGGCCAAGTGGACTCGATCTCTGCAATTCGGGCTTGGGCTTTAGCTACCGCTTGTTCGCGGAGCCATCCAGCTCGTGAGAGATCAGCCTTAAACAAGGCAAGCTCCATACGGAGACACACCTCGCTTGGGTCAGGCAGCTTGGACTTTGGGACATATTCGGCTCGTTCATTACGATAGAGCCTGCACATTTCTTCAATCTGAGGGTAATTAGAGCGGACAGATCCGCTAGGCATGTAGGTTTTCATAAGACTACAACCCCTCCCCCGAAGGGGAGAGGCTGGGTGTCTAACGAAATCCGTTAGGATTGTGGGGCCACGAGGGCTTTGAGTTCGGCAAGCTCCGCTTGGAGGGCCGCAATCACAGCATTCTTTTCGGCGACATCCGAGGCAGTAATGAATTGCTGTTCAGGACGGACATAACGAGTCGTCATAGAAGTGCCTTTGGCACTTGCATCGGTGTAATCTGGAACGAAGCCATTGCTTCTAGCAATAGAAACGATCTGCTCATGCTTGACCCAGCGGACATCAGCTTCACCGGACAGGATTTCATTGACCTTATAGGTCAACTCTTTGCCTTTGAATCCAGATTCCCGAAGGGAAGCACGGATCTCCGAAGCTGTTTGATTGCCACTATATGCAATCCTAGAGCCAAGGTCTTTGCCTTTGGCGGAGAGACGATTAGTGATGGGGCCGACATTAGCTAATTCTTTAGTGATCATAACTTACTCCTGATAATGGAATCCTCTTTTTGACTTGGCTTCAGTCTCCCAAAGGGAGGTGATGCAAAGAGAACTCCAGACAGGAGTTGTGCAGGGTGTATTCTTTTTGAGGCAATCTGCCATGAAATACACTTCAGAAAACTTCTTACTGCACAACCCAAGTGATGAGATTGCATTGCCACTACTTTTCCGGCGGTGGATTCTCGCTGATACTTCCAGTATCTTCCGATTTCGGCGAGTCTTTCTGTTCTGCGAAACATACTTAACTTGATCGCTACGGCATGGTCACGGCTTAATAGAGCGTAAGCTCTAAAGTCTTTCGACGCTACCAGTCCCATCATTTCCAGAGCGGACTAACCCTTTAGGGTTTCTCTGTTCCTTCGATCCTATCCATTCTCTTTTCCGACTTTTCGCTTGCAAGTTGCATCTATTCTTCCATCCACATCATCTACTTCCGTTTGGGATCTATCTAGATGGCCTGCTTCGAGTTTGCCGAGGCATTCAGACCGATTCGATTGTTGGTGGGGCATCCATCCCACTCTGCAAAGAGCAACGCCATTCGACCGACTCCGGTTCGACGGCAAACCCTCCCCCCAACCCTCAGCGAAGCTGAGGGCCTGCGTGTGTGGGGGCGCAAACGCGGGAGCGCGCTACGCGAGCACACACCACGCGGGTAGGGGGGTGGGGGTGCATCGCGTCATCGAGTACTATATATTGATAGGTTGAAAAATTTTTTTCCTAAAAGTCTTCTCGGTGATGGTGGTGAGGGTTGGTGAAGGCATTTTTCACAAACCATCACCAGACTTAAACCATTGAAAAATAGTGTATATATACTTAAAATGGTGATGGTGGTGATGGTTTACAGTAAATTAGGGGGGTATATATAGAAATAGGGAGAAGCCAACCAACCCGCCAACGCGGACCCCCGAAATACGCGCCAGCCGCAGGGTATAGCGAAAAACCATCACCACCATCACCATTTCACCCTTTAACCCTTGCCCCCAGCGACTTGCGTGGTGGGTGATGGTTTGCCCGTGGTGATGGTTAGACCTGAAACAGACCCTTTTTGCCCTAAACTGTCAAAATCTGACAGTTTCCTACGGTTTGCCAATAGTCCAGAGGGTTTTCCTGGAACGACCCTCCCTGCGACCCAGCCATGGAGCTATGTTGCTCTTATGGATCTGGGCGAGCCATACTCCCATCTGGGCGGCACTGGCACGAGTAGCGAAGAACTCTCGACCCACACGGAGCAGGTCCCCTGATGTACCCTCCCACTCGTTTTTGGTTTCTTGGAACATGGGGCTATCCTTCATGTGTCGCAGGGCGTCAAGGTCCTCACGAAGGTGAGTAGCTGCGGCCAGGCTTTGACTGTGAGCTAGGATTTCGGGATGATGGAAGGAGTTGACCCCATACCTACTTCTCCCCGCCCCTGCCATAATCGACTTTGGGGGGTTCCAGCTTTCTAGCCACCGGAGGAAGAAAGGTAACTCCGCTTTGACCTGGGCCTCGATGATGTGGTTCGGTGGGAACTCAGGATACCAAGCTCCCAGCTTAAACAGCATAAGTTTATCCGTGATGGAATTGTCTGTTGTCGGCACGATCGACAGGGACTCTTCGTCCGTGTTGCAGGTTACAATAACCCTCCCCTGCCAGGGCATCTTTGTAGCATCTTGGAATTTTGGGTGGTAGAGGATGTCGGTTTGGGCTACGACTTTTTTGACGTTTGCCGAGAAGGTCTTTCGGCTGGTTCCGTCAATCGTTGCCATACCGTCGTCCACGCTCCACACACCAACTTCGACTAGCTCCTTGTTGAAGTCCCCTCCCCCTAGCAGGTATCCGCTTGCGTCGGAGTGCCCACCTGAGATTTGACCCATGATGAACGAGGAGAGGAATGTCTTACCCTGTCCGGCGTCACCCGCTATAAATACCATTTGCCCAGACAAGAGCCGACCCGCTCTGCCAGATTCCCAAAACCTCTTTAGCCAAGCCAAGAAGTAGTCGGATTGCTTAACCCCATTGTGATCTACGGCGTCATCCCATATGCCGGGGCTGACTAGAAACTTCTTTAACCAGGGGAAGTCCCCGTCTTGAGGGGCAGGTTCCATCATTTTCCGCTGGCTTGTGTTGAGATACTTCATCCCGTTGAACTCAACGATCTCCGTTGGGTTGTAGATGAACGGGGCTACATTTTGAACCCGCTTCGCCTGCTGTATGGCGACCATGGCCTTGTCTACCTCGCTTGCTGTGTCCTTGTTTCCGTTCTTGCTGGAGAGCTTGTAGAGGACTTTGAGTCGACGACCCATCTCCTCGCTCACCAACCTACACCACAGCTCATTATCTTTTACCCAGTAGGACCGACCATCGTACCAAAAATCAGCCGCAGCCGCTCCGGTTCGTTCGGCTTCGTAGTCTGATACGAACTTTTTCCCGAGGATTTCAACCCAAGGCACGAAAGACTTCCCCGCCCGATCTGAAAAGCAGATAACCCCATGCTCCCCTAAAACCGCACCGATGCGGTCGATTCCGTCGTCAATCCAGAATAGCGGGACCCGCATACCTTCTTGGATGCCCCCAGATAGCTTCCCTGGGAACTGCTTTTCGATCTCAGCGGCTATCTTTTCGTATGGGATCGTGGCGGTATCATTTGATACCTTTTTGGCTTTAAGCGCGGATTCCGCTAACCAGTGGTGGATCGCGTTACTTGAAATTGGGGCAGATCCTGGGAATGCAGTCCATTCGCTGCCTATCTCGAAAAGCTGATTGCTCTTTAAAGACGTTTCGTCAAAATGTGGTAGGAGTTTCTTCAGCCGCAGCTCCTTTGCCGCGTAGTGCATGAATGCCTCGTATAGCGCCTTGTTGTCCAGCATCAGGGGCTCCTCGAACTCCCATACAAGCCGAATCCCTCCGCTGAAGGTGCGGGAGATTGCAGTAGGAGCCATCCCTGTAGGACTGTTGTCTTCTACCAGTTTCTTAGCGTCTTCGAGACCAACTACCGCGTCGTAGTCTGCTATGATGCCGTGCTGAAATTTTACAGGGTTGTTTTCAGAGACACGCAGACTGGGCGTCAGCCCCTCTGCAAAAGTATAGAAGATCCAATCTGTGTTCTGGTCCGAGCACCAAGTTCTGTACGCCTCTTTTGTAGCGGAAACAGGGAGTCCTGGCCGTGACGGGATTGAGGCTTCCCATGGTTTCCCGCCTAATTCAAAGGCGTCGTTGCTTCTTAGGTTTTTGATTGCGTAGTAGGAGGTAGGCTTTGGCATGTTTCTGTGATGTCGCTCTGATATTACACCCCGAGCACAGGTAAATTTGAGTTATCTGAATTTGTGGAGGATCGCGAGCATGTCGCTGTAGGCATTTTCGAACTCCCCGAATACTTCATCGTTCGGCACGCCGTTTCTCAGTGCTTCTGCTATAGGGCTATCCTTGTCATCTTTCGCCCATTCATAAAATATTTCTAGTCGCCACGATCTAAATTCGTATTGGAGGGGGTTTACACTACTAAAACCCGATTTTCGGTTACTCGGAGGGTTTGAGATCTTCTCTAGAGCCCGGTTCTCCACTACCGCCCACTTTTCTGCATATTCTCCAATTGTCATTTTCCGTATTTGTCTTCTATAGAACCTTCTGCGCTTAGCGGAAGCCCAGGCATCCAGTCCGGAGTTTCCGACATAATTTGGACAACCCTGGCCATAGATTGTTCAGCGTCTTCTTCGCGAGTTAGACACACTACCTCATCGTGGACAGAAAACAAAATTTGAAACCCTGCCGCTTCGATATTCAGCAGTTTTTCTGCGAACACTTCACGAGCGGTTGCTTGAGTTAAGTTTTCAACAAGAAGTCCGTACCAATATTTTGCGCGCATCATTTTTCCGTTTCGGCAAGTTACCGCGCTCAAACCTCCACCAGCATTGCTGACGGACCAATAAGTAATTTCCCGACCGCTCGGAAGCTCCATTGAAAAGTCGGCCCCTCGCATGGCGTACGACTTCATTCCTCGCTCTAGTTTCTTCCACAGACCTGTAAGTTTGGGGTTCTTCTTGCGGAACAAGTCGGTGAGCCGTTCAGCCTCGGCAGCCTCAGTTCCTGACACCATCGAGAATTTAGAAGCAGACATACCGTACCCCAACCCAAGGTTCAGTTGTTTAACCATAAGCCTTTTCGCAGGGTCCTTCCTCAAAGGAGCTGGGTCGTCGTGTAACCCCCATGCCCTCGCCTGAGCGTCATAAAGATCGTCGGATTTTCCGATGAACTCAAGTAGCACGTCGTCTCCGCAAAGAAAGGCTAGGCACCTGGGCTCGATTTGGGACAAATCAACTGACAATATCTTGTGGCCTTCTGGGGCTTTAATGAGCCCACGAAGGTCAACACCGTAAAGCTCTTTCCGGTTTAGGTTTTGCAGGTTGAGCCCTGCGTCTCCGCTCCACCTTCCAGTAGACCCTGCACCAAAGTATTTTAGGGAAAACGGCATCCATCCGTCAGGCTTAGTTCTGTTGATAAAAGTGCATACTTTTTTCAACAACATGTTGCATCTTCTCCAATCTCTCATCGCCCCCACCCAAGGATAGGCTTCCCCATATTTGTCCTCCCACTTAATGCAGTCTTCGCTATCCACTGCTAGGGATTTAGGTGGTTCGATGCCTACTTTACGGCACTCTTCGGCTAGGGCTTTTGGGGACAATATTTTTGCGTCTTCCTCATCAGCCCAGGGTATTTTTTGTTCGGCTTCCCATATGAGCCCATCAAGGTGACGTTTGTATTGCGTAGCTTTTACGATGTCTATGGGAACCCCGCGCATTCCTATTTCTCTAGTCTGCCTAGACAGTTCCCGTTCGTGCCAAGGCCATTTATCCCCATACTCGACCCAGAGTTTTAGAGTCATCTCAGCGTCCTTGATAGCGTACTCCGTAACTTCTTTCCTAAATTCATCGCTCATCGTTTCCCAACGCTTCCCTTTCATGTTGGCTCGGGTGCGCTTGTCTACCTCAATGCCCAGCAGACTTTGTGAAGCCCCCGCTAGAGAACCTGGACGGCCCATATACCTAGCCATATCTAGCACATCAACGACCTCTTTAAATTCAAGATCTTTTGGGATGTTACCCTTCTCCCCTTCAGCCTCTAACACCGTTAAATCGTAGCCCGCGTTAGCCATGACTATAGTCTTGCCTTTTAAGATGCCCCAATCAAAATCCTTTGGGTTTCCTGCGTATTTAACTCCGTCAGAACCCGCAATTGTGAGCATGTAATTTTCGGAAGCTCTAGCGTACTTCCAAGCCCCCATAGTAGATATGCTTATTTCGGAGTCGTAATAATTTTCAGTATCAAGAGCGTAGATGGGTTCTCGCATGAGGAAATTAGCGCTTTTAAAGCGTGTTTATAAAGTACAATGGCTAGGTATTTTCTGCGGTATTCTTCGTCGTGAATGGACAGCCACCTATGGCAAGCTTTTCGAACTGCTTCCAGATTTTCGGCGTCACACATGTGTGGGGGTACCGAAGCGAAGTGTTCAACAGAGGATTAAGCCTACGAATCCGGTACCCCGGACTCATTTAGGTCCCTGTCGCAGGTTCTCTCTGCGCTCTATTCTTCGCTTCGGAAATTATGATTAAGCGTCTAAGATCTCTGAAAAGAACGCAGCCGCTTCCGGAGTGTGCTTACCTTTAAAAGAGGCACGTGGCACATACCATGAATTGCGGGCGTTTTTCCTAATTTCGCTAGACACCAAATAGTGCCCAGTGTGTAGACCGTTCCTCAAGGTCATTGCGGAATCAGAAATAATCCGTTTCCCCAAAGCTGTGTAGCTGGAGCTGGCAACTGTCCACATAGCTACGGCATACAGAGAATCATTAAACTTATATGGAAACAGGTCTAGAATTTCATCTCCGACCTCAATGTTTTCTGGCAACTTCAAAGCGAACGCGATGTGGGCAATCTCTTGGAAGTAGTTTTCATCCCCATATTGCAGGGAGCCCCCGGCTTGTCTAACTTGCTCTGCGGTTTCGTAGACCTCTGGCTGCTCCGTGTTATCGCCCTCCCCCCACGCTGTTTTCCTTTGATACTGCTTCCTAAGTTGCAGAGGAGTTAGGTCGAGGCTGTTTTCCAGCTTTCCGTCAGAAAGAACTACACTTTTTTCGAAGACAATGCACCCAGGTTGAAAGCTGTCTGCAAGGCTTCCCACTTTTTGAACAAGGTTCAATCGGGGCAGCTTGATGTCACTCATAGACACTTCCCCAACAACTCCAGAAGCTACTACTGGAGCCGATACGGATTTACTGGTAGTTGGCGCTATGGCCAGGGAGACTTCTTCCTTATCGGTGTTACTAGGATATGATACCTCCGGTGAAGCGACTTCGGTGGAGGTGGATTTTTGCGGCTTCGCCGCGAACGATATAGATGCCATATTTGGTGGTATTGGTATTTTGGTGTTTAGTTTTTCTCAGCCTTAAGGACATGAATGATGCCCTCTTGTTTGAGACACCCGGCGTCCGTTAATAGGTCGACGAGTTGTTGTTTTGCCTGACCCTTTTTCCCTCTTGGGATGGATTCGGCAAAATAGTTTTCTAGGTCTGGCACACTTACTTTTGTGCATGCCGCGAGAAAGTCGGTAATAGAAACTGTAGCTTTAACGGCTTCGTAAGCTTGCAGTGCCGAAGTAATAGCCCTCGGACTTTTTCGTTCTTGTAGACGGTATCCAGGCAACTCCCAGCCCTCCTCTAGAGATTTCGACAAGGCTAGTTTTTTAATCCCTTCTGCCCAACTTTCCATAATCGGGGCTAGTTTTAGCAGCGCAGCGAGGTCACTTGCAGAAGCGTTGTCTCCAGTAATATCTTCTGGAATAGGGAACCCTGTTTCTGGATACTTTTTGGCGATAAGAAGGGCCTTCTTTGCTAAGGCGGGGCATCTCGCTTGGTTGTCGCAGTAGTCGCAAACTCCAGGCTGAGGATTAAATATCTTACCGTCCTTGGCCCTTTTAATAATTGTTTGTAGGCGCAACTTCATTTCTGGAAGTTGAGCCCTTGTAAAAGTTGCAAAGGTTATCTCATCGCGAACGGGCATCAGAAAGTAAAAGTCCAGCTTTTCGATTTTTTCGAATAACTGAAACGCCCCTATGGAGTAGGCCCAAGCTTGCGTGTTAATTTCAGCATCCTCTACAGCCCCGTACCCTGTTTTGTAGTCGACAAGGGCCATTTCTGACTCTGAGAATTTAAGCCCAAGGTCACATGTACCAAACGTAGACTCCCCGCCACCCAAGTCTATGTCAAATCGGATCTCTTTGTGGACTTCTAGCACTTTTCCGCCTTTTGACTCGATCAGTTGTTGCACATAATCGTAGCACTTCTGGGCAATCGCTTGCTCGTCTGGGTCTACCAATCTAGAAATATCTTCGGCCTCCAGAGCTTCGTGAATCCTAGTTCCTCGATCTGCCGCCCAATTTGTACCCCCGTTCGGAAGGTATCCTGGGCAAATCTCAAACATTTTAAGGGCAGACGGGCTGTGTTCTGCGTGGTCTCTAGAGGAGTGGTCGATAACTGCGGAGCTTGATTCTATGGGCATTTGCGGGATTTTTGGTTCGCTGTTGTTAGCTGGATAATATACCTCAGATGGGCCATTAGACAAGGGCTTCTCGCATCCGTTCAAAATTTCTTGCGCTTTAATTTTTTCTTTTACTGATTTCGCTACTTTTTCTTCAACGGTACCCTCGGCGACTAAAATTCTTTGAATAGCTGGGCTTTTTCCCCCTGCTCTATGAATTCTTCCTAGGACTTGCACCATAGATTTGGCGTTAAAGCTCGGGCTTATCAGAGCGGTTCTCGGTCTCTCTCCTGTTGTGTCATGTAGAGATACCCCCACCCCTCCAGCCTCCATGTTGCAGAGTATTATTTTTGAGGTGTTGTTTTGGAACCTCGAAATAGAAGCTTCCCTTTCTGTTTCGGACTGTTTCCCGCGAATTACAGAAACTGTCTTTTCTGTTTTTTGTAGTCTATCCAAAATAGCGTTTATTGTGGCGTCAAAGTTGACAAATACAGCAACATTACGGTGTTCGTCGTTAGTGATCTCCTCAATCATGTTATAAATTAGAGGCACTTTGTATAACTCTACTGCTTGCCGAGCCCTGAGTTGAGCCACTAGAGCTCTTGCTGCTGGGTTGTCGCTGTCGTCAGCCATTTCTTTCTTGAGCCCATCGAGTTCCACCTCCATCTCCTCGTACAACTCTTTAATTTTACCGTCGTCCGAGAAGTCTAGAGGGTCATCTATGATGAAGTTATCAGCGAAATGCCCTTTCATGTCGGCCACAGTCATTCTGCTACCTTTATTCGGCATTATTTGGTCGTGAATCTTTTCTAGCGCCCCTGTTTTTCGTCTGTCGAACTCCATTGCACCCCATGGATTAGGTCGGCACCCGTGCGATCGGCACCAGTTCCAGAATTTAGGTAGCTCGAACAGACTTAATAAGAATCCAACACCTCGCAACTCCGTTGGGTCGTCTGCAATTGTGGCCGAAAGCATCAAATTATAGTGGCTTTTTGATGCAATTAGCATTTTTGTGTTTTGAGCAGATGGGCTTTTGCACCTATGCGCTTCGTCCCACACTATTAAATGGTCTTTGTCTAGACTCCACTCCCACTTTTTACTGTTCCATGCGCCCAGACCGGACTTACCAGTGCGTAATTTTTCGTAGTTTATAACGGCCGTCGAGGCCACTCCTTGCTCTTCTAGTTCTTTTTTCCATGCGGGAATGACCGCTTTTGGGCACACTACAACGACTGGTTTTTCGAGCTTTTTGGCGACCATTATGGCGCATAATGTTTTACCGGTTCCTGTTGCCGAGGCGTCCAAAGCTGCTTTGTTATTTACAAGGGAACTATACAGCAGATTTATGTGGGACTGTTGTACTGGATACGGAGTTTTCATTGTCTAATTTAGCCATTACTCGTTGCAGCCAGTTAGACTCTGTTGTTCTAACTTTTTTAGAGCGCGCTTTAGGCCCAGGCTTTTTCTTTTTTGGGGCGTTTACGGAACCTGAGTTTCTGTAAGGGTAGAAATCTATGCTTTCGTAAGTAGTGAACTTATTTCCGCAAAATTGGCATTCTCTTCTACGTCGTTTTCTACCCCCCGTCATTCTGGAGTCCGTAACCTTAGTTGGCGTTTCTTTGACGTTGCAGTAAGGGCACGTCATTTCTTGAACCAGTGCTTAAAGTGTCCAAAGTCCCTGGGTTCGGTGACTTCGGCATTTTTACCGCACACATCGCATTTGCCGTAATGGAACGTGGATACCAACTTTGCTTTACCGCCGTGTTTTAGTCCGCATGGAACACAAGACCATGAGGGGTAGTCTTTATTTTTATTATTCACCGTTCTAATCCGTTATTTTTGTCTAGGTTAAAGTTATCGTTTGAAAACATAGGCTCTCCGTTCTCCTTTAAAAAAGGAAAGTGCCTCAAGCAAGAGCTGGCTTGCTTTGAAATATCTGACACTTTTTTTGGCCTAGTACTGTGATGTAATAGGTCTTGCAAAAACTTTCTTGTCTTTTTTAGAGAGTTGTATTGTTCAAATCGTAAGCTCATTTTTCTAAAAACGCGGGGGTATTGTTTCCCACCCACGCTCCTTCAGTGTTAAACATAAAATATTCTTCTGCTTCTGGGTATGCCATGCCACCCTTAATCAATGATTGTATGCACTTTCCTCTATCGTATATTGCTATTGGCTTACCAAACTGTCTTGCGACACCTATAAAAGCCGACTCAAAACCATCCGCTAGCATAATTTCTTCACCTTCAGATAAGTTATCGAGCGCGTTTTTTATTCTGTTTGTAAGTTTTGGTGTTTCCGTTTTCCTTCCGGTCCCCATAGTTGTATATCGCTTAGTTCGTTTGTTTTTTCGATCCACTCTTCCCGACTTATACTTGAGTTAGCATAAAGGTAATTTACGTGGCTTTGCTCTTCAGTTCGGGTTCGATTTATGGGCTCTTGTTCATTTAGTCGCATTTGTTATATGTCCAGTTAGTATTTTGTTTTCTTTTCCGCTTAGGAAAATTTGTATGAGCCCGCCAGGACAACTCTGAAGCGACTTCGTTTTGCATTAAAGTTGGTCGGAGCTTTCCAGGAAAGTATCGGACAGAGGTCCAGATGGACTCCAACCAAGTAATGACTCTAACCTTAAAGCTTTGTGGCTCCCATTTTACAGAGTAGTAATTACGGCTTGGCTGTTTATTCCGAGTTTTTTTGCGTTTTATAGTGGCGTTTGTTTTCATAGTTTTCGTTCTTGTAAATCTGCGTGTCTAAAGATTAGTGCAGCGTCTGCGTTGGCTAAGGTTATTTTTTGGCTTGGGAATAGACGCTGCGCTTCTGATTTTAGCTTATTTTTCCATTCCGTCTTACTTAGCCCCTTGCTTGAGCCTAACCCTAGTGCTTTTTGCCATGTTTGTGGGGTAACTAGCACTAACTGAAATTTTAGGGCCATAAGCATACCTTTAAGCACTCCCCAGTTGGAAGCGTAGCTCGCCATGGCCGATGAAGGCATAGGGCTTCCAGTAAACTTAACTAAGTTTTCTAGGTAGCATATTTTTTCGTTGGAGTCAGACATCGCCACCATTTCTAGCAGCGCCAAAAGGTCGCCCTCTGTGTCTGGCAGCGGTCCGGTTAAAAAAGTTCCGCTTGGGAAACGGGCCATAAATCCGCCGTTGGTTCCTGGGTCGACGCCTAGTAAAGTATTCATGTTACTTAGATATTACACCTCGAACCCTACAAGCGATTCTTCGTGCCGCTACGGAACACCCTTGGTCTAACCACCATTTAACGTCAGACTCTCTAAATCGGGGCCTACCGGCATGTCTAATAAAAGGAAGCGGGTTTCTTTTTTGCACCATAAAGTTGTCGATTGATCGGATTGTTGTACCTAGTCGAAGGGCTACTCCTTTTTTGTCGTATAGAATATCGTCGCTTGGGAGTTCTCCTGCCACATCTTCCATGCTGATTTCAACTCTGCTCCCCGATAAAATTCTAACTCGAAATGATCCGGAGCACTCTACTACTAAACGCGGCGCTAGTGTCACGGTATGGTAGCGTGGATATGACCCGTCCCTCCGGTTTTTATCTCTTTAAGCAGGTTCCTAAGAGCGGCCTTGGCTATTTCGTCTTTAGTCATGCCAGAAACTTTTGATGCTTCTGTTATTGACTCCTCTTGTTCTAGGGATAGGTATAGTTCAATTGTTTTTGTGTTTTGGGGCGGGGTGGACGACATAAACTTGTTTTCTGTTTCAGTAGTTATGGCTGTGATCAATGGAATGTTATTCTTTTGTCTATTTTTTGTTAACGTGGTATTATACCCAAGTCAAAAGTAAAACGCGCATGTATACCTTAATTTTTGGTTATTGCTCGAATTGTTTTGTTGAGTGCCCTTCATTATCCCTGGGTTGACGAATCAATATTGTTTTTTGCTTTTCTCTCAACTCTTGGGCGAGCCTGTAAACGGCTTCTCTCATCAAAACTGAGGCTGTGAACCCCATTTTCTTTGCGTATTGCTCTAACTCGGTGTAGTCCGGCGTATCGACTATAAACACGGCACGTCGGCGATTATCTGCTAATTGGTTTGGCATTGTAGTATTTGTTTCTGTGGTTACGCCTAGATATTTTACCTAGGCTTTCGCTGGTCTCCAGCGAAATTGTCTAGCTTTTTTTTAGCCCCTTTCTATGTGGTCGAATTGCGAACCATTTTTTTGCTTCGCTCTCCAATGCGTTCGCTTTGTAGTTGGCTTGAACTTGCTGCGGTGAGTTACCGCATTGCTCCGCTACTTTCGCAGCATCGCGCAAGATTGCCATTTGGTAGGACACGTAAGAGTGGCGTAGGCCGTTGTGCTTCCATGATACCTTCGAAGCCTTAGACAACCTACCTGTCATTTTGTTCGAACTTTTTGTTGGGCATATAGGCCCTGTCTTGTCGCCTTCGTAGCTTTTGAGCCAGGCAACCAGATTTTCCGGCATGTGGGCTACCCTTCGTCTTTTTGTTTTTGTGTGCTTCGCGTCTAGCACTATTACTTTTTCGTCGAACAACACGGACTCCCAATCAAGCCTTGGGATCTCAGCAGAGCGAGGTCCCGCAAAAGCGGCTATCGCCAGATACGGCATCCAGTCTTGCTCTACATTGTCAAAAAGTTTTTGCAGTTCTTGAGGTGTGAAAATTCCTGGGGAGCCGGAAGACTCAACTTTATAGTGAGTGGCTTTTTCAGCGGGGTTAGCCATACCTGCTGGCAGGTGCTCTTTTTCTATAGCCCAGTTAAACAGTCTAGAGATGGATTGCTTGTGGTTGTTGCGCGTTCTGTTTGACCAGTCTTTTGGCCCCTGCAAATACCGATCTATGTCTACGGCTCTGATTGATTCTGTCGGCACTTTCATCGAGCCGCTGAATTTTGTAAGATGAGAACGGACCGTCTGAATATCTCGAATTTGGTTTCCAGCTTTAACCGCATTTTTCAAGTACTCTTCCACCAATTTTTCTATTGACACGCTCGGCTTGGATCCAAACCCCCCGTGCATCAGCAAATAGTATTCAACAGCGTCCATCAGCGAAACCCCGTTCAGTTTTTGTTCACACGCCTCGTAGTACAGAGCCTTACTCGATGTGATTTTTGCGGCTAGGGGCTCTCCATTTTTGAACTGTTCTTGAACTAGCTCTGCGTGATCTTGAGCCGCCAACTCATCAGAAAAACTTGCACGTTGCCGCTTCTTCCCTACAGACCACGCTACAACGTATGTGACCCAGTTGCCCCTGTTGGTATTTTTGTAAATATGAACTTTGCCGTACCGACTGACTATGTGTTTTGGGTACGTGTCTGCGTTTGACAATTTAAGTTTCGGCATAAAATTTCTGTGCTAGTATTGACACACATGACACTTTTTTGTTCAACACCAAATTACCTGGTTGTGTTTTTCGGAATCCGAAACAGCCTTGTAAATCGTTGTCCGTAACGACGGAATAACGCCATATTTTTCGATCAAAACTAGTGATTTGTAACACCAGAATAACATTGCAGCAACATCTGATAATATACCAAATACGGCGCAATTCATTCACTGACAATGTTTAAATTTAAGTATGTCTATTAGATATTATACCTGTTGCTACGGATTCGAGCCCCGTAGACTCCGGTTTTTTTTGCCCTCATCCAAACACCCGGAGAGCCCCTTAAAACCTAGCTCTACAGCTTTTCTGCGCGCTTGAAACACAAGCCTTCAAATTTCACGCAGGACAGAGTAATGACATTTTTTGTTGTTACATGAATATTACACCTTTACAATAAATCATGCCTTCTACTCCGGCTTCTACATGCCCGCCACCCGCCCCCGACCTAGAACTTCAGTGGGGGGTTTGGTGGAAAAAGACTGACAATTCTTTGATGAGGCACTTGAAAGCTTTTCGTTTGGGGCCTTCAGAAATCCCGCAAGGACTAGGGAGAGTTGGGCACTTCAAGGCAATCAGCAACATGCTTTGGGGGCCGACGAACAGACGGAAAAAATTTTTGTGGCACCCCTGGGCTGAACGGATGTTGGAAGAAGCTTGCGAAGCGATGGAGCAGCCAAAAAGTTTTTTGGCGATTGCTGGAGCAGCCAGTACTGGCAAGTCCGATTTCGGGGCGGTGTGGGCGATAGTAAATTTTTTGTGCCTCCCGAATAAAACTATGGTGCTTGTGACTTCGACTTCGTTGAAGGATTCGCGCAAACGAATATGGGGGGCTATTCGTGATTACTGGCAGGCTATTCCTGGGAGGGCTCCTGGTAAGCTTGTCGATTCGGTCGGCCTCATTCGGTTTGACATGGGAACGAAGGACACTACTGGCTCTGATCGCAGCGGGATTTCTTTGATCGCCGCTGAAAAAAGTAAGGACAAAGAGGCCTATGGAAAACTCATCGGTTTCAAAGCACCACGAGTTCTTTTGATCGCGGACGAGTTGCCCGAGCTAGGTGAGTCCGTTATTGGCGCGGCCTATTCGAACCTTGCCATCAACCCATGGTTTCAAATGATTGGCCTCGGCAACCCCGCGAGCTACTACGACGCGTTCGGTGTTTTTGCGAAGCCCAAGGCGGGCTGGGCATCTATCAATTCTGAATCTGAAGAGTGGGAGACTGAGCGAGGAAAGTGCTTGCGTCTTGACGGCGAAAAAAGCCCCAACATTTCTGCAGGCCGCACACTCTATCCGTGGTTGATTACGGCTGATTTTTTGGAACAGCAAAAAGAATCCTTGGGCGAAAATTCTAATGCGTACTGGCGAATGATTCGCGGGTATTGGAGTCCTACCGGGGCTGCTGATGGGATATATTCCGAAGCGGACATTGTTAAATTTAAGGCGGACCAACCCGCTATCTGGCTAACCCCTCCAGTCAAGATTGCAGCGTTGGACCCAGCCTTTACTAATGGCGGCGACAGAACCGCTCTGTATTTCGGGTGGTACGGGGAAAATGGGGACGGGTTGAAAACTTTGTGTTTCGACCGTGTCGAGTTTTTACGAGAAGACGTAACCAAGACTTCGGTACCCAGATCCTTTCAAATAGTGCAAACTTTTAGGGACCGCTGCATCAGTAATGGGGTCGCTCCTGAAAATGCGTGCTTTGACGCCAGCGGTGCCGGAAAACCTTTTGGGGACATTGTTGCTAGAGAGTGGTCTAATCGGGTGGCTCGAATTGATTTCGGCGGTCAAGCCAGCGAACTCCCAGCTAGTGTTTCTGACCCCACCCCTTCAAACGAGCGGTATGCTAACAGAGTCACTGAGATTTGGTTCGGCGCTAAAGAATTGATGAGGACGGGGCAAATACGCGGAGTTACAGCTACTCTTGCTAGAGAGTTATGTGCCAGGACTTACTTCACTAAAAAAGGGTCTAATATGAGGCTAGTAGCAGAGCCTAAGCCGGATATGAAGATGCGTATCGGAAAATCTCCTGATGAAGCTGACGCTGCGTTAATGCTAGTGGCGTTGTGTCGGGAAAAGTTTGGTTTTGGGGCCGATAGGAAGTCTGAAACTAGAAACGCCCCCGCTGCTCGCAACTTAGGAAGCCTATTTAGCAGATTGAATAGGGCTAATTTGACTAAAACCTTGGTAAGATAAAAAAAAATTGACAGCTGTTGAAGTGCAGTCCAATAATATCTGTTTAACATGATTATTGTAATTCCCACATCTAGCGAAGACGCCGTATCCGAAAAAGGCTTAGAGGCCCTAATGAAATTCGGGCCATACCAAAACCACGAAGCATTGGTTGTGGCCAAACCGTCCGACGAGGCTACGCTTAAAGTAGTTTTTGATAAGGTTAAGAACCTTTTTTCTAAAGTCTCTACTTATGTTTTCAGTCAAGACGGCCCTGCCACCTCTCCGTCAGACATAAATTTTTGTTGGTTCAATTCCGCGCATTACTTGAAATACGTTGCTAATAGCGCAGCCCCTTGGTTTTGGTTCGGGGCTCAGGCCACCCCGTTAAAGTCTGGGTGGTTGGACTCGTTAGAGTCTGAGTACAATTTGGCTAAAATGCCTTTCTTGGGGGCATTTGTAGACACTGAGCTAGTGTCTGCCGATGGGGCCACATACAAAGAGGGGCAGCATCTGGCCCGGTCCGCAGTGTATTCGCAAGACTACCTATCTAACTCTTCTTTGGCATCACACTCCCCGCTGTTCCCAATCAATTATGAGGTTTTCTGCCAAAATGAAATAGTTCCTAGGGCTCACAACACTTCTTTGATTCAAGTAGCTGGAGATGTTAAGCCTTCTTCTGTTCTGTACCACGGAGCTCTAAAACAAGTTGCTCAAGAGCCTGCGGAAAGTTCGGGGAAACGTTCGGGGAAACGTTCGGGGAAAACCGAAGATCAGCTTGAAAAAGCTGCCCTAGAGTAAACGGCTTTATGTCCTCTTCTACAAACGACCTTCTTTTAGAGACGCTTGATGATAGTGGTGCTCCTCCTAGAACTCGCATTAAAGATGCCAAGAGTGCGAGGGAAATTTACCACAGGCTTTTAAAAGCTGACGAGCAGTCTGCTCAAAACAGAGCAGCTATTGACGAGATGTTTGCTGGGGCCCCTCCGTACG